>Ga0208879_1000828_pt1 | contig 30977 bp, 15 predicted proteins | sample Knorr_S15_td_Bot_FD_185605 | JGI IMG/M metagenome (GOLD analysis project Ga0208879, IMG submission 185605) | Marine microbial communities from Southern Atlantic Ocean transect - Knorr_S15_td_Bottom_ad_5009_LV_A (SPAdes) (version 2) | ecosystem: Environmental > Aquatic > Marine > Oceanic | place...
AATGAAACGATTACTCATATTAACCATAATAATAGGAATAAGCTTTAGTCAATATCGTGACATTCCGGATGTGGTAACCAAGGTTGCCACCACCGCAGGAAACTGGCTTAAGTTAGAAACAGGTGCCCGTGGGGTGGGGATGGCAGGCGCCATGGTGGCTGCAGGAACCGGTGTATCTGCAATAACCTATAATCCCGCCAGTATTGGATTCATACAGGGTTCAGAACTCTATTATTCTAAAACCAATTATCTTGCGGGTATATCTCATAGCTCCATGGCCTATGGCACGCAGATATCTCCGACTGATTTCGTGGCATTTCATCTCTTCACCTTTAATTCAGGTAAAATGGATGTGACCAATGCCTACTTTCCTGATGGTACGGGAGAAGAATTTGATGTTAAGGGTCTTTCCCTACGAGGAACATATGCGAAGATATTGACAGATAGATTGAAATTTGGTGTATCAATTAAATATATTCGTGAGACGATTTATACCACTGCAATGCAGACCTTTGCCATTGATCTTGGTTCAAACTTTGATACAGGCATATATGGTATTGTACTGGGAATGTCAGTGACTAACTTTGGTCCCGATGTACAATTTTCAGGAGAGGGTTTAGAACAACAAGTGGCAGACACATTGAGCGTGGATGGCACGCTTGCAAAACTCACCGATAAGTTCCCCATACCCATGTCATTTAGATTGGGTATCAAAAAAGATATATTCAGTGATGACATCCATAAATTGACCATTGCTATGGATGGGGTAAATCCCATCGACTATGTGGTTACGGGTAATCTGGGTGTGGAATACAGCTGGTTGGAGACAGCCTATGTCCGTGCCGGTACTCATTTAAATCATGATACGGCCACATTCACTGCAGGTGGGGGTATCAAAATTGGGGGTATCCATGTGGACTATGCATTTGCTAACTATGGCATCTTAGAAGACACCCACCAATTTGGACTACGGTTCGGGTTTTAACACTCTGTTACAAAATTCCAACTAAAATATATTCGCTTCTGTTGTAAAATTCATCACGAGTAGATGTAAATAATTATACTACATCTATGGGTGGTTTATGTATATTAACCACTCTTCACAAGGCATAGAAGTATAGCTTGTGAAATCGGAGGAAAATTAATTAATTATTAAGAAGGGTTTTCTATGAAGAAGATATTGATAAATGTAGTAACATTTTCTTTGGCGTTTGTTTATGCAAGGGATTTAAGTCCCACCGTTAAGACAGATCCAATCATAAATTCAATTCAAAGTTCACGTCCGGTGGTTGTTGATGTTGTTAGTCCAGTATTGCCATCAACCCGTGAAGAAATTATTTTGCACGAAGAGGATTTTGAAGGGGATGTAAGTGGCTGGAATACAGGCGATGGTTGGATACTTTCAGAAGAAAGCTATAGTTCAGCAACTCATAGTATGAGTTCTCCTGATGATAATGACACAGGCGAGTGGGATAGTCATGATTTATTTTCACCGCTAATTGCCTTACCTGCTCTTGGTGAAGGTGAAATTATGCATTATAAATTTGATGTTCATTCTGATATGCCTGACTTTACTCAAGAAGATGACCCCAATACTCCTGAAGATGAATCTCAATATTTAGCCGATTACTGGGCATTATCAATTATGGATATTGCCGCATTATCTTGGCATACATCTAATCATAATTCTACCGATGGTAATAGCTGGTGGTGTGGTGATGAAGATATTGGCGGATACCTTGATAGCTGGGTACAATATTTAGATACTCCAGTATTTAACGTTCCTGCTGGCAGTTCACTTTCTGCTGATATGCGATGGGGCATTGAAAGTTTTGCTGGGGTTTCGGGTGTAAATGGAGAATGTTTAAATGGTGGCCCTATTGATGGTTGGGATCAAGCCAATGTTCAAATTTCTACCGATGGTGGGTTATCATTTATGACTATAAATGGTTCTGATCCCTATGATTTTGGTTGTGGATACGGGACCGTATACAATGGTCTTGTAGGTCTCCCTGGTTGGGGAGGAAATTCAATGTGGCATAATGTAAATTTTGATCTTTCAGCTTATTCAGGACAAGATGTGATTATAAGATTTGCTTTTTATTCTGACCCAGCCTATTCTACTATTGATGATACGGCTATTGATGGGTTTCAAGTTGATAATATTGTAGTTTCTGGTGGTGCATTTAGTGATACCGGTGATGATGATGAAACGATGAATGTATCTGGTGCAGTGTGGGTTGATCAGTTTTATGAGTATGGTAATGAAACACAACCCGGTGCATTGGGTTGGACTGAGTATTTACCTGGATATCCATTTAATGGTAACACATTCATGGAAATCAGTGATTTTGCTGGAAAGGATGTAATCTTCAGATTCCAATCTCGTTATGATGGAGATCTAACTTATAACGGTGCTCCTAGTCAAGGTACAGGTTTGTGGATTGATGATTTAACTATTTACAAAATTTCATCAGGTTCATATCCAGCACCAAATAATCTAGTAGCAGAAGCGGGTGATAGTGAAGTCATGCTGTCTTGGGATGATATGAATGCTGCTGGCACCAATGATTATGTGTATGATAATGATTCATTCGGTAATGGTATTACCATGAATAGTGAAGGTGCAACTGCATGGGCAGGTGCTGAAATGAATCTTGCAGGTCCATCTACGGTAAATACAGTATCCATCTTTAATATTAATGCAGCAGGTACCCCTACCACAATTGGCGTTTTTGGTACAGTAGGTACACTTTATGCAAATGAACCGCTCCATACATTAGAGGTTACTCTAGATGTTGAGAATGGGTGGAATACTTTTGATGTGAGTGGTTGGGATTTAAATAATAATTATATTGTGGCTCATCTTTTCTCAGACATTGTTTCTGCAGGATTAGATGAATCTGCAGTACCTTCTTCACATAGTAAGATATTATTTTCTGGTGGTGGATGGGATGACTGGAGCGTCGCTGGTGCTGCCATTGGTGATGGTGAGTGGGGAATTCGTGCCAATATCACTACACAGGGTGCTAATGTAACCTATAATTTATATCGAGACGAATCTGTACTTGCAGGTGGACTGAGTAGTAATAGTTATACCGATAATGGGGTTGATAACAATGTAACCTATGAGTACACTGTTTCTGCAACATATCCTGATGGTGAGGAAAGTGGCCCATCAAATATGACATCTGCAACACCACAATCCAATACGGTGCATGAGGAATCATATGATGATGGAACAAATGAGAGCTCATTTAATGCAGGATCTGCAAACTACTCTGCAGTAAGATTCAGCGCAAATGATGCGGGTGAAGATATAGTTCGTTTTAAATGGTTCCAAACTGAAGATGGAGGTGCATTCTATCTTAGAGTTTGGGAAGATGAAAATGGAATTCCAGGTACACAATTATATAGTGGTATTGTAGCCAGTGGTTTACTCACCGGTTGGAATGAAAAAGATCTCTCTGATCAAGGGCTTGTGGTGAGTGGTGATTTTTGGATTGGGGTTAAAGAATTCAGTTCCACATCGCCATTTGGGTTGGATACTAACTCAGATGCAGGACAGTCTTTCTATTCTGAAGACAACTGGTCAACTGCAAATGCAATTAGTGGTAATCTCATGTTCCATGTATTCCTTGATGAAGGTGATGGTGGTGGACAAGATTGTTACCCAGCTGACTTTGGAGATGTGAATGCAGATGGTAATGTAAATGTTTTGGATATTGTGACCATGGTAAACTTTATTATGGGTAATGATGATCCGACAGCATATGAAGGATGTGCTGGTGATGTAAATGAAGACGGTTCAATGAATGTATTGGATATTGTAACCATCGTAAATATGATTATGGGTAATTAATCTTAAGGAAAGGAAATAAAATGCGTAAGCTAATTTCAATAATAACAATTTTTGCATTAAGCTCAATGATGTTTGCTGCGGCAACTCAAGTGAATAGAGCCCCTGTAAAAATGTCAAGACAGTATGCTCCTAGGGTGGAAGCAAATGTGAATTTAGTAAATTCAACAGATCATTCTACACCTATCGTGAATCACAATAACCGTAATAGTTTTTCATCAACAGTGGTGGATTCATCTAAGAATGGTTATGGTATGATCACTTCACCAACCAACCCATTATTTGTAGGTGACGAAGGATTATTCTTCGTGTACCGACAATGGGCAGGTGCTGCAGGTACTAGTGGCCAAATTGGTGCAGCATATTCTGATGATGGTGATATTTGGACTACCTATTACAATCTAAATGGACTGGGTATGGAAGTGGGTCGTTACCCCAGTGCATTGGGTAGCGCTGATTATCCCTATGCTTTTTGGAATGAATATACCGGTACAGGTAACCCCTCTTACGGTGGTCGTCCTTTTTATGCTTATGATGAATTCGGCTGGGATGGGGGTTCATTTTCATCTCCCATCGATACTGACCTAACATGGTTTGATGGCAAAGACCTTTGGGTTGGTTCGCCCGTTATATCATCAGATGGCTCGGTAGACTATTTTAATGTATCATACTCCGACTGGACACGTTCAGATTGCTGGTTATTCCATTCAGAGGCAGTTGAAGATGGATATGTTATATTTGGGTCTGAAATTAAAGTCTTAGATGAAAATGCTGACTTTGTTGGAGGTACGGATGAAGGCTCTTATACATCCACACCTATACTGGAGATTAATGATGATGGTATCGGCTATTTTGCTTCATCTGCATACTTTAGTGGTGCTGATGTGGGTGCTTCTGTAGTTGCAGATGGTTCTTATCATACTGCTATTTTCAGAATGACCACTGATCATGGTGCAACATGGATACCTGCTCAAACACCATTAATGGCCACTGCTGATAAATACTATTACATTCCTGATAATGTAGTTGATCATATGTTTAATTCAGGTTTATTCCCTACTACATGGTCCGATCCTGATAACTGTCCAGATTCTGAAGATTATACATTTACAGAATTGTTCATGACTTATGATTTTGATCTAAAAGTAGATGCTGATGGTAATCCTCACTTTATAATGGGTGTACTTCCTGGTGATGGTGAGTATATATTCCCTGGTATTGATTATGCGAATGGGTATTATCATTTCACTATTGACAAAGAATATTTAGATGAACCAGGCGACCCCCAAACTGCAACGGGTTGGAATTACTCTTTTGTTGCCAGTTTGTTAAACACTTGGGGTTGGAGTGATGCAGCAGGTTCTTCATACTGGCAGATTGCATTCCCCAGTTTATCATTGGGGCCTAATGGAAATATGTTTGTAGTTTCCAGTATGGTTTCAGAAGGTAGTGTAAATGACCCTGATGGTGACCCATGTACATATGATTCAGAATATCCAGAATGGAGTAATGATGTGTATGTAATGAAATCTGAAGATGGTGGAGCATCATGGTGGTGTCCGTACAATGCATCTGATACACCAGACCCAGACCCAACTGATAATGATTCTCCTGAAGAAATATCAGCCCATGCAGGTTCTTCTGCAGATGCAGATGGTGTATTTGTAAACTTCCAAATGCCAATATTTGCCAACGGCTCTTCAACAGGCGATGCGGGTGACCCAGATCATAATTGTCGTGTCTATGTAGGCTATGTTGAACTCACATCATCTTCTGGTCAACAGCCAGATTGTAATGATGATATTTGTGGTACTGGCGTAATTGGTGATTCAAATGGGGATGGTCAATTAAATATCTTAGATATCGTTGGAATGGTAAACTTTATTCTTGGTACTGGAACGGTTGAATATGAATGCGCAGCTGATTTTAATGGTGATGGTCAAGTGAATATCTTGGATATTGTAGGAATGGTGAATTGCATTTTGGGAACAGGCCCATGTGATGGAGGTCTTGCCCGTGTAGTTGATGGTGGCGCTGCTACCGCAACATTAATTGGAAATCGCCTTGAAACCAATGGTTTTGTAGGGGGTATCCAGTTTGATGGTGTAATTACCTCTGAGATTAAAGGAAACGATATTGTAGAATCAGCCAATGGTAAAACCATTATTTACAATATTATTGATGGTATGCTTGAAACAACATCATTTATATTTGATACTACTCCTGAAAATATGGTAGTGGCTTCATCTGTAGGTGAAAATGTAGATATCACTATTGCATCTGAATATGCAGTATTGAGTAGCTATCCAAATCCATTTAATCCACAAACTACGATTAGTTACGAAATCAATGTAAATAATTTTGTTGAACTTGGCATCTATAACATGCTGGGTCAGCAAGTTGCATCATTGGTAAATGGTTTTGTTGAAGTGGGTGATTATCATGCAGTATGGAATAGTACCGATTCTTATGGTAATGAAGTGGCTTCTGGTATTTATATTGTGAAGCTTACCACTGGCAATCAAGTTATATCTAATAAGATTACCTTATTGCGATAGACCTTTTTAAATAGGTAAATTAAGGGGATGGGAAACCATCCCCTTTTTTTTATTCATAAATTTAACCTAGGAGGATTAACCATGAAAAGATGGTTATTAGCAATTACTTTTATTATTTCAACCTTATTTTCTGCTGATGTCAATTTGAGTATTGATAATTTTGTTGACAATGGCGATGGTACAGCAACTTTTGATATTTTGATGACAAATTCACAAGAGGTGGGTGGGTTTCAATTTAATATTGTAAGTGGTGATGGCATGTTTGATGATGCGGATAACGGCTCATGTAAATGTGTGGGGAATAGTATCCCAAATGGTTGTGGTGAATGTTACTTTGACCTTGGCTTGGATGGTATAAAAAATGCATATGAACCAGGATATAACAGTGATGATGATGACAATCAATGTTCCACTTCTGGAGAATGTACTGACCCAAGCCTCACTAGCTCAAATAATTGTACGGAATCAGGAACTTGCTCTAATGACTCGCTTGTAGATAAGGGTACTTGTGAGGATGCAGGAGTTTGCTCAAATGTAGACGACACCAATCAATGTGATTGCTTATATAATAATGCATCTTGGACTTCAGACGAAAATTATTGGACTCCTGATAATTTATGGTCATCAAATAGTACTCCAGCTGTATGTATTGAAAATGATTATGTGTGGGAGTATAGAAATGAAGACCCCCATGGGGATAATTATGCAGACCCTAACAGTGATGATGATGGTCCCTATTGTACGATTTCAGGTGAATGCTCACAAGTGGAAGGATTGTGTATTTCAGACGGTACCAATATCGGTAATCCAGGCGATGTATTGGATTGGCCCAGCTCATGCTGTAATGTGACACAAGGCGGGGTATGGCATAGTCCCCATCGGGATGAATCAGATTGTGAAGATTTAGGATTTACATGGACGGCTCACAATAATGAAAATACATGTGAATCCATTGGCGGATGGTGGATAGGTAGTGAAAATGGCACTGATGGTGATGGTAATTATAATACAGGTGAAAAGTTTTTTGATGCAAGCACTGATATTGTATATACAATGCCATTGACTAATTTTACTTCTTCTGGAGGGTTTTTTGCAATATCATATAATAATGGACTAGTTCTCGGGGCAGCTTTTGGAGGTGGCTCATATCCGATTTCAGAAGACCCACAGATATTATTGAGTGGTGCCACATTAGATATATCAGCTTTGAGTGAGGGCTCATATGAAATTTCGGTTAATGATATATGTGAACGGGTTGGTTTTAACTGTCCTTCTCAATTAATAATTCCAGATGCAGTTGGAAATGAATTGGTATCTGAATTCTCAACCTTTATTGTCAATAAATCTGCATCCGGATTATCAGGCCAAGATGCCACGATTGGTGACGGTATTTGTTCTGAGACAATGGGTGAAAATTTTGAAACGGAATCAGTATGTGAATCTGTGTGTGGTGATGGCTATTGTGATTTAGACACCAGTGAAGATTTTTCATCTTGTGCCGCAGATTGTGAATCAGATTGTGATGATGGTTTCTGCTATTGGGCATTTGGAGAAGATAATGACTCATGTGCTTCAGATTGTCCATTGTTTGGTTGCGGTGATTATGTATGTTCAAATGGAGAAGATTATAGCAATTGTGCAACAGATTGCGGGAATGGTTGTGGTGATGGTGAATGTTCACAGGGTGAGTCAGATGTAAATTGCCCTTCTGACTGTAATGAAGGTTGTGGTGATGGTAAATGTATGGATGGAGTAGAGAATTATATTAATTGTGATTTAGATTGTGATTCATACTGTGGGGATGGAATTTATGACTATGCAGGAGGTGAAAATGAAACAACCTGTGTTGAAGACTATACGGTTACTTGCGGTGATGGATATTATGATTATAATGAAGGTGAAGATGAAACCTGTGTTGAAGATTATACGGTTACTTGCGGTGATGGTTACTACGATTATACTGCGGGAGAGAATGAAACTTGTGTAAATGATTATGTTCTCACCGATGGAGATGGCTATTGCGATCAAACTGGTTGTCCTGAAGAGTGTGCTGAAGATCCATCAGACCAAGATTGCCCCAGTGAATGTGGGGATGGATTTTACCATCATGTTGGTTTGGGTGGTATAGAAGGTGAAGAATGTGAAGACTTTGAAATTACATGCACCGATCAAATTTGCAGTGATTTGGAATTTTATTTCACCTGTCCTGCAGATTGTGTAAGTTATGTTGGTGATGGTTATTGCCATGATAATGCAGATGGAATAGGGACAGAAACACCTGAAAATGCAGCATCAGATTGTGACCCCGTTTGTGGGGATGAAGTATGCGCAGTATTTAATACGAATGATTGGGAAATCCTTGAAACATTTGTTGAAGGTATTGGTGCATATTGCCAAGTTGATTGTACATCATGTGGAGATGGTGTTTGTTCGCCAGAGTTTTATGAAACCTGTGCAACATGCCCTGATGACTGCAATGTAGATTGTGAATGTGATGAAGGCGAAAGCAATGACCCCATTGGATATTGTTGTGAAGATGGGGCAACAGATGCCTGTAACTATTGCCCTGAAGCTGGATTTAATAACATTTGTATAGGAATGATGGATGATGGCATTTGTGATGGAACCTTTAGTGGTCCATCCTTTGATTGTGCGGGTGAATGTGGTGGCTCAACCGTCGTAGATTGCGCTGGTGTATGTGACGGATCTTCAGTTGTTGACTGTGGAGGAGAATGTGGCGGTGAGTTGGCGGTAGATGAATGTGGTGTTTGTGGAGGTGATGATTCAACTTGTTCAGATTGTGCAGGTGTTCCCAATGGTAATAATGTAGTAGATGAGTGTGGCACCTGTAATGCGGATCCATCGAATGACTGTGTACAAGATTGTGCGGGTGAATGGGGGGGTACTGCATTATTGGATGATTGTACAGTTCCTATTTGTTCAGATGGCACAACAGGATTAATATCGAATGCATCTTGTACTGATTGTAATGAAGATGTTAACGGTATTGCTGAATTAGATGGCTGTGGAGATTGTGTTGGCGGGAATACAGGCTTAGAAGCCTGTCCCACGGATTGTATGGGTGTGGATGGTGGAAGTGCATATTTTGATGATTGTGGAGCTTGTGTAGAAATACCAGATGAGAATTGCATGTTAGGCTGTGATGGAAATTTTGCCAATGATGGAACACATTTACTTGAAGATGAATGCAATATTTGTGCTGGTGACAATTCAACTTGTTCAGATTGTGCAGGTGTTCCCAATGGTAATAATGTAGTAGATGAGTGTGGCACCTGTAATGCGGATCCATCGAATGACTGTGTACAAGATTGTGCTGGTGAATGGGGTGGAACTGCAGTAGATGATGATTGTGGTGTTTGTGGTGGTGATAACTCAACATGTTTAGACTGTGCTGGTGTTCCCAATGGTGATTCAGTTTTAGATAATTGTGATGTCTGTGTATCTCTTGAGGATGAAACATGTCTGCTTGCTTGTGATGGAAATTTCTATAATGATGGTTCTGAGCCAATTTTGGATGAATGTGGTGTATGTGGAGGAGATGGTCTAATAATGTATTGTATAGATTCAGACAATGATGGTTTAGGTGCAGGAGATGGAGAATTATCATGTGACGCACCTGAAGATGGATGGGTACCAGATTGTTCTGACGCAGAGCCAGATTGTGCCACAAATGACATGGATGCATGCGGAGAATGTGGAGGTATTGAAACGGATCCTGAAAATTGTTTGGGTATAAATGATTTATCACCTAAAAATTACATGCTAAGTGATAACTATCCAAATCCATTTAATCCAGTTACGTCTATCGAATATTCTGTAGAAAAAGCCGGATATGTAAGTATTTCTATCTATAACGTCATGGGGCATAAGCTCTATGATTTGGTAAATGGATACCATTCACCGGGTGTACGATATAGTGCGGTATGGAATTCAAATACACAGTCAGATATACCCGTATCTACAGGCATCTATTTTTATGAAATGAAATCGGGTAATTACACTGAAAGAAAGAAGATGGTTCTAGTAAAATAAACCAATATCAAATAATCATTGTATTAGAAGAGAGCCCATTTTTGGGCTCTCTTTGTAGATATGCAAAAATAAATTAATTAAATTCATAAATAGGTTTGGTTTAAGAATTAAATGGCCTCTAAATTACGGGGCTCGGAGCGAAGCTATTCTGCTCCGTTTGTTTTCTAAAAAATAAATTAGTTTTTTTTAACAATTTATATTGTGAGGGTTTAGTAAAACTCTCTAGTTTACGAGGCTCCACTTCAGTGGGGTTTTCTATCGAAGACTGTTTTTTGAAATTGAGAGTGTACGTGAAAGCGAGACCTGTCAATATGAGCGACATACGATTTATATCGTAAATCATAAAGATAATAATAAGTTAAGATCAAAAGATCCGTACTATGTACAATGGAGAGTTTGATCCTGGCTCAGGACGAACGCTGGCGGCGTGCTTAACACATGCAAGTCTAAGGAGAACGTTCCGCTTGCGGAACAAGTAAACTGGCGAACGGGTGAGTAACGCGTAGACAATCTACCCTATAGACTGGGATAACGCTGTGAAAACGGTGCTAATACCAGATGTTATCATATTTCTCTGGAGATATGATCAAAGATGGCTTCGGCTATCACTAAAGGATGAGTCTGCGTCTGATTAGCTTGTTGGTGGGGTAAAGGCCCACCAAGGCTACGATCAGTAGCTGGTCTGAGAGGATGATCAGCCACACTGGGACTGAGATACGGCCCAGACTCCTACGGGAGGCAGCAGTGGGGAATTTTGCGCAATGGGCGAAAGCCTGACGCAGCAACGCCGCGTGATCGAAGAAGCTCTGCGGAGTGTAAAGATCTGTCATAAGGGAAGAATAGCGAGTATTCTAACAAAATATTCGTCTGACGGTACCTTATAAGAAAGCCCCGGCTAACTTCGTGCCAGCAGCCGCGGTAATACGAGGGGGGCAAGCGTTGTCCGGAATCATTGGGCGTAAAGGGTTCGTAGGCGGACTGATCAGTTGGAATTGAAAGACCACGGCTTAACCGGGGGAACGGTTTCAATACTGTCAGTCTTGAGTGAGGTAGAGGTAAGCGGAATTCCTGGTGTAGCGGTGAAATGCGTAGATATCAGGAGGAACATCAAAGGCGAAGGCAGCTTACTGGGCCTATACTGACGCTGAGGAACGAAAGCGTGGGGAGCAAACAGGATTAGAGACCCTGGTAGTCCACGCCGTAAACGATGAGTACTTAGTGATGGGGGATTCGACCCTTTCATTGCTGGAGCTAACGCATTAAGTACTCCGCCTGGGGACTACGACCGCAAGGTTGAAACTCAAAGGAATTGACGGGGACCCGCACAAGCGGTGGATCATGTGGTTTAATTCGATGCAACGCGAAGAACCTTACCTAGGCTTGACATGTTAGTGAAAGTGCTGTGAAAGCAGTGCCGTCTGCGAGCTTGCTCAAAGACACTATCACAGGTGATGCATGGCTGTCGTCAGCTCGTGTCGTGAGATGTTCGGTTAAGTCCGATAACGAGCGCAACCCCTATTCTTAGTTGCCAGCACATAATGGTGGGGACTCTAAGAAAACTGCCCGGGATAACCGGAAGGAAGGTGGGGTCGACGTCAAGTCAGTATGTCCCTTACGCCTAGGGCTACACACGTGATACAATGGGAAGTACAAAGGGTTGCAATACCGCGAGGTGGAGCCAATCCCAAAAAACTTCCCCAAGTTCAGATTGCAGTCTGCAACTCGACTGCATGAAGCAGGAATCGCTAGTAATCGTGGATCAGAACGCCACGGTGAATACGTTCCCGGGTCTTGTACACACCGCCCGTCACGCCATGGAAGCCGGTAGTGCCCAACGCCAGTGTCCCAACCTTCGGGAGGGAGCTGTCTAAGGTAAGATCGGTAACTGGGGCGAAGTCGTAACAAGGTAGCCGTACCGGAAGGTGCGGCTGGATTACCTCCTTTCTAAGGAGTATCTCTACATTTTTGTAGAGAGACGGTCGAACCTCATTTGTAAGGTCTCACCCACGTACACACTCTCATTTTTATACTCATTTTTTTATTGGGTTTGTAGCTCAGTCGGTTAGAGCACCGCTCTGATAAGGCGGGGGTCGGTAGTTCGAGTCTACCCAGACCCACTCTAAGAGTTGAGTGTTCTCTATAGCACACCCTTTTATGGGGCTGTAGCTCAGTTGGGAGAGCATCGCGTTTGCAACGCGAGGGTCGCAGGTTCGATCCCTGTCAGCTCCACATTTTTTGTAATAAATTTTTTGTAATATCCGTTTTTTGAAATTGTTAGTTCTGTTGTAAAGTCTGAAAGTCTATCTGTAATAATAGATAAAGCTTTGGTTAAGTTGTGTAGGGCGTACAGTGGATGCCTTGGCATATGAAGTCGATGAAGGACGTGGTAAGCTGCGATAAGCTTCGGGGAGGTGCAAACAACCGTTTACCCGGAGATTTCCGAATGGGACAACCCAATCCAAGTAATGTTGGATTACTGCTACCTGAATATATAGGGTAGTAAGAGATAACGCAGGGAAGTGAAACATCTCAGTACCTGCAGGAATAGAAAACAATAGTGATTCCCAGAGTAGCGGCGAGCGAAAAGGGAAGAGCCTAAACCGATGTAATGTCATGTCTGCAACTTAGTTGCATCGGGGTTGCGGGAATTAGTTGGAGGATTTAGCAGGATCCTCGACGAGTCAAAAAATAATTTGTTAGGAGAATGGATCAGGAAAGTTCCAGCTATAGAGGGTGATAGCCCCGTATCTGAAAACATTTTATCTCGTTGAATTAATCTCCCAAGTAGGGCGGGACACGTGGAATCCCGTTTGAATCTGCCGGGACCATCCGGTAAGGCTAAATACTCTCATATGACCGATAGTGAAACAGTACCGTGAGGGAAAGGTGAAAAGTACCCCTGGAGGGGAGTGAAATAGAACCTGAAACTGTATGTCTACAAGCTGTCGAAGTCCGCAAGGACGACGGCGTGCCTTTTGCATAATGAGCCAGCAAGTTACTCGTATCTAGCGAGGTTAAGTGAATAACACGGAGCCGTAGGGAAACCAAGTCTGAATAGGGCGTTAAGTTAGGTGCGGTAGACGCGAAACCGAGTGATCTTACCATGGTCAGGTTGAAGCTCTAGTAAAATAGAGTGGAGGACCGAACCGACTTGGGTTGAAAACCGAGCGGATGAACTGTGGTAAGGGGTGAAAGGCCAATCAAACTCGGTGATATCTCGTTCTCTTCGAAATGCATCTAGGTGCAGCGTTACGTAAGAGTATCATGGAGGTAGAGCACTGACTGGGCTAGGGCTCCTACAGGAGTACCAAACCCATTCAAACTCCGAATGCCATTGATATGTTTCGTAGCAGTGAGGCAGTGGGTGATAAGATTCATTGCCGAGAGGGAAACAACCCAGACCTACAGCTAAGGCCCCTAAATTTATACTAAGTGATAAAGGATGTGAATTAGCACTGACAGCTAGGAGGTTGGCTTAGAAGCAGCCATTCCTTTAAAGAAAGCGTAATAGCTCACTAGTCAAGGTAATTTGCGCCGATAATCTCCGGGACTCAAGTATAATGCCGAAGCTTAGGATTTCCAATTTATTGGAAGTGGTAGAAGAGCGTTCCATCAACTGTCGAAGGTTGACCCGTGAGGGCAGCTGGAGGAAATGGAAATGAGGATGCTGGCATGAGTACACGATAAAATACGTGAAATTCGTATTCACCATAAGCCCAAGGTTTCCTGATCAATGTAAATCAGATCAGGGTTAGCCGGCCCCTAAGGCAAGGCCGAAAGGCGTAGTCGATGGGAATCAGGTAATTTGAACATTCCTGAGCCTCCGAACCTTAATCCAAGAAATCCATCTCCCAGACCTAATATGCTTATTGATTTGTATATTGGGAGTAAGAGGTGGCAAGAAAAAACTTGGGGTATGCTAAGGAGACCGTACCGTAAACCGACACAGGTAGGCGAGGAGAGTATCCTAAGGTGCTTGAGAGAATTCTGGTCAAGGAACTCGGCAAAATAGCCCCGTAACTTCGGGAGAAGGGGTGCCCACCTTCGGGTGGGCCGCAGTGAAATGAGGGTAGCGACTGTTTACTAAAAACATAGGTCTATGCTAACACGTAAGTGGAAATATATGGACTGACACCTGCCCGGTGCTGGAAGGTTAAGTGGATTTGTTATCTCCTTCGGGAGAGAAGCTCAGAAATGAAGCCCCAGTAAACGGCGGCCGTAACTATAACGGTCCTAAGGTAGCGAAATTCCTTGTCGGGTAAGTTCCGACCTGCACGAATGGTGTAACGACTTCCCTACTGTCTCGACCAGAAACTCAGTGAAATTGTAATGTCGGTGAAGATGCCGGCTAATCGTAGAAGGACGGAAAGACCCCGTGCACCTTTACTACAGCTTGATATTGTCTTTTAATCCTACACGTGTAGGATAGGTGGGAGGCTTTGAAGCGGGCACGCTAGTGTTCGTGGAGCCATCTGTGAAATACCACCCTTGTATTATTGAAAGTCTAACCATGCACCTTGAATCAGGTGTTGGGACAGTGTCTGGTGGGTAGTTTGACTGGGGCGGTCTCCTCCCAAAATGTAACGGAGGAGCTCAAAGGTCACCTCAGCACGGTCGGTAATCGTGCGTAGAGTGCAAACGCATAAGGTGGCTTGACTGCGAGACCGACAGGTCGAGCAGGTGCGAAAGCAGGAGTTAGTGATCCGGCGGTCCCGAATGGAAGGGCCGTCGCTAATCGGATAAAAGGTACGCCGGGGATAACAGGCTTATCTCCCCCAAGAGCTCATATCGACGGGGAGGTTTGGCACCTCGATGTCGGCTCGTCGCATCCTGGGGCTGGAGAAGGTCCCAAGGGTTGGGCTGTTCGCCCATTAAAGCGGCACGCGAGCTGGGTTTAGAACGTCGTGAGACAGTTCGGTCCCTATCCTCTACGATCGTAGGAAATTTGAAGGAATCTGCTTCTAGTACGAGAGGACCGAAGTGGACGAACCTCTAGTGTACCTGTTGTCGCATCAGCGGCATCGCAGGGTAGCTACGTTCGGCAGGGATAAGCGCTGAAAGCATATAAGCACGAAACCCATCCTAAGATAAGATTTCCCTTCCCTTCGGGGACTAAAGACTTCCAGTAGACTACTGGTTTGATAGGCCACAGATGTAAGTGTAGTAATACATTTAGTCGAGTGGTACTAATTAGTCGTGAGACTTAATCAAATTTTATTTCACATTACATATAGACTTCAGACTTTTCAGAACTAATACTAAAATTATCCGGTGACAATGGCATAGGGGGTACACCCGATCCCATCCCGAACTCGGAAGTTAAGCCTTATTGCGCCGATGGTACTGCACGGGAGACCAGTGTGGGAGAGTAGGACGTTGCCGGTAACTTTCATAAAGCCCTTAGATTTTTATAAGGGCTTTCTTTTTATAAATTACTATTTGAAATTCACCCAATTTCACTTTATTTTAAAAGATGTATTTTCCTTCAATAATCAGCAAGTTTCTCCTCCTAATTATATCATTGTGGATGGAAACTACCATTTTACAGGCTCAAAATGATTGTGACTTGAATTCATTTAATATTGAAGAAACCTACTTCAACGAAGATATTGTTGCATATTATCTGGGTTCAATAGATATAAATACAGGTTCCTCTAATCTACTCCTTTTTGATTATTTAATTTACTCAACAAATCAATTTTGCTATAGTATGCCGGAGGTAGATTTATTTCTTCATTTTTCCATTTCCATCTATTCACCTCAATTAGGATTTAATGAATTTCAGGAATTCTTAACATCTACATTTAAATTTTCAGATATAATTGCTCCCATTCGCTTTAAAAACACAGACATGGATTTTAGTACAAATACAATTCCTGGCGCCAATATAAATCGCTTAGAATATAATATTGGTGGGGAATCCAATGACAAAGATGTTCAAACGATTATCAATATTATTATGCAGTCCGGAAAAATTCCCAATGGGTTATATATTTTTCATGCTAAACTTACAGCTGACGAACCTGGTGTGGATATAATAGATCAAATATCTAGACAAATAGATGTATATGAACCAGAATATATAAATCTTCTTACACCGGGAGGATCTCTTTCTGATACTTTGGGCACGGTTGTTTATACACCCTACCCAATTTTTAGTTGGGAAAGTGATAATTGTACATCTTCTAATTGCAATGTTGGAATTCGTGTATGTGAATTCAATCCAAATTATCATTCAAATTTATCTGATGCTATGCAATCAAATTCTTTAATCCCCATTAATCAATCTGTAGAGTATTTTGAGCTAGAGCCCATGGGCACTTCTTATCAGTATCCAATTTTAGATGTTGAAAGCTTACAGCCGGGAAAATTATATGCATGGCAATTGCACCGCTCATTTGTGACCACTGTTGGAGTAGAATCTCTTTTCAGCGATATATTTGTATTTAAACTTCATTCATTTGAAGGTAACATTACCGCAACTACTGAAAATATGGAGGTGATTAAAGGGATACTGGGAGAAGATCATTACAGAAACTTTTTTGGAAGTAATGGTGAATTGCGTGCATATACGTCCGAAATTTCAACTATTTCAATTGATGGACAAGAAATTACTATTTCTCTATTATATGAATTTTTATCTAAGGTAGAACAAAATAAAATTAATATAGTTGAGGTGAAATCAGAGTGATTAAAAATATCACATTTATATGTTTTCTCCTTATGAACCTACTATTTACTTCAGAAAGTGTGGCACTTGTGATGAAGAAAAAGGGGGATGTAAAGTACAAACCCTTTTCATCTAAAAATTCTACTTCAGAATTAGAAATGAGTAAATCATTATTTAATCAAGATCAGATTCAAACAGGTGAAAATGGATTTACAAAAGTGGTTTATCTTGATGATGGTAGTACTATAAAAGTTCATCGAGATTCAGAAGTGTATATTCAAGGGTCAATTAAAAATCGTAGAATAACAAAGCAAATCAATATAGCCTATGGAAAAATGAAATTTGATATAAATCCACAAAAAACTACAGATTTTATCGTAGTAACCCCAACTTCTGTTGCCACCATAAAAGGTACTCGTTTTTGGATTGACTGTAAAGGGGACGATGGAGATATTTTTTTTGGACTCACTGGTTTGGTTGAAATTACAAATACAGAATCGGGTCAATCCGTAAAACTAAAACCCAATACTACCGTGAATTCTCAGCCAGATGGAACATTAACCATATTGCCGACAAAACCCTTAAATCTACAGGTATTGGAATTAATGGAAGCTGAATTCGGTGAAGCAACCGAAGATGAATTAAATAATTTGGCATCACCATCTACCCAATCGCAGCCATCTGCAACTCCTTCCGGTTCAGGCCAAAATACTCCTGTAGAACATGAATTGAAAATTAAGCTTATAAATGCATTGGGAGATGAAAAAGAGCTTATTATAAAGTATACTGAATAGATTATTTTAGTGAAAATATTATTAATTATTTACGCGGTCTTAATATCACAAATTTTTACTCAATCAATTGAGCATGAGAGGGTGACCGAAGCCATTCATGGAAATGCTATTGAACTAAATGTATTTATAGATACTCCAGATAGAGAGATTTCAAATATCCTGCTAATGTACCGTAGTGAATCACATCAAACCTATTTAGAGAAATCCATGGATCACTTGATGGGGAATCAATACAAAACAATTATTCCGAGTTATTTTATTGAAAATTTAAATATTTATTATTTTTTTGTTGCTGAATTTGTTGATGGTGGTTTAGTCTCATATCCCTATGATTCACCATATGAGAATCCCATGATTATTGAAATAGATAATGCACAATTAGAAACTAAGGATAAACAGACAATTAACAAAAATCCAGGTGAGATATCAGGTCTAAAAACGGATGCTCTTATTATATCACCACCTCCAAATTCAACAGTCCCTTCAGATGAATTAGTTGTAATACTATCCTTTTTCTCCATGAAAAATGTAGACGTTAACAGCATTAATGTATTTTTTGATGAAGTAGACATTAGTGATTATGTAATTATGGAGACATCACATTTTACATGTCCATTCCCAAATTCGAAAAAAGGTAGACACAGGGTACGTATAGAGATGAATAACAATTTAGGGCAATCATTTGAATCAATTTTTTGGGAATTTAATGTGATAAACCCAAAAAAGACAAATTGGTTTTCGCAATTAGTTGAACATCGGGGGAAAATTTGGTCATCTTTTTCTAATTTAAATATTGATGGTTTAAGTAACTCAGTAAATGATTTAAATATAAAATACTATGCTAATCTAGATTGGATTCGCATTGATGTTTCGGGTTTGCAGTCTTCATTGAATAATCCCTATATGCAAACGCGGAATAGATATTCTATTCATTTTATAAATGATAATATTAAAATTTCATTAGGTGATTTTTTCCCACAAATAAATAAATTTTCCATGAATGGCAATCGAATACGTGGTTTCGGTGCAGATTTTAAATATCGATATATGAACCTAAATGTTATTAAAGGTAAAATCGCACATGAGATTCAGGGCAATATTTTAGATAATGCCATGGTAATTTCTCTGTTTGACTCGTTGCGTTCGACGATTAATATTAGCCGTGATAATTACACCTTTAAACGGGAGGTTACGGCTATTAAATTTGGAATTGGTATTCCTAAACAAATTTATTTAAATATAGATATGGTGAAAGCAAAAGATAATATTTCTTCCGTTTATGAATATTTGCCAGGGTCTTATTTGAGAATATCTGAAGAAATGTGGGATCATGTAATCGATACAACAGATTTTTTTAATGTTGATAATGATAATTACATTCTCTATGAAGATTTTAAAACCAATTTCAGCAGTTTAATGGGTAATGATTATAATCTAGTCATATTGGAGAAAGATTGGGAGGGTAAGAAGCCAAAAGATAATTTCATCATTGGTTCAGACTTCTTATTTAGTTTTGATGAAAAAAGAGTTACCATCAATACAGGGTTTACATTTAGTCTACTTAACCAAAATATTTGGGAGTCCATTACATCCATTTCAGAATTAGATACTCTGGCTGGTGATACCACTCTCGATGGTAAATTTATGGGATTATATGATATCCCCGGTGATTTATTGTCATATAACAATATTTTTGAATTGGGTGTTAATCAAGTCCCTCTATTCCCCATAGATGTTTCAAGTGATGTATCCACTTTGTCAAAAATGTTCAATTTGCCATCCGTGATATATAACTTTGAAACGAAGATGAATTATGCTGGGCATAATATTAAGTACAAATTTTTGCAAGTTGGTTCAGAGTTTAATTCTTTAGTGAATCCCTATATTCAAAGGGATATTCGTGAAAAAGTAATTTCGGATAGGTTTCGTGTATTGGGTAATCGTATGGCATTCAATTTAAAATGGTCTCGAAAAGAAAATGGAATTGATAAACATGATAAAAACACTATTTTTACCAATCGTTATGATACAAATATGGGACTTTACCCGGGAGCAGATCTCCCCACTTTTAATATTGGATTAAGCTCCATTCATCGAAAAAGTGAAAAAGTACGTGTAGATGAAATAATCATCGACAATGTAATTTCAGGAGAAGATACCACAATAATCACTGACAATAGGTTGGAAACACTAACTAAGCAAATAAATTTGGCAATGACCAATACGTTTGAAGTGTTTGGGCATCAGCAATTAAGTATGAACCTATTCAAATCTGAAAAAGAAGATATAATTTTTGATAAAAAAAAGATGACAAACCCTCATTATTTTTCACCACAAATGAATTCAAGCAATTTGAATATAAACATCTATTCAAAGCATTCAGACTTATGGGAATCTAATGTCACATATAGTTCAAGTACATATAATACAGGGTTAGGAACAGAGTTACATCCCGACTATTTTCAAAAACAGGATATTGAGCGGTGGAGTTTTAAAATTATTCGAAATGACGGGTATTTATCTCGAAATCTAAATTTTAATTTTATATACTCAAATGGGTCTGGAACCATTAATTTTACGGAGCATGCTTTTTCATTTTCAGGAATTCATGAGCTTTTTCAGATTTTTCAGTTAACTTGGAGATATGGATTGACTCGTAAATCAATTAATTCTACAGACACTAATTTAAACACTTCATTCAGAGCAAAATTATTATATTCTATTTAGGATAATGCATGGATAAATTTATTTTAAAGTTTAAAGTATTATTACCATCCATTGTAATTGGGTTTTCATCATTTATCATCGTTTTTGGGATTCATTTTAGTGGACAACTAGATGCATTTGAGTTAAAATTAATAGATCTCAAGTTCAAAATAAGGGGACCCCTTTCAGGTATTGATATAAAAGGTGCATGGCCAGCGGCAGAATTATTTGATGATATTGATGGGAATGGTATTTATGAAGAGGGTATTGATCAAATTTCTTCCGAGGGTGTTGGATGTTGGATAGAGGAAAAATGTCTAAATAAAACCTATGATACTGAAGAGGAGTTTATTGATATAGGTAATGGTAAATGGGATGCTACAGAACCTTTTTCCGATCAAAATGGAGATTTACAATGGAACGAAGCTGAACTGTTTCGAGATGATAATGAAAATGGAATTTTTGATGACTACGAGTTGTTTCGAGATGATAATGAAAATGGTCGGTGGGATGGCCCTGAACCATTTGAAGACTTAAATGAAGATGGCTATTGGAGCAGTGCTGAGGAATTTGTTGATGCCAATGAAGATGGAATCTGGACAATTGGCGAGGAATTTACTGATATAGGCAATGGCTATTGGAATGATGGAGAGCATTTTGTTGATTCTTGTGAATGTGAACGTATAGGTGAAGTATGTCATGAAGGTAAATGCGTTGAATATATTGATTGCCAAGATTTAAATCAAAATGGCACATGGGATAAAGGATTTGATGTAGTACTGGTAGAAATTGACGATGAATCTTTCCGATTAATTAATGAGCCTATGCCATACAGTCGGGGTACGATTTGGGCGCGTGCAGTAAGAAACCTTGCAGATGCAGGTGCAAAGGTTATCACCCTTGATATTATGTTTGATAAACCAGATCACCAAACGTTAAATTTAAAAAACTATATTGAACATAATAAAATTGAAGATTTTGAAATCAATGATGGTGATTTGTTATTTATTGATGCCATTCAATATGCAAAAGAAAAGGGTACCGAAGTAATATTATCATCGGCTCGGAAAGAAGAGCCCACACGAATACCTCCTGACTATTTACTAAACCCCACCAAAACCCTAATGGAAACTGAATTTGATCAGTATGCTGGGTTGGTAAATATCAATACAGATTCAGATGGATTCTATAGACAATATGGTATTTTTTACACTATTTCAGGCGATACAACAATCCATTATACAATTGGGGTAGAGTCAGTACTTAAATATAAAGGTATCACAGATTATCAGGCTCCAGAATTAGATTTTCAGAATCGAAGAATAAAAGTGGGTCCTTTAAATATAACTACCTATGGTTTTGGAAATACCTTCATAACAAATTATTTTGGACCTAATTCAAGTGAATTTTCCACATTTTTTAGATATCCGTTATCAAATATTATTGATACCGAAGATTATACAATTGGTGACTCAACTTATGATCCCATGTTTGATATGGATGTGTACTTAGAAGATACAAATTGGATGGATATGTATATCGATACTGAGAATCCATTGTATCCATTCTTTAAAAGTAAAAATCCATTTAAAGATAAAATCGTAGTACTGGGTACATCTTTGGCAGAAGACCAAGATATAAAACCGACTCCATTTTTAACTTATGGGGGGAAAGATTATTTAATGCCAGGTGTAGAAATTCATGCCAATGCTATTCAGCAGTTATTGTACGAAAACTTTATTTATACACCAACGGGTACGTTAGAATATGATTCCCGTTACCTTGGTTCACATCTTTTATTAATAGCATTATTTTGCCTGATTACATTACTTTTGGTGACGAAACCTGAACCCATGATTGCCCTTGGAATAATGTTTGGCGAATTGTTGTTATGGTTTTCATATTCAATTGGTGAGTTTGTGGGTGATTATTTTTGGATTTTTAAAACAGTAGGTAATTTAATAACGCAAAATCAGTTTCCAATAAATATTCCCGGAATGGGTGAATCGGTAATGATTCCAGTTCTATTTCCAGCATTATCAATTATTCTACCCTTTGGAATAAATCTTTCATATAAATTATTTACTGAGGGGCAAGATAAGAAATTCCTAAAAAATACTTTTGGTACTTATATTTCTCCTGATTTAGTTGATCAAATGTTTAAATCAAAAGAAGTCCCTGAACTGGGAGGATTACCAAGTTATAATACAATTATGTTTTCAGATATTGCCAGTTTCTCGGCATTTTCGGAGGCAATGTCTGCACCTGAATTAGTAAAATTATTAAACGAGTATCTAACGATAATGACTGAAATTGTTATCGATCATAAAGGGACTGTAGATAAATATATAGGTGATGCGATTGTTGCATTCTATGGCGCACCAGTTCCAATTGAAAATCATGAGATTAAAGCCTGTGAAACGGCACTCCAAATGAATGAGGGGCTTGTAAAATTAAGAGAAAAATGGAATAATGATGAAAAAAAATGGCCCCCTCTAGTTACTAATATGCAGCATAGAGTGGGTTTAAATAGTGGTGAAATAGTAACGGGTAATATGGGTTCAGAATTAAAGATGAATTACACATGTATGGGAGACGATGTGAATGCAACTCAACGGCTTGAATCAAGTGCAAAACAATGGGGAATTATCATTCAAGTTTCAGAGAGTATTTATACGGTTGCAAAGAATGATTTTATCTTTAGAGATTTGGGTTCCATAAGAGTGGTAGGGAAATTAGAACCCTTAAATACATTTGAACTAATTTGCAGAAAATCTGAGGAAACCGATGCTATTTACAATCATTTGGATATTTTTGAAAGGGCTAGAAAATTGTATTTAGACACAAATTGGGATGAAGCCATTAAAATATTTACTGAATCAAGTAAGTTAGAAGATATGTTTACAGGTAGAAAAACGAATCCAAGTTTAGTTTATATTGAAAGATGTAAAGAATTCAAAGTTAACTCTCCTGATGAAAATTGGGATGGGGTTTATAACCTAAAGTCAAAATAATGAGCTCAAAAGGCAAAATATTATGGGTAGATGATGAAATTCAATTACTCAAACCCCATATAATGTATCTAGAAAACAAGGGTTATACGGTTGTACCTGTACATTCTGGGGAAGATGCTATCCATTTAACTCGAGAAGAATCATTCGATCTCGTATTGCTTGATGAAATGATGACTGGACTTGATGGACTCACCACATTAAAATATATTAAAGAAATTAATCCCAGTCTTCCGGTTATTATGATTACCAAGAATGAAGAAGAATCCCTTATGGAAGAGGCCATTGCCTCCCATATTACCAATTATTTGACCAAACCGGTAAATCCAAGTCAGATACTCATGGCCTGTAAAAATGTATTAGAATCAAAAAAAATTCAAAGTGATTCTGCCGCGCAGAGGTATTTGAAAGATTTTCAAGAGATTGGTGAGAATATTTCTTCTGCTCAAAATTTGGATGATTGGTACGAAATAAATAACCGATTGACCGATTGGATGGTTCGATTTGATTCACTTGGAGATCAAGGATTAGGTGGAATTTTAAATGAGCAACATAGCGAAGCCAATCGACAATTTTCAACTTTTATTGAGAATGAATATAAAAATCTGATTGGGGAAAACTCAAATGCAATAACATCACCTAAAATTCTAGATACGTATATACGTCCAAACCTGAAGAAAGGTAGAGATGTAGTGCTTATTGTTATTGATTGCTTGCGAGTTGATCAGTGGAAATCTCTAGAAAAAATATTATTTGAATCTTTCAATATCAAAACAGAATTTCATATATCACTTTTACCAACTGCGACGCCATTTTCTAGAAATTCAATTTTTAGTGGATTATATCCTGACGAATTCCCTAAAAAATTTCCGGAACAATGGGGGAAAATGATTCGGGATGAAACCAGTATGAATCGATATGAGAGTGAGTTTTTAAGTGCATATTTAACGCGAAATAATTTAACTCAAGTATCAATGAAATACACAAAGATAGTTACACCGACAGATGGTCAAAAATTTGCCAGTCATATCAATGAATATAAAAGTACCAAACTGTTGGCATTGGTTGTGAATTTTGTGGATATGCTTGGCCATTCACGATCAGAATCAAATGTGCTAAAAGAGATGATTCCTGATGAATCTGCCTATCGAAAGGCTGTGTGCTCATGGATGGAACAATCCTGGTTGAAAGATGTTTTTGAACAAATTAGCCAATGGGATAAAACAGTAATTGTGACCAGTGATCATGGAAGTATCCGTGTGAAAAAACCAGTTCAAGTCAAAGGGGATAGAGAAACTTCTGCTGGGATACGGTATAAATATGGAAAAAATTTACATGTTTCTTCAAAAGTTGCCATGAAAATTGATTCACCTTCAAAATTTAGACTTCCCATAATTGATGGCGCCACAGATTATATATTATCAAAAGATGAATATTATTTTTTATACCCCAACAATTATAATCGGTTTGTACGACGTTATGAAAATAGTTTCCAACATGGTGGTATCTCTATGGATGAAATGATTGTACCCGTTGGAATTTTAACGGGTAAAGGATTATGAAATCAGGATGGAATGGGGGGACAACTTCATCTGCAGATGAAACCATCCGTTTGGGGAAAACACTATCTCAATTTTTAGAAGTGGGTGATATTGTTACACTGGATGGTGACCTTGCTGCTGGAAAGACCACATTTGTAAAAGGGATTTTATTGGGCTTAAATTTTAAGCAAGAAGTCACTTCACCCACATTCACATTAATCAACGAATACGAAGCTGATTCTAAAGTAATCCATATGGACTGCTACCGTGAAAGTAATTTGCAACGGTGGGTAAATTTGGGAATTCAAGATTACTTTTATTCGGATGATATAAAAATTATTGAATGGCCTGAAATAATTTCAGGATTAATTCCCAAAGATCATATTTGTATTTCATTAAAATTTTTATCTGAAACTAAGCGAAAAATTTATATAAAATGAAAAATATATTGGCTATCGAAACAGCAACAAATGTATGCAGTATTTCTCTTTTTCTGAATGGTGGATTGGTGGACACAATAGAATCGGATGAACCCCGTTCACATGCAGTTAAACTCCCCGTATTTACAGACGAAATACTCAAATCAAATAAGTGTACAGTTAACGATTTAGATGGGATTGCTATTTCGTCCGGCCCTGGTTCATATACTGGGCTTCGAATTGGAATGAGTTTGGCGAAGGGATTGGCCTTATCGTGTAATCTTCCATTATTGCCCGTTAAAACCTTATATGCTATGGATATGAATATTGAAGAAGATGAACCGCATTGGGTATGTATTCATTCTCATAAAAATATGGTTTACGCTCAGAAATATAATAAACATGAGCCTGTTAGCGAAGCCACTTGTATTCCTATAGAAGATTTAGATACATCTCCAGTTTTTGGAACTGAATTGCAAAAAATTAATGGTAGTATTGATTTTACTGAAATTTTTTTATCATCTCAAAATATTGGCAGATTTGCATTGAACAATACTGCTAAGTTGGTGGAAAAAGATTATCAAAAAGTGTCCCCATTTTATTTAACGGAATTTAATATTAACAAATTAGTTTGATTATTGCCGCCACTCCTGAACACCTCGGGCAAATCTTAGAAATAGAACGCGCCTCCTTTTCTAAACCATGGAGCGAATTTCATTTTAATAGTGACCTGAAGAATAAAATTTCTATAAACTGGATTTACTTTCAAAATAATGAAGTAGTTGGCTACCTTTTTGGTTGGCATTTAATGGATGAATTCCATCTAAATAATATTGCAGTATTAGAGAAATATAGAGGTAAAGGGATTGCCCTAAAACTCCTCAAAAATATGGAATCACATCTAAGGGAAATTAAAGTAATGTCGGTGTTTTTAGAGGTAAGTTCAAGTAATTTATCCGCTCGGAAATTGTATGAAAAAGTGAGTTTTGTCCCTCATGGTGAACGTAAAGATTACTACACTAATGGCGATGATGCAATTTTATATACATTGGAATTTTAATGACTGAATGGTTTAGACGAAAATCTGAAAAAATTAAGACCTTCGATAAGCGAGAAATCGCAGAGGGGATGTGGCTCAAATGTCCAGGTTGTAGAGAAGTTGTTTACCGAAAAGCATTACAAGAGCAGAATTATGTTTGTATTCGATGTTCACATCATTTTCGTATTACAAGTACAGATTATATAAATCTTCTGGTAGATAATACTGAATATGAAGAATTTTGCACCAATATAGTTTCAGTAGATTCCCTTGAATTTATTGGGACTAAAAAATATTCAGATCAGCTTATTGCCGCAAAAGAGAAAACGGGTAGTAAAGATGCGGTAAAAACGATTATCGGTCAAATTGGTGGAATTCAGACCGTGTTCGCTATTATGGATTTTTCATTTATTGGGGGAAGTATGGGTTCTGTGGTGGGTGAAAAAATAACCCGTGCCATTGATAAAGCCAATGAATTAAAATGTCCTATTCTCATTATCACCGCTTCTGGTGGTGCTCGAATGCAAGAAGGTGCATACAGCTTGATGCAAATGGCAAAAATTAGTGCTAAGCTAGCCCAATTTTCAGATGAAGGTGGATTGTATGTGACCTTACTCACTGACCCAACTATGGGTGGCACTACTGCTAGTTTTGCCATGCTGGGAGATATTATATTAGCTGAACCAAATGCACTAATTGGTTTTGCGGGAGCAAGAGTAATTAAACAGACAATTGGCGAAGACCTCCCCGAAGGATTCCAGCGGGCAGAGTTTTTACTGGAAAAGGGATTTATAGATAAGATCGTTGATCGAAGTAATCTAAAATCTACACTTATTAAAATTTTCACTTTTTTTGGATTTGAAACTTCTGCCTAAATGATACATGATCAAACTATAGCAGTCATCGATTTTGGCTCACAATATACACAATTAATTGCCCGACGGATTCGTGAGTTAAATGTATTTTCAGAAATCTTACCTTTTAGTATTTCATTGGATGAATTAAAAACAAAACACGTAAAAGCAATTATCCTTTCTGGTGGTCCTTCGAGCGTGTATGATGCGAATTCCCCTCAAATTTCCCCGGAAATTTTAAATTTAGGGATACCCATTTTAGGTATTTGCTATGGTTTACAACTTCTCATGCAACATGCAGGAGGCAAAGTGCATTCCACTGGAAAAGGGGAGTATGGTTTTGCCCAAATATTACCGGACTCATCAAATATCTTATTTAAAAATTTCCCATCAGAATCACAAGTATGGATGAGTCATGGGGATGAAGTAGAAAACCTCCCTGATGGTTGGGACGTTTTATCTAAATCCACTAATGATGTGGTAGCCGCAGTCCAAAAAACCAATCATTCAATTTATGGTGTACAATTTCATCCAGAAGTGGTCCATTCTCTACACGGTAAAGAATTGCTATCTAATTTCTTATTTGATATTTCTGGTTGTAACCCAAATTGGACTCCTGCAAATTTCGTGGCAGATGCTATTCAGTCCATTAAAGATAAAGTGGGTGATAAAAAAGTAATTTGTGGACTCAGTGGTGGGGTTGATTCTTCAGTTGTAGCCACTCTTTTACACCGAGCTATAGGTGAACAGTCCAGATGTGTGTTTATTGATCACGGTTTGCTTCGTAAAAATGAAGCCGAACAGGTTATGACCACATTGAAAGAAGGATTAAGTTTAAACATTAACAAGTTTGAACACAGTGAAACGTTTTTATCTAAACTGAAAGGGGTTAAAGATCCTGAACGAAAACGAAAAATTATCGGAGAACAATTTATCCGTTCTTTCGAGGAAGCCACTACTACTTTAGGTAAATCTCAATTTTTAGCCCAAGGTACATTGTACCCTGATGTGATTGAATCAGGTGGAAGTGCTTTGGGACCCGCTGTAACCATCAAATCGCATCATAATGTGGGTGGTCTCCCAGAGGATATTGAATTTGAACTAATAGAACCAATTCGTGAGCTTTTTAAAGATGAAGTCCGAAAAGTAGGTAAGGAATTAGACCTCCCCGATTTTGTGGTAAATCGTCATCCATTTCCAGGTCCAGGGCTTGCCGTACGAATTTTGGGTGAAATTACGCCAGAACGAATTGAAATTTTACAAAACGCCGATGATATATTTATCAACATCCTACACGAAAGGGGTGAGTACGACAAAATTTGGCAAGCCTTTGCTGTATTAATTCCTACTAAAACAGTTGGTGTGATGGGTGATGCACGTACCTATGAAAATTTAATAGGCCTCCGTGCAGTAACCAGTATGGATGGAATGACCGCAGATTGGTATAATATGCCCTATGATGTATTAAACGAATGTTCGAGTCGAATAGTTAACGAAGTCAAAGGCGTAAATAGAGTGGTTTATGATATTACGGCAAAACCACCTGGCACCATTGAATGGGAGTAAATACAATTGATAATTAATAACTTAGCATTAATAATTGGTTCTCTATGTGTGGAATAGTGGGATATTTAGGTCATCGTGATTCATCTGAAGTAATTATTAAAGGCTTGAAGCGTCTTGAATATCGTGGCTATGATTCAGCAGGAATTGCCTTTCATTCAGACTCAGGAATAGTTACTAAAAAATGTGCAGGTAAAGTTAAAGAGCTTGAAAAATTACTTACTGGAGACTCTGAAAATAATTGTCAGTTAGGAATTGGTCATACACGCTGGGCAACCCATGGGGTACCCAATACAATTAATGCACATCCCCATAGTGATACTTCAGGTAAAATTACATTAGTTCATAATGGTATCATTGAAAATTACAGTACCCTAAAAAAACATCTTGAAGAAAATGGCATCCATTGTAAATCTGATACTGATACTGAAGTATTGGTTCAATTTATTGCCTATCTTTATGAAAAAGAAAATTTGTCATTTTCAGATGCGGTTCGATTAACATTAAAAGAAGTGGTGGGCGCATACGGGATTGCGGTTCTCTGTGAAGATGAGCCTGAAACCATGATTGCCGCTCGATTTGGAAGTCCACTTGTTTTAGGCATCGGTGAAGATGAATGGTTTATAGGTTCAGACACATCACCCATTATTGAATATACGCGCAATATTGTATTCTTGGATGAAGGTGAAATGGCCACCATCAAACGAACCGGATTTGAAGTGATTGATATTAGTGATAATCATATCGTGTCCAAAAATATTGAAGAAATTAAGTATTCATTAGATGAGATCGAGAAAAGTGGATTTGATTTCTTTATGCAAAAAGAAATTTTTGAACAACCCAAATCAATTCAAGAGTCCATGCGGGGTAGAATTGACCTTGAGAATCATCTGGTGAAATTGGGTGGTATTCAAGATTGGCTTCAACGAATTATTGATGCGAAAAATATTTATATTACAGCTTGTGGTACTTCTTGGCATGCCGCCCTGATTGGTAGTTTTCTCATTGAAGAAATTATTCAAAAGCCGGTTAAAGTTGAGTATGCCTCAGAACTTCGCTATCGCTCATCTGCCATAAATTCAGAAACGGTATTATTTTCAATTAGTCAATCGGGCGAAACGGCAGATACATTGGCCGCCATCAAAAAAGCAAAAGAGTTGGGTGCCTTTACCGTGGGCATTGTGAATGTTGTGGGTAGTTCTATCGCCCGTGAAACCGATTGTGGTGTGTATATTCATGCGGGGCCAGAAATTGGGGTGGCATCAACAAAGGCGTTTACATCCCAAGTTTCAGTATTGAGTATGATGGCAATTCTATTGGCCCAACGATTGGGTAAAGATACTGAGTACATTCACAGGCTTATTGATGAGATGGTGAAATTACCAGAAATGGTTCAAGCAGTCCTTGATGATGTAGACCATATTAAAGATATTGCCAGTCATTATGTGGACTCAGAACATTTTCTTTATTTGGGTCGTGGGTATCAATTTCCCGTGGCATTAGAAGGTGCCCTGAAACTGAAAGAAATTTCGTACATCCATGCAGAGGGTTACCCTGCCGCCGAAATGAAACATGGACCTATTGCCCTCATCGATGAGAATATGCCGGTGGTATTTATTGTAACCAATCAAGGGTATGAAAAAATTGTATCTAATATTCAAGAGGTAAAGGCGCGAGGTGGTCGTGTAATTATTGTAACCTCTACAAATGCTGAAGAACTGTCTCAGTATTCAGATCATATCATAAAAATTCCAAGTACTGAAATTGCCCTCTTGCCCATCATTAGCACCATTCCACTACAGTTATTAGCCTATCATATTGCCGTCTTAAAAGGTTGTGATGTAGATCAACCCCGTAATTTGGCCAAGTCCGTAACAGTGGAGTAGTAGATTCAGACGGATTTTGTTACA
>Ga0208879_1000836_pt1 | contig 30779 bp, 28 predicted proteins | sample Knorr_S15_td_Bot_FD_185605 | JGI IMG/M metagenome (GOLD analysis project Ga0208879, IMG submission 185605) | Marine microbial communities from Southern Atlantic Ocean transect - Knorr_S15_td_Bottom_ad_5009_LV_A (SPAdes) (version 2) | ecosystem: Environmental > Aquatic > Marine > Oceanic | place...
TGTATTTCTCTGAAATTATCAATTCAATTCCTGAGGATAAAACCGATAGTGCCGCTTTTGTACAAGGGTATACTGATAGTTGGATTAAAAAACAACTTTTAGTGGCACAAGCCGAAATGAATTTGACGGATGCCCTTAAGGATGTGGAGGATAGAATTGATGATTATAGGAGTTCATTGCTTATTTATGCTTATCAGCAAGAGTTGATAAAGCAAAATTTTGATACTACTGTTAATAAAGTGGAGATTCAAAATTATTATGATGAGAATGTGGATGAGTTGGAACTAAAAGAAAACATCTTTAATGGAAGGTATGTGAAAATAGCTTTTGATGCTCCTAAATTAGATTTATTACACAAGCTATTTCGTTCAAACAAAGAGGAAGACAAAGAAGATTTGCTAGAATATTGCCGACAATTTGCAACCGATTATCATCTAGATGAATCCAAATGGGTTTATTTTTCTAAGTTTGCCGACAAGTTGCCAATGGAAGTGAAGAATTCAACCTATTATTTAAGTAGTAATAAATATTACAGCTATACTGCTGATAGTAGCAAATATTTTTTCTTTATTCATGGATATCAAATAAAAGGCAGCAGAAGTCCGTTAAGTTTGGTGCAAGAAAAAATTAGAGAAATAATTTTAAATAGAAATAAATTGTTGTTTTTGAAAGATTTAGAAGATAAGTTATATCAGAAAGCAATTTCAACAAATAAAATTAAAATACATCAATGAAAAAATATATCCTTATAGCACTTTTACTTTTTAGCAGTAAAATCTACTGCCAAAAAGTGATTGATGGCGTAGAAGCAATAATTGGAAATGAAATTATTCTCACCTCTGATATTGAGACCCAATACCAACAATATTTAGCGCAAGGGTATACAAATAGGGGCGAGATAAAATGCAGGATTATTGAAGATTTATTGTATCAGAAACTGCTTTTAAACCAAGCAAAAATTGATAGCTTGGAAATATCGGAACAAGAAATTGAGAGTGAATTGGAAAAAAGAATCCGTTATTTTGTAGGACAAGTGGGAAGCAAAGAAAAATTAGAAGAGTTTTATGGAAAATCTATTATTGAAATAAAATCAGAATTTCGAGATTTAATAAACGATCAATTACTTTCACAAAGAATGCAAGGAGGTATTACTGCTGGAGTGAAAGTTACTCCTTCAGAAGTAAAAACCTATTTTAACAATTTAGCAAAAGACAGCCTTCCTACGGTTGAGGCAGAAGTTGAAATTTCCCAAATAGTTTTAAAACCAGAAATTTCAATTGAGGAAAAAGAAAGGATAAAAAATAAATTAGAAACTTTTAAAGAGAGGATAATAAAAGGAGAAGATTTTAAGGTATTAGCTACCCTTTATTCTGACGATCCTGGTTCTGCAAAAAATGGAGGAGAATTAGGTTTTGTAGGGAGGGGCGATTTGGTTCCAGCATTTGAAGCGGCAGCTTATAAGCTAAAAGGAGATGAACTTTCTGATATTATTAAAAGTGAATTTGGTTATCATATCATTCAACTGATAGAAAGAAGGGGAGAGCAGATAAATGTGCGACATATTCTTTTAAAACCAAAAGTTTCTTCCACTCAACTTATGGAGCTAAAATCGGAAATTGAGGATATTGCCAAGCAGATTGCTGATGGAAAATTAACTTTTGAAAAAGCGGCATTGGATTTTTCGGATGATGAAAGTAAAAACAATGAGGGATTACTCATAAATCCTAATTCCGGCTCAAGCATGTTTATAATAAAAGATTTGGATCCTGCATTGTATTTTGTTATTGAAAAAATGAGTGAAAATGAAATATCGGCACCAATGATTATACAAACTGAGGACGGCTTAAAAGCCTACCGACTTGTAAAGCTAAGAAAGAAAACCAGTGCGCATACCGCTAACTTAATTGACGATTACGATAAAATTCGGAATGTAGCACTATCGGAGAAAAAACAAGAAACAATAAATGATTGGTTAGAAGAAAAAATAGCAAAAACCTATATTAAATTAGGAGATAGCTTAAAGGATTGTACTTTTGACCACAAATGGCCACTTTAAACAGAAAGTATGGAAGAAAAAATAATAAATTCGGATGTAAAATCGATTGATGATTTTGCAATAGCTTTCAATAAGTTCAAAGCAGAAATTGCTAAAGTTATTGTTGGGCAAGATGTTGTTGTTGAGCAGGTTTTAATTTCTATTTTCAGTAAAGGGCATTGCCTTTTGGTGGGCGTTCCAGGATTAGCAAAAACGCTATTGGTGCAAACCATTGCGGATTGTTTGGGTTTGAAATTCAACAGAATTCAATTTACACCTGATTTGATGCCTTCAGACATTGTGGGTGCTGAAATTTTGGATGAAAGCAGGCATTTCAAATTTGTTAAAGGGCCACTATTTGCTAATATTATATTGGCGGATGAAATAAATAGAACACCACCAAAAACCCAATCCGCACTTTTGGAGGCAATGCAAGAACGATCGGTTACTAATGCTGGAAATAAATATGAGTTGGATAATCCGTTTTTTGTTTTGGCAACCCAAAATCCTATTGAACAAGAAGGGACTTATCCTTTGCCGGAAGCGCAACTGGATCGTTTTATGTTCAATGTGATTTTAGATTACCCTACTTTTAAGGAGGAAATCCAGATTGTTAAACAAACCACATCCGATTATTCCGCTTCTTTAAATAAAGTAATGGATGCAGAAGATATTGTATTTCATCAGAACATTCTTAGGAAAATTCCTGTGAGCGACAATGTGATAGAATATGCAGTTGGGCTAGCAGCAAAAACCAGACCAGAAACTGATTGGGCATCAGAGAAAGTGCAGCAATATATTTCATGGGGAGCTGGCCCTAGAGCTTCCCAGTTTATGCTTTTGGGAGCTAAATGCTTTGCTGCAATAAGGGGTAAATACTCACCAGATATTGAGGATGTAAAAGCAGTAGCAAAGCCAATTCTCCGACACAGAATAATAAGGAATTATAAAGCAGAAGCAGAAGGGATTACTGTGGATGACATTATTGATAGCATTTTATAAAATATGATTCTTCCTATTGTAGCTTTTGGCTCTCCGATTCTCAGAGAGAAATGCAAAGAAATCTCAAAATATTTTCCTGATTTACCGGAAATTATTGACGATATGTTCGAGACTATGTATGCGGCAAGTGGTGTTGGATTGTCTGCTCCACAAATCAATAAATCAATCCGTATTTTTATTATAGATACTGCTCCTTTTGTTGATGATGAAGAGAATGATATTCAGCCCATGAAACAAGTATTTATCAATCCTAAAATGATAAAGGAAGAAGGGCAGAAGTGGTTATTTAATGAGGGTTGTTTGAGCATTCCTGAAATTAGGGAAGATATTTCTCGCAAAGCTGAAATTGAAATAGAATTTTTGGACGAAAATTTTCAAAAACAGCAGAAAAAATTTGATGGAATTACCGCTAGGGTAATTCAACATGAGTACGATCATTTGGATGGAATTCTATTTACCGATAAAATCAGTACATTACGAAAAAGAGTTTTAAAAGGAAAACTAAATGATATTTCAAAAGGAAAGATAGAGGTAAATTATAAAATGAGATTTCCTAAGCGCTAAGTTTGGCGGCCTCAAAATTTAATAATTTTTCTAATTTTTCATAGCTACAATGGTTTTGTAATTTTCCTTCTTTCGCAAATGAGATTTCTCCATTTTGCTCGGAAACAATAATTACAACTGCATCCGTATCTTCCGAAATTCCGGCAGCAGCCCTGTGTCGCATCCCTAAATGGGCAGGAAAATTAGTATTGTTTGTAACGGGCAAAACACATCTAGCAGCAACTATTTTATTATCTCTAATAATTACTGCACCATCATGCAAAGGGCTATTTTTATAAAAAATACTTTTCAGTAGTGCTATACTTATGTTGGCTCCAATTTGCACACCCGATTCGGAGAAAAAAGCCAAATCATCTGTATGAGTAATAACAAGTAGTGCTCCTGTTTTACTTTTCGATAAATCCTGACATGCTTTGCTGAGGGTGTTTACATCCAATTTATTTTCTTGCTCCCCAATATTAAATTTAAAAAATCCTTTATTTTTTATCAGCTTTGCTCTGCCAATCATAATCAAAAACTTTCTTAACTCTTGCTGAAAAACAATTACCAAAATAATAACACCAACACCAATAAATTGTCCTAAAATCTCACTTAATAGCTCCATATGCATTGCATCTACCAATTTCCAAAGTAAATAAATGGAAGTTAACCCAATAAAAATATTGATTGCTACCGTACCTCTTACTAGTTTGTATAACTGATACATTAGTACGGCAACCAATACAATATCAATAATGCTGATAAAATTAAATTCTATGAAATCCAAAAAACTCATTTTTTACAACTTTTGGCGAAATTAACAATTTTAATACATTCCACTGCCTCTTTTACATCATGAACTCTCAAAATATTTGCTCCATTTAGTAATGCCATCATGTTTATGGCTGTTGTGCCGTTCAATGCTTTTTGAGCTGTTGTATCTAGTATATTGTAAATCATAGACTTTCGTGATGCGCCAACTAAAATTGGAAATCCAAGTTTTTCAAAACACCTTAAATTATTTAAAAGCTCATAATTATGCTCCATAGTTTTTCCAAAACCAAAACCAGGGTCAATAATAATTTGCTCAAATCCTTTTGTTTTTAATTGCTTGATTTTTCTTTCTAAAAAAACCAAAACTTCTTTGGTAACATTTTTGTATTGCGGATTATCTTGCATCATTTCAGGGTTGCCTTGCATATGCATCATAATATAGGGAACGCCCAATTCTGCTACTACCTCAAACATTTCTTTATCCATTTCTCCTGCTGAAATATCGTTTATAATATCAGCTCCATTTTTAATGCAGCTTTTTGCAATAGAGGAATTATAAGTATCCACCGAAATAATAATGTCAGGGAAATGATGTTTTATATTTGTGATAGCTGTAAGTAATCGTTCTTTTTCAACTTCAAAATCAATTGGTTTAGCACTTGGCCTTGACGATTGCGCTCCAATATCAATGATTGAGGCGCCTTCCAAAAGCATTTTTTCACATTTTTCCAGCATTTTGTTTTTGTTCAGGTACACTCCGCCATCAAAAAAAGAATCATCTGTAATGTTAAGTATTCCCATTACTTTTGCTGTTGATAAATCGAGTATTTTACCTTTTATATTAAAAATTTTCATTTGGAAAAAATGTATTTTTGGCTTATAAGAGCATTAAAAATTTTATGGAACAAACAATTACCCAATACGAGTCAATAATAAAAAAATGTGAGGACATTTTCGCTAAAAAACTAAAAGATTATGGAACTTCATGGAGAATTCTTAGGATTAGCTCAGTCACCGACCAGATTTTCATCAAAGCACAAAGAATAAGAAGTATTGACCAAAAAGGAACACAAAAGATAAAAGAAGACATCAGTAATGAATATATCGGAATTATCAATTACTCCATTATAGGACTGATACAATTAGAACTAGAAGTTGCAGAACACGCAGAAGATCTCTCATTTTCAACAGCAATGGGGCTTTTTAGCCAATATTCCAATCAAGCAAAACAACTAATGTCCGATAAAAATCATGATTATGGAGAAGCATGGAAAAAGATGCGTATTAGTTCGCTAACCGATCTTATTTTGCAAAAATTGTTGCGTGTAAAACAAATTGAAAACAATAAAGGGGAAACATTAATTTCAGAAGGGATTGATGCCAATTATTTAGACATGATAAATTATGCTGTTTTTGCTTTAATAAAAACAAAATAAGATGAGGATTTTACTTATCATTTCAAGATTTTTAGTTGGCATTTTATTCATTATTTCTGGGCTGATTAAAGCTAATGATACAATAGGATTTTCGTACAAATTAGGAGAGTATTTTGAAGTTTTTGGAATGGAATGGCTTTCTGCTTTTGCTCTTTTAATAGCTGCAAGTATTTGCATTTTTGAAATTCTCCTAGGAACAATGCTACTTATTGGTAGTAGAATAAAATTTGTTTCTTGGAGTTTGCTCTTGATGATTGTCTTTTTCACCTTTCTTACTTTCTTTTCTGCCTATTTCAATAAAGTAACAGATTGTGGCTGTTTTGGGGATGCCTTAAAAATTACCCCTTGGCAGTCCTTTTTCAAAGATATGGTTTTGCTATTTTTTATCCTTATAATATTTATGAGTCGAAATAAAATACAGGCATTTTTTACTAAAAAAGCAGAAAATACAATCAATATTTTTATACTGATTTTGTGCACTTCTTTTGTGTGGTACACTTTTTCGCATTTACCGAGCAAAGATTTTAGACCCTATGCAATTGGAGAAAATATTTCAAAGGGAATGCAGATTCCAGAAGATGCCAAGCAAGATGTGTTTGAAGATATTTGGTACTATGAAATTGATGGAGAAACACAGCAATTTACAACCGCACAAGAACCATGGAAAATAAAGGGAGCAAAATATATCGATAGAAAAACAAAACTCATTGAAAAAGGATATGAGCCGCCCATTCATGATTTTTCCATTTCCAAAGATGGGGTGGATATTACCGACTCTATTTTATCCGTAAAAAAGGCGTATATAGTAATTGCATATAATATTGGAAAAACAGATGCAGAAGCAAGTAAAAAACTAACTGATTTGTATTTAGCTTGTGAAAAAGAGGGGATTACTTTTGTAGCACTTTCTGCCTCATCTGATGATCTGATTGATGTATTTCGCCATGAAAACAACATTATGTTTCCCTATCATTTTACGGATGAAACAACTCTTAAAACAATTGTTCGTTCCAATCCAGGACTAGTTAAAATTGAAGAAGGAACAATAAGAGGAAAATGGCATTTTAATGATTTACCTTCCATAGAAAAACTCACAAAATAAATTGTGATTAAATTCATAATAAAGAAAATTATATACAGCATTTTGGTGCTTTGGGGTGTGCTTACTTTGGTTTTCTTTTTATTTAATGTTTTACCTGGCGATCCTGCTCGTCTGATGCTTGACCAAAGAGAAGATTCCGAGCAACTTTTGGTGTTAAAACACAAATATGGATTTGATAAATCTATTAGTGCGCAATACTTTTTATATCTCAATGATTTGTCTCCACTTTCCTTTCATAGCAAAAACAAAGATGCTTTTCATTTTATAGAATCAGGTAAATACAACTACACTACTATTTTTGAAACAGAAAAATCAACATTGGTTGTTAAGTATCCTTATTTAAGAGAGTCATTTGTAAAAAGGGGGAAATCCGTATCTTCCATAATTGCTGATACATTTCCAAATACCTTTGTTTTGGCAGTTTCCTCAATCTGTATTGCACTGCTGATTGGTATTTTATTAGGAGTTTTGGCTGCTATTTACAAGGATTCTTGGATTGATAAACTGGCTTTGATTTTTTCTGTTATAGGAATGTCGGTTCCTTCTTTTTTCTCGGCAATTCTTTTTGCTTGGTTTTTTGGTTTTTTGCTTGCTGATTTAACTGGGCTATCCATGACAGGTAGTTTGTATGAGGTAGATGATTACGGAAGAGGGGAGTTTATCAATTTGAAAAACTTGATTTTGCCTGCCATTACTTTGGGTATTAGGCCTCTTTCTGTAATTGTGCAACTCACCAGAAATTCCCTTTTAGAAGTTTTGAAAATGGATTATATGCGAACAGCAATTGCAAAGGGTTTGAGTAAATTTGTAGTGCTTTTCAAACATGGATTACGCAATGCTCTTAATCCTGTGGTAACGGCAGTTTCGGGTTGGTTTGCGTCAATGCTTGCTGGTGCAGTATTTGTAGAATATATTTTTGCATGGAACGGAATTGGAAAAGAAATAGTAGATGCGCTTAATAATTTGGATTTGCCAGTTGTAATGGGAGCTGTTTTATTTATTGCTACTATATTTGTTGTCGTTAATATAGCGGTTGATATTATTTACGGAATATTAGATCCTAGAATAAGAATAACATAAAATGAGAAAAAATATTGTCGTAGGAAATTGGAAAATGAACCTTAAAAGAGAGGAAAGTTTGGAATTAGTTTCAGCAGTTTTAAGCAAACTTCCAGAAGACATAAATACAGAGGTTGTGTTTGCCCCCTCTTTTTTGTATTTGTATAAAATAGCAAAAATATGTAGTGATTTTGAAAGTGTAAAAGTTTCTGCACAAAATTGTAGTAAAGAGGGAAAAGGTGCTTTTACTGGGGAAATTTCATCTGAAATGATAGCGTCTTCCAATGGCGATTATGTGATAATCGGTCATTCTGAAAGAAGAGAATTTTTTAAAGAAACAAATGCTGATTTAGTACAAAAAATAAATATGGCGCTTACTAATAATTTGAAAGTGATTTTTTGCTGTGGGGAAAGGTTAAATCAAAGAGAAGAAAGCACTCATTTTGATTGGGTAAAACAACAAATAAATGAGAGCTTGTTCCATTTATCAGTTGCTGATTTTAATAATATTGTGATTGCTTATGAACCAATTTGGGCAATCGGAACAGGTGTAACTGCAACAAGCGAACAAGCACAAGAAATGCACGGATTTATTCGGACTATTATTAGCGAAAAGTTTGGGAATGAAATTGCTGAAAACACCTCTATTTTGTATGGGGGAAGTTGCAATCCAAATAATGCAAAAGACCTTTTCACGCAAAAAGATATTGATGGCGGATTAATTGGTGGTGCATCCTTAAAAGCAGATGATTTTCTTTCAATCATCAATTCATTCTAAGTGGATTTTATAGGGATGATGAATGTAAGATTTTAGAAGTAAGTAAAAATCAAAAGTTAAAACTCAATGGAAAAAACCAAAAAGAAAACTGCTTATTATTACACTTACAAAAATGAGAAATAGACTCCTTTTTTTAAGTTGCTTACTTTGCTTTAATAGTAGTTTTAGCCAAGATAAAAAGAAGAAAATAATAAAATTTTCAGAAGAAATAACCGTCTTTGTTAGGGAAATGGATGAGTTTATCAATATAGCTAAGAACAAAGATTTGTCAAGGTTTTTTTCTCTGTTTGAAGACAATATTCAATCGCAAAAGTTTGATACAAAAAGCAAAAAGCAAATAATTGCAATTGCAAATACAATGCTTGCAAAACGGCTTAGACCAAATCCTCATTTTTCTAATTTTTTAAAAGCCATTAATCAGTTTGCTTATCAGCCGAGTGCCATACCAAAATTTAATGATTGGTTAGATGTAGTGGATAATCTTCTGCAAGAATCCACTACAAAAAGATTGATGTTGTATTTTATCTTTACGAATGATTTTCTATCCTCAGGAATGCTCCGAAACTCTAGGGCAGTAAGTTGGTATTGTCCCTCAACTGACTATACATTTGAAATAGAATTAGGGCATCCATTTTTATCATTTTATAAAGAATTTACTCTGAGTTGTTCAGCAAATGGAAGCACTATTTATGTGTACAATACAAAAGGAAAATATTGGCCAATAAATTATAAATGGGAAGGGCAAGGAGGTGTAATTGATTGGCAAAAGGTAGGTTTGCATCAAGATTCTGTTTATGCACAGTTAGCTCATTTTAAAATTGACCTTAAAAAAGACCATATAAATGCAGATTCTGTTTTGTTTTATAACCAGTATATTTTTAGTAGCCCAATAATTGGAACGCTAAAACATAAAATAGATGTTGGAGGTTACGATAAAAAAAGGTCCTATCCTTACTTCAAATCTAAGGATAAAAATGTGCTACTTAGCGAAATTTTCCCTGATGTAGATTATAAAGGTGGCTATATACTTAAAGGGAAGGAGTTTATTGCGGATGGTGGTGATTATGCTGAGGCAAGAATAATTTTAAAAAGAAAAGGAAAGCCAATAATCATAGCAAATGCCAATCGCTTTAGTATTAGTGACAATAAAATTTCCTCCAAATTGGCCGCTGTAAAGATTTTTTTTGATGCTGATTCTATTTATCATTCCGCATTGCAATTTACCTATTCCAACTCCAAAAGGAAATTAGAGCTTTATAGAAAGCGAAATGGGATTTCTGGAAGTCCTCTTATTAATACCTATCATCAGCTAACAATGGATTGCGAACTTTTAGAATGGAATATCGATACTGATATTATTTTCTTTGGTTCATTGCCCGGAACTTCCCTTTCTGATGTGTATTTTGAATCGACAAATAACTATTTAGAAGCAAAATATCAGCAATTGCAAGGAATGGATAAAATTCATCCTTTATTTTTGATAAAAAATTATATAAAAGATAAAGGGGAGGAGTTGTTTTTTGTGGAAGATTTTGCTAGATATGCTGGCTATACTCTTTCGCAAATACAGCATTATTTAACTAATCTTTCCAATAAAGGATTTGTGTATTACGACTATGGTGAACAGAGAATAAGGGTGCTGGCAAAACTTCACAACTACTTAAAAGCAAAGTCAGGAAAAGGAGATTATGATGTGATTAGTTTTAAATCGCAAATTATTGGAAGTGGTGTTAATAAAATGCAAGTCAATTCGGCACTCAATATAATTACAAAAGATTTGAATGTTTTGGGGGTTCCTCAAATTGTGCTTTCCGATTCTCAAAAAGTATATATGTTCCCAACTAACGGAAGAATAGTTATAAAACAAAACAGAGACTTTATTTTTTCAGGTCAAATTGCTGCAGGAAATGGACGATTTAACCTTTTTGGAAAAGATTTCTATTTTCATTATGATAGCTTTTGGGTTGATTTGAACAAAATCGATTCTGTGCAGCTTTCAGTTCCAATCAAACCAATTAGAAGAGATATGTATGGAGATGAAATCCTTACAAAAATTAAGACGGTAATTGAGGCGGTTACTGGCGATTTGCAAATTGATCATCCTACCAATAAATCGGGATTGAGAAAAGATAGTTTCCCGGGCTATCCAATCTTTAGAAGTTATGAAGATTCATATGTTTTTTATGATAGAAAAAGCATCTATGATGGAGTATATGATAGGGATAGGGTTTCCTTTCATTTGCTTCCCTTTGAGATTGATAGTTTAGAGAATTTTACAGGAAAAGGGCTAAGATTTGCAGGGACTTTTAAATCGGCAGGGATATTCCCTGTTTTTGATGATACTCTGCGCTTGCAAAAAGATTACTCTCTTGGATTTAAAAGAGAAACTCCTTTAGAGGGTTTCCCAATTTATAGTGGAAAAGGAAAATATTTTGATGAGATTCAGTTAAGTAATAAAGGTATAAAAGGAAGTGGTAAGTTGGAGTATCTTACTTCTACTTCAGTTTCTGATAATATCTTCTTTTTTCCTGATTCAACCAACTTACATACCAAACAATTCGATTTGTTAGTTGTAAAAGAGGGTATTGAGTTTCCTAACGCAACCAACACTGCAACTTATGTACATTTTCAGCCCTATCAAGATGTAATGAATATCTACAAAAAACAGAGTGAATTTAGTTTTTACAATACACAAGCAACAATGGATGGAGATATTGAGTTACGCCCAACTGGACTGACTGGAAATGGAATTATGAAGTTAGAGAAAGCAGAAGTAATTTCCAATTTCTTTGTGTATAATGCTGTATTTTTTAATGCCGATACTGCCGATTTGGTGGTGCATGCCGATAATTTTGAAGGTATTGCTTTTGAGTCTAAAAATTTAAGAACGCATATCGATTTAGAAGAGAAAATTGGACTGTTTTATTCAAATGGGGCAGAGTCCTATGTACAATTACCAGAAAACCAATACATCTGTTATATCGATAAATTAAAATGGGATATGAAACAGCAGCTATTGGAATTAGGAGAGAGTGGAGCATCTTCCTTTGGGACGGAGTTTGTATCTTCTCATCCATTACAAGATTCCCTTAGTTTTATTGCAAAAACAGCAAATTATAGTTTAAAAGATTATGTGATTCATGCTGGTGGAGTGGATAAAATTGAGGTGGCTGATGCCACTATTTTTCCTGATTCAGGCAAAGTTATTGTTGAGAAAAAAGCATCTATTAGAACCCTTGAAAATGCAACAGTTTTAACCAATAACCTAACAGAATACCACACCTTCAAAAAGGCGAGTATCAATATCAATGGCAAGTATAATTATACTGGTTCTGGGGAATATACCTACATGGATAAGCTGAATAAAGAGCAAACTATTTTGTTCCAAAAAATTAGTGTTAATGAAGATAAAATGACCATTGCCTCTGGTTCTGTGCATGGGGAGAATCCATTTAAGTTAGGGGCGAAATTTAGTTTTAAAGGTAGCGTGAATTTATTTGCAGACGATAAGTATTTAACTTTTGATGGTTATTTCAGGATGGATCATCAGTGCTCTTTTATTCCAATTGAGTGGGTTCGATTTACATCAGAGATAGCGCCAGATAATATTATGCTTGAATTGGATTCAGTGGTTATAAATGATGATGATGAACGGCTCACTGCAGGGCTTATAATGGGGGCAGATTCTGCTAATATTTACTCCACATTTTTGAATAGAAAAAACAGAAGTATAGATATTGATTTACTTACTGCTTCCTATTTTTTGTATTACGATAAGGATGAATCAGCATTTGTAGTTAGTGGTTACGATACACTTTCCAATGTTTTCCGACTTTATGATAAGCAGTGCAAAACCAAAGGAGATGGATTGATTGATTTGGGCATTTCTTTAGGAAGAATTAAGGTGGAAACTGCCGGTTTTGTAGAGCATAAAATTTTATCCGACAAAGAAGAAATGAGAATTTTTCTCCTTTTGGATTTCTTCTTTTCCAAAAAAGCATTAATGGTAATGGCAGAGGATATTTTCCTCTCTCCTGGAATCGAGAATTATGAGTTTGAAAGTGAATTTTACGGAAGAACTTTGGGAAGAATTGTAGGAAAGGAAGAGGCGGAAATGTTGCTTCTAGATTTGGAAACAAGAGCAGAATTTGTTGAATTCCCTGATGCCCTAAATCATACCTTGAGCTTTACAGATTTAGAGATGAAATGGGATGCAAAGGAAAATGCATATTATTCTGTTGGTAGCATTGGACTGGGGAGCATGGGCGAATACCAACTAAATAGCTTTTTGGAGGGTTACATCAAAATTAAAAAAGGACGTAATAATGATATTCTGACTATTTATTTAGTAACAGAATCTTATGAAACCTATTATTTTAATTATAAATCAGGAGTGATGCGAGCTCGATCTTCCAATCCAGCATTTAATGAAGCTATTTTGGAATTAAAAGAAAGCAAACGAAAAGCCCATCAAAAAGGTGGAATTCCAGCATTTCGTTATCAGATAGCCCCTCAGCAATCGGTCGATCGTTTTGTAAAAGAAATGGAGAAAAAGCAATAATTACTATATTGCCGACCTTTAAATGCTAACCACTGAAAACATATTATTCTTATTATTGGCTTACCTAATTGGGGCATTTCCATCAGCTGTTTGGCTAGGGCGAACTTTTTATAATACAGATGTTAGAGAATACGGAAGTGGTAATGCTGGCGCAACTAATACTTTCAGAACTTTAGGAGCAAAAGCAGGTGTTCCTGTTTTACTTATGGATGTTATAAAGGGGTGGATAGCGGTATATCTTGTTTATTTTGTTACCGACAATCAACTAATGTCGGATGAAAAGTTTTTTGAGCTAAAATTAGTTTTCGGTATTTCAGCTGTTATTGGGCATTTGTTCCCGGTTTATACCGGTTTTAGAGGGGGTAAAGGTATTGCTACTATGCTTGGTTTTATGTTAGGAATTTACTGGCAGGCAGCTTTGCTGTCAGCCCTAGTTTTTGTTATTACTTTTCTTATAAGTAAGTATGTCTCTTTAAGCTCAATTATTGCATCATTAGCCTTTCCTTTTATTGTAATTGTGATATTGGGTATAAATAACACCAATACTTCTTTAATTATTTTCTCTATATTTGTCCCCATTCTCTCGTTAATAACTCATCAAAAAAATATTGAACGGTTAATAAGACGAGAAGAAAATAAAGCTAAATTTGGAAAAAAATAAAACTGTGAAACAGAATCCGCACCTCTCCCCAAAAGAAAAAAAACAATTAGTTAGCCAAAAAAAGTTGGTTTTAATTAATGATGATTTTAATAGTTTTGACCATGTTATCGATTGCCTTGTAGCTATTTGTGAACATGACCCAATCCAGGCAGAGCAATGTGCAACCATTACCCATTATAATGGTTCTTGTATAATTAAAACTGGAAAACCTAAAGACTTGTTTATCTATAAAAATGATCTAAATCAATATGATTTGGATGTAAAAATCGTATAAAAATTTAATCTACTATTTTTAGTTAATTATCTTTGCTCCCTCAAAAGATGGCTCTGTAGCTTAATTGGATAGAGCACCTGACTACGGATCAGGAGGTTGGGGGTTCGAATCCCTTCAGAGTCACTGTCTATCATATTTTTATGCATTTATCTCAAAAAATAAGAAAAAAAAGAATAATATCATTTTTCCTCTTCATAAGTTTTTTTATGATTCATGCAAAGGGACAGAATCTTGTTATTAATGAGATAATGTCTAATAATGAGAGAACAATTAAGGATCAAGATTCTGACTTTGTTGATTGGATAGAATTGTATAATAATAGCGATTCTTCCATTAATCTTTTAGGTTTTTTCTTATCTGATGACTATAATAATTTAGGTAAATGGGTATTCCCAGAAATTACAATTAGTCCGCATGAATTTTTGATAATTTTTGCGTCTGGTAAGAATATAACTGAGACTAGTGAATTACATACAAATTTTAAAATTTCATTATCTGGGGAGGAGATATTCTTATCAAATAGTTTTGGTATTATGATTAGCCAAGTTGCTGAGATTGATTTAGCTATAGACGAAACTTATGGACGTTTTCCTGATGCAAGTCCAAATTGGATCAAGATAAACACTCCTAGTCCAAAACAATCAAATAACACATCAAATCGACTTATTTTTTCGCATACAGAAGGATTTTTCGATTCCTCTTTTTATTTAAAGATAAGCTCTTTATTAGTAGACACTATTTATTATACCTTAGATGGAAGTCTACCTACTGATACTTCACATATTTTTATTGATTCTATTTTTATTCAAGACGTATCTTCTTCTGCAAATATTTTATCAGAAATACCAACTAGCCCGGAACAACACTTAATTTGGTTTCATGCTTTTCAAAAACCATCTGGTTTAATTCATAAGGGGGTTGTTTTGAGATGTGCATCTTATAACAAAGGAATAAGAACGAGTAAGGTGTATACCAAATCCTTCTTTGTTGGTAATAATGTTTTGGATAAATATTCACTTCCTGTTATTTCCTTAGTTACAGATAAAAATAATTTCTTTAATGCTGATACTGGAATTTATGTTCCAGGAGTACATTATAATGAAACAGATCCTATAAATACAGGTAATTATTTTCAGCGTGGTGAATATTGGGAAAGATTGTTACATATTGAATATTTTGACACTAATGGAAATATTGGATTTGCACAAAATGCTGGTGTTAGAATACATGGGGGTGCTACTAGACATGCGGCACAAAAATCTTTAAGGCTATATGCAAGGCGTGAATATGGAACACAACATTTCAATTATCAGCTTCTACCTCAGAAAGATGTTTCTCAGTATAAAAGATTCATCTTAAGAAGTTCTATGTCGGGAGGAACAATGATTAGGGATGATATAGCACAAGATATATCAATGAATCTAAATATTGAGAGTCAAAATTCTCTTCCAGTTATTGTATTTATAAATGGTGAATATTGGGGGGTACATACCATAAAAGATAGGATTGACGAAAGATATATAGAATATACATATAATATTGATAAGGATTCTGTTGAGTTTAAAGGGTGGTCAAATCCTGATTACGAAAATTTAATGAATTTCATTGAATTTAACGACTTGTCAGATAATACTAATTATGATTATGTAAAAGAACAGATAGATATTAATAATTTTATTGATTATTATATATCAGAGATTTTCTTTGCAAATTATGATTGGCCAGCAAATAATGTAAAATGTTGGAGAGTTAAGAATAACGGAAGATGGAGGTGGGTGCTTTATGACTTAGATTTTTCCTTCTTTGAGGAAGATTATAATATGTTCTCTCATCTTACGAATAATGATTCAACGATTACATGGCCCAACTCATTGTCTTCAACGTTTTTATTTAGAAGCTTAATGAAAAACAAGTTGTTTTCCAACCAGTTTAGTTCCCGTTATATTGATATTTTAAACTCAGATTTTTGTATTGAAAATATGGTTAAGGTATCTGATAAGATTGTTAATTTGTATAAGGCTGAATTGTCTTCTCATATTAATAGGTGGGGGTATCCTTTAAATTTTCAAGATGATGTTGATAAAGTTTTTTCGTTTCTTAATAATAGAACCGGATTTGAAGTGCAAAATATTTCAGACTTCTTTGATATAGATCTTGCAGTTAATGATTTTTGCAGCTTTGATAGTCTTTTTTCAGAGAAACTAGTTGTTTATCCAAATCCTAATTCAGGGATTTTTTATATTTATAATAATTCATTAGATATTTGCAATGGATTTATAGATATTATAAATGTTTGTGGTACTTTTGTATTTAATTCCAATAATTTTCTTTTAAATCCCAAGGAGTCTAAATATTTTGATTTTTCATACTTACCATCAAATTTATATTTCTTAAGAGTTAATGATAAGGTTTATAAAATATTAATTATCAAGTAGGGGTTATCTATTGAGGTTTTATTTTTTGCTCGCGCTCTATTTCCCTTTCCATATCTTTCTTTTTTATACTTTCCCTTTTGTCATAAATCTTTTTCCCTTTTGCTAAGGTAATTTCCAGTTTTGCTTTTCCTTTATCATTGATGAACAAACGAATAGGAATAATGGACATTCCTTTTTGTTTTACTTTTACTAACATCTTTCGGAGTTCCTGTCGATTAAGCAGCAGTTTTCTTGCTCTTTTGGGTTCATGATTTCTGCTCCCTCCATTACTGTACTCCGCTATGTGCAAATTCTTTACAAAAAGCTCATCCTCTATAAAAACGCAATGGGCATCCGAAATATTAGCTTGATTGTTACGAATTGACTTTATTTCAGTTCCAAGCAGCATTATTCCAGCAACATATTTATCAATAAATTGATATTCAAAAGATGCTTTTCTGTTTTTGATATTTACCTTGGATAACATATTACAAAGATAAAAATTAGATTTTAGATATTAGATATTAGACAGAAATGTCTCATGACTAAATACTATGTACTAATACCTAACCAAGAGCTACATCCAGTACCATCATCACAATAAAGCCTAAAATAAGCCCCATAGTAGCAAGGTCAGTATGACCTCCTCTCTGGCTTTCAGGAATTACCTCCTCCACAACAATAAATATCATAGCACCTGCAGCAAAGGCTAAGGCGTAAGGTAAAATAGGCAAAACTTGCATGACAATAGCTGCACCAATTACTGCAAATATAGGTTCAACAATGGCAGAAAGTTGTCCCCATTGCCATGATTTCCATCTGCTAACGCCTTGTCTTCTAAGCGGCATAGAAACAGCAAATCCTTCAGGAAAATTCTGAATTCCAATCCCTATAGCCAGTGCAATTGCTGACCCAATGGTAAAAACAGAATGTCCTTCTAATCCTAAAATCTCAGGATTAGCAAGGGCGCCAAAGGCAACTCCTACAGCCAAGCCTTCAGGAATGTTGTGTAGAGCAATCGCTAATACTAAAAGGATGGTTTTACGCCAATTTGTTTCCATCCCTTCCGCTTCTTCTTTCTTTGCAAAAATGTGTAAGTGTGGAATAACTTTATCTAATCCGAAAAGGAAAAGAGCACCTAACAAAAAGCCAACTGCTGGGGCTAACCATGATGGAGAATCAGAAAGTCCCATTTCATTTTGCATTTCCACATAGGCAATGGAAGGGGCAAGTAGCGACCAAAAACTAGCAGCTATCATTACTCCTCCTGTGAATCCTAGTGAGACATCTAATGCTTTACGGTTTGAACTTTTGAATAAGAAAACTAATGCTGCGCCAATGGCAGTTAACCCCCAGGTAAAAAGCCCTGCATAAAGCGCTTGCATTACAGGTCCTTGCCCAATAAACCATTTGTAGATTTCGTAATTTTCCATTTTAATTCTTTATTTTTATTAATAAGTGTTTGGCAACATCATTACTAATGTGCTGTGTTTGTTTTTCTATTTTTATGCTTAATGATTGATCAAAACGGATGGTTTCTAATACTTTAATTTCAGTCCCAATACTTATGTTTAATCTAGTGAGATAATCTAAAAATGAAGTTTCATCTAGGGTAACGCCCATCACTTTTCCTTTAGTTCCTGTTTTTAGTTCATTTAAAGGGACAGTATTGCTTTTAGGGAGATTACCCTCTTTTGTGGGGATGGGTTCGCCATGAGGGTCAAATTGAGGAAAACCTAAAAAAGTATCTAATCTATTCACTAGTTCTTCCGATTTTATATGTTCCAATTGCTCGGCTACATCATGTACTTCACCCCAGCTGAATGCAAGCTTGTTTACCAAAAAAGTTTCCCAAAGCCTGTGTTTTCTTAAGATGTTGATGGCTTTAGTCTTTCCTGATTTACTAAGTTCAACTCCTTTGTATTTTTTGTATTTTATCAGTTTCTTATCCTGTAATTTCTTTAACATATCCGAAACAGATGCCGGGGAAGTGCCAATTTCATGGGCAATAGCATTGGTTGATACCTTCCCGTCTTTATTCAATGAAATGGACAATATTGCTTTTAAGTAGTTTTCTTCTGCTAAAGTAATCATACGGCAAAAATAAGAATTAAATTAATATAAATAAAAGTTTAGGCATGTCTAAAAATAAACTATTTTTGCTCCATTAAGATAATAACAAATGAACAAACTAAACACGACACTTTTTCTTTTAGCTATGGCATTATTATTTGATTCATGCGAAAGGATACTTCCTCAGGCACCAGAATCATCTGACACTATTGCGGAACCCATAGAAGGATTAACTCCTTATCAGACTGCTTTTTTTGTAGAAGGAGATGAACTATTTGCAAAAATATATACTCCTGAAGAAGGATTAGGTCCTATTTTTATTCAGAATTCCTGTGAGGGTTGTCATGTGGGTGATGGGAAAGGACATCCTTTTAATAAATTGACTCGTTTTGGAAAATACAATTTTGATGGGACTTTTGATTATATGCTAGAAAAAGGAGGGCCTCAATTGCAACACAGAGCAATTGCTAATTACTTATATGAACAGTTGCCTGAAGATGCTACTCATACTTCTGATAGAATTGCGCCTATTGTTATTGGAATGGGATTATTGGCGGCTGTTGATGATCAAACGCTTTTGGATTTAGTGGAAGAGCAAAAAGCAAATATGGATGGGATTACAGGTAGAGTAAATAGAGTAATGCCTACTGACTTTTTTGTGCCCTTAGCTATACATGATGATAGTGCTGGATATTACATTGGTCGTTTTGGAAAGAAGGCTTCTAAGGTTACCCTTTTGGATCAAGTAGTTTTTGCCTTAAAAGAAGATATCGGTCTTACTTCTGATTTTGATACAGAAGATCCTATCAACTATGCAATTGCAGCTAATACTTCTGATGGAGTGCCTGATCCTGAAGTAGGTTCGAATGTAGTTAACAAATTGGTGTTTTACATGCGGACTTTGAAAGCGCCAACCAGAAGAAATGAAAATGATGTAGATGTAATTGCTGGAGATGAAATCTTTAATCAGATTGGTTGTGTAAAATGTCATATTCAAACCTTAACTACTGCTGAATCAGAGATTGAATCGCTTTCTAATAAGGAATTCCATCCTTATTCGGATTTATTATTGCATGATATGGGTTCACTTTTGGATGATGATTACCCTGAAGCAGGAGCAAAAGGAGGAGAATGGCGTACACCACCACTTTGGGGCTTAGGACTAGCTGATGATAGCCAGGGAGGTACAGCTTACTATTTACATGATGGTAGAGCAACTACATTGGAAGAATCCATTAAAATGCATGCTTATGGTGAGGCTGCTGCCGTAATTGTAAATTATGAAAACTTGAGCAATGGGGATAAAGATAAACTGTACGCCTTTTTAATGTCATTATAATGAAAAGTAGAAGAGATTTTATAAAGGAAACGGCTAGTGCATCAATGGTGATTTGTTGCGGTGTTTCAGCAGTTTCTTTATTGCAATCTTGTACAAGTGCAAAGCAAATTACTGTTGAAATTAGGAATAAAACAATAAGGGTGAGTAAATCAGAATTTACAGATAATTCTTATTTGGTAGTGGCTAATATGGCTTTGCCTGCACCTATATATTTACATAAAATTTCTGATGAAGAGTACAGTGCTTTTTTGATGCTTTGCACACATAATAAATGTGAATTGGATGCTACCTCCAAAATGTTGGTTTGTCCTTGCCATGGAAGCGAATTTGATTTAAAGGGGAATGTTACTGAAGGTCCTGCTGAAGATGCTTTATTGCAGTTTTCAGTAACAGTAAATGAAAATGAAATAATAATAGATTTAAATAAATAAGAATGAAAAATATATTAAAAGTAGCATTATTATTAATAATAATTACTGATGTTAATGCGCAAGAAACTGAAGCGGTTTACGATAGACCATTTATCGATTTAGGGCAAAAAACGGCTATTGGAGGATACTTGGAGGGAAATACCAATTATTTTGCTGAAGATGGGGTAACGGAAGGTTTCTCCATGGAAATGAGAAGATTCAATATCTTTTTATATTCTAAGATTAGTGAAAGAATTCAGTTCTTGTCAGAATTGGAGTTTGAGCATGGAACAGAGGAGATTGCATTAGAAACGGCTCAATTGGATTTTAAATTTGGTACAGGGCTTAATTTTCGTGCGGGGATATTGCTACCCGAACTAGGTTTGGTAAACGCAAATCATGATTCTCCAAAATGGGAAATTATTGATCGTCCACTTTCTTCAACTAATTTAATTCCTTCTACTTTATCAGAAGTTGGTTTTGGTCTTTTTGGTAAATTCTATTTGAATAATAATACAGTTTCGTATCATGCTTATGCAACCAATGGTTTGCAGGATGGAATCATTCTTAATGAAGAGGGAAGAACCTTTGTAGGTGGAGGAAAAAGTGAAGAAGCATTTGAAGAAGACAATAATGGAAGGTTATCTTATAATGGAAAACTGAGAATTAAAAACAAAAAGATAGGTACGCTTGGTTTGTCATTTTACAGAGGCGTGTATAATACCTTTGCACTTGAGGGAGAGATAGTTACAGATGAAAGAAGTGTGCGTATTTATGCAGTTGATTTTATAGTACCTGTATTTAAAGGTGTTATTCAGGGGGAGGTTGTAAAAGTTATGGTGGATGTGCCTATTGATATTGTAGAGATATATTCACAAGAACAGCAAGGTGGTTTTATTGAGATGGTGTATCCTTTATACTCTAGAGAAATGTTTGGGTACGCAAATGCTGTCATTAACACTACCGCTCGTTTTGAACAGTTAGATTACAATATGGGAACCTTCAAATCAACAGGAGGGGAGATAGGAGATGAAGAAACAGCTTTTGTAGCTGGACTTAGTTTTCGTCCAACTGCAAGTACAATATTTCGTGCAAACTATCGTCATCATTTAAAGACTGATATTTTAGGAAATGCACCAGCAATTATGGGTGGTTTTCAAGTTGGTTTTGCTTCTTATTTTTAAAATTAAAAACCGTATTTCTTTTACAAAGAGACTCTTATTAATAAGGTTTTTTTATGTACATAATTTACTTTTGTAAACAAAATATCATTATAATTTAAGTATGGATTTGCAGTTTACAAATAAAATCAATAAATCAATTTAAAGTAATTAGTAATCTAATAGTTAGAGTATTTATATCAAGTGATAGATGTATGTAAAGTAATAAATATATCATAAATAATTAAAATTTAAAAACTAATTTGTAGTTTTGCTGTTAACATTTGTAAATAATAAAATCAATGCACAAAAGACTTAAAAATTGGATGGAATCTAAAGACTTAAAATCATCAGCATTGGCAGATATTATTGGTGTAAACCGTGCTACCATTTCGCATATACTTTCTGGGCGAAATAAGCCAAGTATCGATTTTTTACAGAAACTATTAAGTGCATATCCTAACATTAATGCCAATTGGCTCATTACGGGCATTGGTTATATGCAAGAAAATCAAAAGCAGCAGGAAGTAAAACCATCTAAATCCATAGGGAAAGTGGTCGTTTTTTATGATGATAAATCTTTTGAGGAGTTAAAGGTGTAGATTTTAATCAATCTTGTATTTTTGCTTAAAAATCTTTCATGTATAAATTATTCCGTCCGATTTTATTTCTTTTCAATCCTGAATTTATACATCATATCTCCTTTAAAGTCATAAAAATTGGGGCATTAGTTCCACTTAAAATGTGGACTTGGCGCTTTCTGTTTAAGGTAAGTCATCCTAAATTAGAAAGAGAAGTATTCGGTTTAAAATTTGAAAATCCTGTTGGCTTGGCTGCAGGATTTGATAAAGATGCCAAACTATTTGATGAATTAGCATCCTTTGGTTTTGGATTTGTGGAGATAGGAACTGTCACTCCTTTACCACAAGATGGCAACCCAAAACCTAGGTTATTTCGCTTAAAAGAAGATAATGCACTTATCAACAGAATGGGATTTAACAATGAAGGGATTGAAGGGGCAGTTGCCAGATTAAGAAGAAAGAAATCCAATATTATTATTGGAGGAAATATTGGTAAAAATAAACTCACACCAAATGATAAAGCAGTAGATGATTATGAAATATGTTTTGAGAAACTTTTTCCTTATGTCGATTATTTTGTGGTGAATGTAAGTTCTCCAAATACACCTGGTTTGCGTGATTTGCAAGAGAAAGAACCCCTTACTGCATTACTGAACAGTTTACAAAAGCTAAATAATCAGAAAGAAAAAAGAAAGCCAATCTTACTTAAAATTGCTCCAGATTTAAGTAATGAACAATTAGATGATATCATAGCAATAGTGGCTGACACTAAAATTGATGGGGTTGTAGCAACTAATACAACCATTGGCAGAAAAGGACTTAAAACGGATAAAACTAAGGTGGAGGCCATTGGTAATGGAGGCTTGAGTGGTAAGCCGGTTAAAGCTATGTCAACTGAAGTGATTAAGTACTTAGCGGATAAGTCCAATAGGGCATTCCCAATTATTGGAGTGGGTGGCATCCACTCTGCTGAAGATGCATTAGAAAAACTAGAAGCAGGAGCAACCTTGGTGCAAGTATTTACTGGTTTTATTTATGAGGGTCCTGCACTTATAACAAGAATAAACAAAGCGATACTTAAAAGATGAGTTCTGCAATCAAAATAGTGGAATGTCCAAGAGATGCCATGCAAGGAATCAGTGCGTTTATTCCCACTTCAACCAAAACTGCATACATCAATCAATTGTTAAAAGTAGGGTTTGATACGATTGATTTTGGAAGTTTTGTTTCTCCAAAAGCAATACCTCAACTAAAGGATACTGCACAGGTGTTAGCAGGATTAGATTTGAGTAATACAAAGAGTAAATTACTTTCCATTATTGCAAATACAAGAGGAGTAGAAACAGCTTGTAATTTTGAGGAGATAGACTATTTAGGATTTCCATTATCGGTTTCAGAACAGTTTCAAAAAAGAAATACAAATAAAAGTATTGAGGCAGCACTTAATGAGGTTGAGAAAATTCAAAACCTAAGCGTTAAAAATTCTAAGGAATTAGTCGTGTATTTGTCCATGGCCTTTGGGAATCCTTATGGAGAAAATTACCATCCTGATATTGTTGCTGAACTTACAGAGAAACTAAACCAATTGGATATAGGAATTATTGCACTTTCTGATACCATTGGAGTTTCAAACCCTTCAAACATTGCTCCACTTTTCAGTACATTAATTAGTGAATACCCCAAAATTGAATTTGGTGCTCATTTTCATACTACTCCTGATAAATGGGAGGAAAAAGTAGAGTCGGCCTACCAGAATGGTTGCAGAAGATTTGATGCGGCCCTGAAAGGATATGGCGGTTGCCCTATGGCAAAAGATGATTTGGTGGGGAACATGCCTACTGAAAAACTAATCACTTATTTTACTGAGGATTTAGGATTGAATAGGGTAGCGCTGGAGAAGAGTTTGGAAATATCTAATTCTGTTTTCTAAAAACTTACAACTAACAATAGCCAACTACAAACTATTTTTATCTTTGCCCTAAGTTTAGTACATCATTATGGTGTAAAAGGGAATGGGGCGTGAATCCTCAACTTTACCAGAAGCTGTAAAGTCCGTAAATTTTTGGGAACTACATGTGCCACTGTTTAATAAATGGGAAGGCCAACTCCAAAAGGACCAAGTCAGAAGACCTGCTGAATGAAACAAAACTGAATCGTTTCTGGATAAAACGGTAGGGGGAATGAAACATTTTTTAGTATACATATTACTCTTTTTTGGGCTATCGGTAAATCTGCTGGCGCAAACTACTTTGGATACCATTCATCTTCCAGAAGTATTGCTATCCGAGAGCAAAATAGAAATACACGCAATCGGTGGTAAAACAGAAACTATTTCCCCTCTTTTGTTAGGAGAGGGGAAAACACAAACCCTTGCGGATTTCCTAAATAAAAACGGCAGCATTTTTATAAAACAATATGGGGCTTTGGCTACTCCTTCTTTTAGAGGAACGGCTGCTTCACATACGCTTTTCTTGTGGAATGGTATTCCGCTTAATTCTCTTTCTTCCGGCATGATTGATATAGGCCTATTGCCTGCAAATTCCTTTGACCAATTGCAAGTTGCTTATGGTGGCAGTTCCTCCATTTTTGGGAGTGGTGCTGTTGGTGGGAGTATTCATCTTAATAATATCGTTTCTTTCCAAAATAAAAATGAAATAAGACTTGTATTGGAGAAGGGTTCTTTTGGTTTAGCATCCAAGCATTTAGAATTGAAACATGCTAATAATCGAAACTTTCTGAAATTAACTTACAACAATATTCAGGACGACAATAGTTTTTCCTTTGTCAATACTACAAAAATGGATAATCCTATTGAGCAGAATAAACACGCTAGGGTAAAATCAGAAAATTTGCAAGCTATTTTCGCTTATAAATACAATACAAAAAACAGGGTAGAGGTGCATTTTTGGAAAGTACAAACAGAAAGGGAAATTCCATCCAATATGACAGTAGCAAATGCTACTGCCATGCAGTATGATGATGCCAATCGTTTTTTACTAAAATCTTCTCATATTATTGGTTCAGGAACATTAAAATTAAAGCAAGCCCTGATGGAGGAAGATTTTAATTATGTGGATGAACCCAAAAATATAGACAGTAAAATATTGGCAAAAAGCTATATTTCCAATGCTGATTTCAGCTACTGTTCAAAATACTTTACTGTTAATATTGGGGCGGCATTCACTCACAATAAAATAGAGAGTAATAATTATCAGAACGGTAAAAGAGAGGAAAACGAAAAGGCAGTTTATACTTCTTTGCAAACAAACTTTCAAGGGTTTTCTTCTGCTATTTCCATAAGGCAACAAATGCACAGCACTTATAAAATACCAATCATTCCATCATTGGGGATCGATCAAAAACTTACTGATTTTCTTTCTATTCGCGCCAAAACAAATAAGAATTTCCGTTCCCCTACTTTTAATGAAAGGTTCTGGGCAGGGTTTGGTAATGCTGATTTACTTGCAGAAAATGGATGGAGCCATGAGGCTGGTTTTGATGTCAAACTAAAAGGATTAGCAATAAGCGCCACTGCTTTTTCCCTAAAAGTGCAAGATTGGATTAAATGGACACCCAATGAAATGGGGCAGTGGCATCCTGAAAATATAAAGCAGGTATGGAGTAGGGGTATTGAGGGAAATTTAAAATACAAGATGCAACTAAACAGTGCTGAGCTGCTGCTTGTAGGAAATTATCAATACAACCAATCGACCAATGAAAAAGGAATAAGTACATTGGACAACTCTATCGGCAAGCAATTGATTTACTCTCCTTTTCATAAAGGAAACCTTACTTTTATACTGAAAGAAAACAATTTTCAATTGAGTATCAATCAATCTTACAATGGCTCAGTTTTCACTACTTCTGATAATAAGGATAGATTAGATGCTTATCTACTTTGTGATGTAGCACTCTTGTACCAATTTGAGGAGTTGCTATTTAGCTTTCAGCTAACAATTAAAAATATCAACAACAAAACCTATCAGCCCTATAAAAATTATCCGGCTGCTGGTAGGAAATTAGTAGCAACTTTAAATTATACTATTAACTAAAAACAAAAACAATGAACACAAATTTAAAAATAATTGGAATGTTTATATTAGCAATCAGCATATTGGTATCTTGTAAAAAAGATATGCCATCACTATCTATTACAGAAGGTAATTATGAAAACGGTTACTTTGTAAGCAATGAAGGAGGTTTTGGAAGCGGAAATGGTTCCATCTCCTTTATTAGTAATGATAACACAGTAGAAAATGATGTGTTTGCATCTGTAAACTATTTTCTTTTAGGAGATGTTGTGCAATCCATGAATGTCATTAACGATAAGGCCTATATTGTAGTAAATGGTTCAGCAAAAATTGAAGTGTCGTCTATCGATTCCATGACACATGTTTCAAGCATTGAAGGGGGGTATTTTCAATCTCCAAGATATATTTTACAAGTAGATGAAAATAAAGCTTATGTATCAGATTGGGGAGCTGGATTTGGAGGAGCTATTGTTGTCATTGATCTGGATAGTAACATTCAATCAGGATTCATTTTTAATGGCAGTAGTCCTGATGGTCTAGTAAAGACGGGTGATAAAGTTTTTACAGCTGATGGAGGTTATGGTTGGTCTGGTTCTTCTCCAAGAGTTTCTGTTATTAATACCATTACAGATGAGATTGAAAGCACTATTGATGTTGGTCATGTTCCAAGGTCTATTCAAGTAGATGCGAATGGGGATGTTTGGGTGCTTTGTGAAGGTGCTACAAATTACGATCCGACTTGGTCGTATATTGAAAGCCATACAGCAGGGCAGTTAATCAGAATAAATGGGGTTACCGCTCAAATTACAGAAACATTTATTTTTGCAGATTCTACCCAGCATCCTAGTAATTTGGTAATTGATGATGCCGGCACAACTTTATATTTCAATAATGGAGGATGGACAAAGGCAGTTTATGCTTTTGATATTTCGGACACAGAATTACCATCAACATCCCTTATCAACAAAAGTTTCTATGGTTTAGGATGTAACGGTGGTTATATTTATGGAACAGATGCTGTGGATTATATGCAAAGTGGTTGGTCTTTCCGTTACACTACAAGTGGTACTGTTGTAGATTCCGTGCAAGTTGGTATTATTCCTGGAGGTTATTGTTTTAATTAATTTTTGAACAAATAAGATTTAAAATTAAAGAGGGGAGGCATTTGCTTCCCTTTTTTTTATATTTGCTAAAATTTATTTTTATGAAGCTATTAAAGTATTTCCTTATTTTATTCTTAGTAATATCCTCTTGTAAGAAAGAAGAGAAAAGCGATCCAACAATTAATCTTCCAAACGATTATGGAGCTGGAATGTATATCCTCACTGATAAAGGTGTTTCTTTTTACAATTATTTAGCGGTGGATACGCTCAGAATTGTAACAGAAAATATCTATAAAAAAGTAAATAATACGGATATTATTCAGCCAAAAAGTTTGCATATAAGTGGAAAACAAGCCTATATTATTGGTGATAAACTCTACATTGCCAATATGGAAACTTTCGGTAGTGAGGGAACTGTAAGTGGATTTTCTGATCCAGTAAGTTGCAAAAAAATAGATGAAGATAGATTGTATGTGGTGGATAAAGGTGCTTCTTCTGTTAAAATAGTAGATCTATCCAAATTAGAAGTTTTAGGGCATATTGAAACGGGAGACACTTCTATGCCAACTAATATTGTAGGAAGTTGGTATAGGGTTTTTGTGATGAATGGAGGAGGAGATACTTATGAGTATAGGGACAGCTCAGTTGTTGCTATTGATTATGCTCAATCAGGGGTAGCAACTAATAATTTTTCTGGGAAAATAGAAGTAGGATACAATCCAAATAGTGCAGCTTTTAGTCAAACACATTTATTGGTTCTATGTAGAGGTATTTATGACACGCAAAACCCTACTTCTAATACCACATCCTCTATTTATAGAATAGGAGCTTGGAGTAATATTGTATATGAGTTTAAAGATATGATCGGAGTGTTTAATGCAGATAATCTAATAATAAATAGCGGTAAATCTCGTCTTTTCTTTACCGCTGAAGATGGAGTTCGTTGGTTAAGTCTAGATTGGCTTATTCCTCATATGCACATTTCTGGAATTGATGCTAGTTTCTTGACAGTTAATACTGAGCAAATAAACGATAGTACATGGAGAGAATATTTATATACAAATGATGCAGGCCAAAGCGGGAAGGTGCTAAAGTATGAGGCATGGACTGGTTTTCCGGTTGACACAATAACTGTAAACGGAAATATTTTAGAAGTTGTTTTTTATTAGATAGTTTTTAAATACTTTATTTTAAGTTCGTGATTTTTCTTAAAAGTATCTACAACATCATGTGCTTTACTTTTCGGGACTGAAAATGTAAGTTTACACTCTATTTGGAAGTCTGTATTTACAACTTCTAAATCAAATTCTTTTACCAATCTCATTACATCATTCATCTGAGGATATTTAAAAGATACTTTATATTGTTCTTTTATGGTTTTCGTGATAAGTGTTGCTTGAGATATTGCATCAGCAGCTGCTGTTTTGTAAGATCGAATTAATCCAGGGACTCCTAGTTTTACTCCTCCAAAATAACGCACTACTACAATTAAAATATTGGTTAAGTCGTTTGATAAAATCTGTCCTAAAATAGGGTTCCCAGCAGTAGAAGAGGGTTCTCCATCATCATTTGCTCTTTGTGCTGATTTGTCAGGATGTAAAATATAAGCATAACAATGATGTCTGGCTGAATGTTCTAATTTTTTTACTTCTTCTAGTTTTTCTTTTACTTCATCTTCCAAAAAAACAGTAAAGGCATAAGCTATAAATTTACTTCCTTTTTCTTTGTAAGTTCCTTTTGTAGCAGATTTTATTTCTTTGTATGTGTCATCAAACATTAGTAAGAGAAAATATAAATTGCACAAATTGAAAGTAAAATCCCAATCCAATTATTTCTACTGAGTTTTTCCTTAAAAATTAGCATTCCAATAAAACTTGAACTCACAATAACACCCATGCTTACTAGTGGAAAAACTATCGAACTATTTAGGTTGGGATTACTCAAGGCTCTTAAAAAGAATAGCAGAGAGAAGAAGTTTGGAATACCAAAAATAATTCCCCAGAAGATGCTTTTTAATTTCAAGGGCTTTCTTCCTTTAAATGATTTCCCTGTTAGAATTAGAATTCCACTAATACTAGCAATAATAAATAATGTCATAAAGAACAAATAGCTTTCTTTTTCTAACACTTCCTTAAAACTTTGAGCAAAATCATTAAAGATAGAATCGGAAATTCCTTGTCCAACAAATACTAAAATTATTAACCATAAATATTTCTTATCAAAACTAAGTTTACCACCTTTAGTAGAGGATAAATATATACCTGCAAGTGCTAAGAAAAATGCAATTCCTTTTAATGCGTCAAAAGTGTTGTTTTCAGGATACAAAATAAGTGCTGCACAAACAGGAATAATTAAGGACATTTTATTTGCTACTGTAGTAACTGCTATTCCTACTTTTTGTGTTCCGAATGCGTAAAAGTTAAATACAATTATAAATAATGTTCCTATAATCATTGCATGATATAGCCATTCAGAATTTAACACATGATTTAATGAAAAATCTTGCTCTAAAAAGAAATAAGAACATCCTGCTGCAGTTAAGTAATTTACAATTAAAGCTTGCAAATTATCTACTTTGTATTTTTCGAACATCTTAAATACAATTATTAAAATATTGAATAGGAGTATGGTGTAGATTATGTTATTCATTGCAAAGTATTTCTAATTCATCTTCTCCAATTTTATCTTCTGAAATAATCTCCCCTTCAATAGTGGGTGATTTTACTCCTTTGGCTAATGTTTTGTTTGTTGTAAAAATTCTTGCTTCATCCCACATGTTTGTATCAATAAAGGATTGTAAAGTTTTACTGCCTCCTTCAATAATTACGGATTGAATGTTTTGTTGATATAATTCTTCTAAAATACTTTTAATCAAATTGTTAAAGTTAATTTTTATAAACTGATTAGTGCGAGTTTCTTCTGATTTTATGGCATTAAAGATTATTGTCTTTGCCTCAGAATTAAATAGATTTAAATCGCCAGAAAGTTTTAAATTTTTGTCAATTACAATCCTAACAGGATTGCTCCCAGCAATTTCCCTTACAGTTAAAGATGGATTGTCTTTTTCAGCAGTAATTCTACCTACTAAAATTGCATCTTCTTCATCTCTCCATTTATGCACTAATTTCTTGGATTCACTAGAGGTCATCCAAAAAGGTTTGTTCTGATTTTTAGGTGCAATGTATCCATCTTTACTTTCTGCCCATTTTAAGATGACATAGGATCTTTTTTTCTCATGAAAAGTGAAAAATCTTTTATTTAACTCTCTACTTTCTTTTTCTAAAACTCCTACAATTACTTCAATTCCTGAATTTTGCATTTCCTCAATTCCTTTTCCTGCAACTTCTGAAAAAGAATCTACAGATCCAATAACTACTTTTGGTATTTTATGTTTTATTATTAGATCTGAACAAGGTGGTGTTTTTCCGAAATGTACACATGGC
>Ga0208879_1000837_pt1 | contig 30778 bp, 30 predicted proteins | sample Knorr_S15_td_Bot_FD_185605 | JGI IMG/M metagenome (GOLD analysis project Ga0208879, IMG submission 185605) | Marine microbial communities from Southern Atlantic Ocean transect - Knorr_S15_td_Bottom_ad_5009_LV_A (SPAdes) (version 2) | ecosystem: Environmental > Aquatic > Marine > Oceanic | place...
GGCGCACGCCGGGACCGCCGGCGCGCTGTGTCGCCCGGCCACTCAGTGTGAGCAGCGTGTCACGCAATGACTCACCGTCGAGCCGCCGCCGGTTCATCCGCGAATAAAGCCGGTTGCCGGGATCGGCCGCCCGGCGCTTGGCCCAGCATTCGCCCTCACCCCGGCTCACCTGCCGGTAGGTTGCCGAGGTGAGCAGCAGCCGGTGCATCGACTTGAGGCTCCACCCGCGCCGGGGCAGCTCCGCCGCCAGCCAGTCGAGCAACTCCGGGTGGCTTGGTTTCTCGCCATTGCGGCCAATGTCGTTCGGCGTCCCGGCCAGCGGTTGGCCAAAGTGAAACTGCCAGAGCCGATTCACCGCCGATCGAAGAAACAACGGATTGCGCGAACCGGACATCCACTTGGCCAAGTCGGCTCGGCTGGTGGCAGGGGAACTCTCGGCCAGGCCAAGTGCTATGCGCGGCACTGCCGGTTTCACCACTTGGCCAAGCCGCCGAAAATCGCCGCGCACCGCAAACCGGGTCGGCACCAGCTTGCCACTCGAGATGCGCATCACGCGGCCACTGACTTCGCCACCGGCAATGGCAAGTTTCTGTTCCTTGAATTGCAGGCCGCTCTCGAAGAACGCGCGCAGCCGATAAAAGTCTGCCTGGCTGATCGGGTCCGACTTGTGGTCGTGGCACTGCGCGCAGCCGACGGTCAGGCCGAGGAACACCGAGCCAACCGTCGTGGTCATTTCGTTGAGCACCATATGGCGGCGCTCGGCTCTCAAGTTAATGTCCGGCATGTCCTGCCCGGCCAACAGGAAGCCGGTGCCCAGCGCGGCGGCGGGCGTCACCTCGTCGCCGGCGAGTTGGTGGAAGACAAATTCGTCGTAAGGCTGGTCGGTGTTCAGCGAGTCAATCAACCAGTCGCGATAGCGCCACGCGTTCGGGCGAACCTTGTCGTGCTCGAAACCGTCCGTCTCGGCGAAGCGCGCAAGATCGAGCCAATGCTGCGCCCAACGCTCGCCGAAAGCCGGCGACGCGAGCAGCGACTCAACCAACCGCTCGCAGGCATCCGGTCGGGCATCCGCTTCGAACTCCACGACCGCCTCCGCGGTCGGCGGCAGGCCGAGGAGGTCGAAGTACAACCGGCGAATCAGCGTGCGGCGGTCGGCCTCCGGCGCAAGCGACAAATTTTTGCCCTCCAGTTTTTCGGCAATGAAATGATCGACCGGGTTGGCCAAGTGCCCGGTCACCTTGACTCGTGGAATCGCCGCTTGGCCAAGCGGACGCCAAGCCCAATGGTCACGATCCGCAGTGGTGATGGGCGGCTCAACGATGGCCACCGGTTTCTCCGCCTGGCCAAGCGACAGGCTCAACAGCAACAGGCTGACGCCGCGCAGGAACATCACGCGAGAATGTCGGTGACAACGTTCCCGCCGACGTCGGTGAGGCGCTCGTCTCGGCCATTGTGGAAGATGGTCAGGTGTTCGTGGTTGATGCCGAGTAAATGCAGAATCGTCGCGTGAAGGTCGTGCACGTGCACCTTGTTTTGCTCGGCGCGCAGCCCCACGGGATCAGTCGCGCCGTAGGCCATGCCGCCGCGCACGCCGGCGCCGGCCAGCCACACCGAGTAGCCCCACGGATTGTGATCGCGGCCGGTGCCCTGCTCGCTCATCGGCATGCGGCCGAACTCGCCACCCCAAATCACCAGCGTGTCGTCCAGCATGCCGCGCGTCTTCAGATCCTTCAGCAAACCGGCAATCGGCAGATCGGTTCGGCGGCAGTACTTGCTGTGGTTTTGCAGGACATCTTTGTGCGCGTCCCAGCCTCCGGTGTCGCCGGAGTAAAGTTGCACGAAGCGCACGCCTTTCTCGACCATTCGCCGCGCCAGCAAACAGCGCGTGCCAAACTCGTTCGTCTCCTTTTGACCGATGCCATACAGCCGGCGGGTTGCCTCGGTTTCGCGGGAGATGTCGACGATCTCCGGCGCGGCCGACTGCATGCGAAACGCCAACTCGTAGGCGTTGACGCGAGCGGCGAGCCGGTCGTCGAAGTCGCGCCCGGCCAAGTGTTCACGGTTGAGGTGGCCGATCAGGTCGAGCATGCGACGCTGGCCACCGATGCTGATACCGGGCTGCGGCTGGAGATTCAAAATCGGTTTTGCCCCGGGACGAAGCGTCGTGCCCTGATAGCTGCCAGGCAAAAAACCGCTGCCCCAAGCCGGCGGGCCGCCCTTGAGCCCGCCGCCCGGGTCGGGCAACACGATGAACGCCGGCATGTCACGATTCTCCGTGCCCAAGCCATAGGCCGCCCAGGCACCGAGGCTGGGTTTGCCCATGAGAATCGAGCCGGTGTTCATTTGGTACACCGACTGCGGATGATTCACGCTGTCGCCGTGGCAACTGCGCAGCACGCAAATGTCATCCGCGTGCCCGGCGATGTGCGGGAGGAAGTCGCTGATCTCGAGGCCGGATTGGCCGCGCGGACGAAACGGCTTGATCGGGCCAAGCAGCGGATTGCCCGCGACTTTGCGGCGCGTCATCACCTCGCCAAAACTGCCCGGCAACGGCTGGCCGGCGTACTTGGCCAGGTCCGGCTTGGGATCGAACAAATCCATGTGGCTCGGCCCGCCGTGCATGAACAGCCAAATGACACGCTTGGCCCGTGGAGCGAAATGCGGCTGCCGCGGTGCTAGCGGATCGGTTGCGCCTGGCCAAGCCGCCCGCGCCTCCTGCTGCATCAGGCCCGCCAAGGCCAAGCCGCCAATCCCGCCCCCGGCCTTCAGCAAAAACTGCCGCCGATCGTGCCGCTGCGGAAAATGCGCCTGACCCAGCGAAACCGCTGGAGTTGAACCGTTCATTTGCCCCTCTTGTTAGCCGATGGAATCGTTTGACGCAACGCTGGTGATCACCGGGCCAAGCGCCCGTTTCACGCATCATTGAGGTTGCGAGGGGTGGGGTGATCTGCCAATGTCGCGCCGTGAAACGCCTGCTTTTTTCCCTTTGTATCGTTGTGTCGCTTGCGCCGCTTGGCCAAGCGCAAACGAGTGACAAGCCGACCCTTTGCCAAGGCAACTACCAATCCGAAGCCGACGCTGTGGCGCAACTCAAGCGCTTGGCCGCGACGCACTCAAGTCTCGCCGAATGGAAGGCGAGGGCGGCGGCGGTGCGGCAACAAATCCTGACCGGAGCCAATCTCAGTCCGCTGCCCAAGCGCACGCCGCTTAATTCGATCATCAAAAACAAGCGGCGGCATGACGGCTACACGGTGGAGTCGGCGGCCTTCGAGTCGAGGCCCGGTTTTTTCGTGTACGGCAACCTTTACCGGCCGCTTGGCCGCGAGGGCAAACGCCCGGGCGTGCTTTGCCCGCACGGCCACTACCGCGGCCCGGAAGGCGGGCGGCAGCGGCCCGACCAGCAACACCGCTGCGCCACGCTGGCGCGGATGGGCGCGGTGGTGTTCTCGTACGACATGATCGGCTTCGGCGACTCGCAGCACCTTGGCTGGAATCACAACCATCCGCAGGCGCTCACGCTGCAAACGTGGAGCAGCATCCGCGCGCTGGATTTTCTCGCGACACTGCCGGAAGTGGACGCGAAGCGCATCGGTGTTACCGGCTGTTCCGGGGGCGGCACGCAGACGTTTCTGCTGACGGCGGTCGATGAGCGTGTGGCTGTGAGCGTGCCGGTGGTGATGGTGTCGGCGCACTTCTTCGGCGGCTGCAATTGCGAAAGCGGCATGCCGATCCACAAGACGCCCAAGCTGGAGACGAACAACACGGAGTTTGCCGCGCTAGCGGCGCCGCGCCCGCTCAAACTCATCTCCGTGGGAGGCGACTGGACGAAGAACACGCCCAAGGTGGAGTACCCGTTCATCCGGTCAATCTACAAATACTACGGCTCGGAGGCCAAGGCGGAGAACACCCACTTCCCGGAGGAGCAACACGGCTACCAGTACAGCAAGCGACAGGCGATGTATCCCTTCATGGTCAAGCACCTCGGCCTCGACGCGGGCGGCGTATTGGACAAAAAGACCGGCAAGTTCGACGAGAGCAAAAACACCGTCGAGAAAGTGGCCACGATGCGCAACTTCAACACGCTCGCGGACATGCCCCAGCACGCGCTCAAGCCGGGCGCGATGGTGTCGCTGCGCTAGGGTCGGCGCTTGGCGCGGCGGTCTAGCGGCGACGGGGTGGTGGCGTCGATCTCTTTTATCCAGTCCTCGAGCCCGGCCTGCATGCGCTTGGCCAAGCGGGGCTTGGCGGCGACGAGGTTGGTGGTTTCGGAGAGATCCTCGGCGAGATCGTAAAGTTCAATCTCCCCGGTGCGGTGTGTGCGGCGGAGCTTGTGGCCGTCCCGAATCAGCACCGAGTCGAGCGGGCGATAAAAATGGAGCCCGACCCGGGGCCGCCGAACGACGCCCCTGCCGCCATCGAGCAGGACTGGCTTGACGGAACCGCCCTCAATGCCCTTGGGCTGTTTTTCCGCTGATCCGGCCAAGTCGGCAAAGGTCGAGAGCAGGTCGTAGCCGACGACCGGCACGCTCGAGTACGAACCCGGCTCGATGCCGGGGCCGGCGGCGAAGAACGGCACGCGCAAGCCGCCCTCGTAGTAGGAGCCCTTGCCGGCGCGGAGCGGCTTGTTGAAGTGCGGATACTGCCTTGCGGTGCCGCCGTTGTCCGAGGTGAGAAAAACGTAGGTGTTGTCGGTGAGTTGCAGTTCGTCGAGCACGTCGAGGATGCGGCCGACCGCCTGGTCGAGGTCGTCGATCATGGCGGCGTACCAGTAGGCGGTGTGGATCTTGCCCGGCGTGCGGGCCTTGTGCCGTGCCAGCGTGGCCGGCTTGGCCTCGGCCGAGAGGTGGATGGCGTAGTGCGACACTTGCAGATAAAACGGCGCGCCGGTGTGGGCCTGATGACGGATGAATTGCACGGCGTTGTCGGTGAGGGAGACGGAGCGCTTGGGGTCGTCGTGCGGGAAATGCTTGGTCTGGTCGGTGGTCAACTGCCGGGCGGTGTGGTTGCCTGTGCGGCCGTCGGAGGCGTCGTAGCCCAGCTCCGCGGGATGGCGGTGCATGTGCCACTTGCCGAAGTGCGCCGCCCGGTAAGTGGGATCGATCGACTTGAGCACCTGCGGGATGGCTCGGGCCGGGAACGGCTCGGGATAGTTGACGGCGCGGTTGCTGGTTTTCTTGAGCTTGGCCGGCGTCATGCCGAACTGGATGGCGTGGCGCGACGGCGAGCAGACCGGATGGGGCGCGTACGCCTGTGAGAACGTCATCCCGGCATCGGCGAGTCGCTTGAAGCTTGGCGTGAGATAATAGTCGGAGCGGGTGTCGGCGCGCGACCGGATCATCGGCACCTCGGTATTGTTCCAGCCCTGGTCGTCGGTGAGGATAAGGATGATGTTGGGCGGCTTGGCCAAGCCGGCAGAGGTCAGGCCAAGCAGCAGGGCTGCTCCGAGCAAGTGGCGGGATGTGTCTTTCATAATTGGCGCTTGGCCAAGCGGATACCGAACCCACCCTACTCCCCGATGATTTCGTAGGCGATCACGGCGTTGTCACCCTGCAACCGGAGGGAGGTCACTTTCAGCTTGGTTTCGCCGGTCGAGCGCAGCCTGTAAAAACGCATGGCACCGGACATTTTCACCGTGAAAGTCTTGTTGTCTTCATTGAGAGCCGCCCCGGATTCCTCGGTATATTCACCCACGACCGTGGCCGAGGAAAGCAGCGTGAGAGCCGGTTCCTTGGGAGCCTCGGTGACCGTGATGGTGGCTGCCTCGGACGACTGGGCGCCGTGCGGATCCGTCCAGACTAACGAAAGCTTTGGCTCAGTTTGGATAACTCGATCACTAGAATCGACATACAATTACGAACCAGCTAAGATAATCACCTCTCGAGTAGTTAGGTAACTTGATTTAGTTGGGGCAAAGTAAACTCATTCAAACAAACACATGAACACAATTAAACTGTGCGTAATAAGTGGTTTATTGATAACAACCATCGGTTGTGCATCAATTACTCGAGGATCCAAGGATACCCTTGTTGTAAACTCCGATCCCAGTGGGGCAAAGGTTTCCTTGTCAATCGGTTTATCCGGAAAGACACCCTGTGTTTTCAAGGTTTCCAGAAAGGGTGGATTTGTCGTGAAAATCGAAAAGGAGGGATACGAAACGATTGAGATTCAAGTCGTGGGTCAAATCTCCGGAAGCGGTTCTGCAGGGTTAGCCGGGAATGTACTTCTTGGAGGAATTATCGGATTGGGGGTTGATGCGGCAACAGGTGCCGCAAAGGATCTAAAGCCCAATCCAATCGATGTTAAACTAGTTCCAATCAAGCAGGATGACAAACCAACCGGCCAAACCAATATCAAAGGGAAGGAAATAAACTTCAAATTGAGTATTGTTGAAGATGGCGACCATTACTTGCTTACCGTCATCCAGTCTTAAACCAAATCAACTCTCCTATTATGACCCTGTCACTTTCATAGTATTGTGACAGGGTTTATTGTATCTGATTTTAATGACAAACAAAGACAAAGCGGCCGAAGCTCGGAAATTACCGGCGAACTTTGGCCGCTGGAAAAGTGAAATCAAAAGGTTTTTTAATTGGGGCATTGGTTAATTCCGCTGTTAATCTATTGGCAAGTTTCTTGAAGCCAATTTTGAACTATATTATCCATTCAAACGCCGTGAGGTTTTTTACTTCTTGGCGTTGTGTTCAATTTTGCAATCCGGCAAAGCCTTTTTCAGTTCGTCAATCTGAGCCTTGGTGAGGGCGGGGTTGCCATCAAGAATCAGAAACTTTAACTGCGTGAACTTCTCCAGCCCCTTCACATCGGTCAGTTTATTTTGATTGAGATATAGACACTGTAACTGCGTAAGCTTCTCCAGCCCCTTCACATCGGTTAGATGATTTGCAGTGAGCCACAGCATCTTCAACTGCGGGAGCTTCTCCAGCCCTTTCACATCGGTCAATTGATTGTGATTGAGAGACAGCGCCGTTAATTTCGTAAGCTTCTCCAGCCACTTCACATCGGTCAGTTGATCGTCAACGAGATACAGCTCCCTCACCTTCTCCAAGTCCGCCTTGGTGAGTTCGCCAGTGGGTTTCTTGAGGCTCTTACGAATCGCTGCCTCAATGACCTTCGCCGATTCCTCCTTGGTTAAAGGCTTCTTATCCGCCGCCAATGAAGGCACAAAAGCAATGCAAAGAAGAACAAGGCTGATTGGTCGCATGAGTTTCATTATGCCTTTAAAGGCTGAATTTTATCAAAGCCGCGGGGCTACGGGAATCGGCGGTGGCTTCTCAACAGGAGGCGGTTCAGGTTCATCAATCATAAAGTGCTGTTGGCAAAAAGGGCACTCAACCTTTGTCCCCACGAAAATACCCAAGCACTGAGGGCTCCAATGATGATTAATAACAGCAAAATAGCACCGGTGCTGTCCTTTGATTTTCCCTTGTAATGCTCAGTGACGGCTCCCTCGCTCTCGGGGCTGATGATAAATTGCTCTTTACCGGTGCGGATGACATATCCGCCGTGTGGTGAGGTTTCGCCAAAGGCAAAACTGGTGGTTTGCGCCGATCTGGCCACAGTGCCGAGCACATAAATTTTGGTACCGGGTTTGAGGAGGTTTTCGTGATGCCTTAAGTCAAAAATTTCAGTATCAGTTTCATCGAGGTTTTCTTGATCCTCTTCCTCCAGTTCAAATTGACTGGGGGAAGCATTGAAGCGTTCTTTCATAATAAGGCACACCTTTTTCGCATCCGCTGCCTCTAACTGATCCCCATCTTTCAACTCCACTTCGCGATAGACAAATTCCGCGCCATCGGGTTCAACTGTTACCTTTCCGGTTCCATCATCAATCTCGAAGGTGATGCGCTCCGTTTCGTTCAAGCACTCGGTCCAAGGGGCCAAAGTTTCCCATTCCCATGATGGATCCCTCTCTTCCACTTTATATTCAAAATGAACACAAGGTGACTCGGACCATGGGCTGATGAGGGAGGATTCCGATTCAACGATCACGCCGCATACCTCGGCTAAGCCCGGTCGCAGTTTGCGTATGGCACTCGTGGGGAGATCGTGAATGGCAGCCAAGGCGCGGCGCGACTTGATGGCGTCCTGAACCGCGAGCACCAACCCGAACCCTAAAAATGGCAGCACCACGAACTTTGTTCCCGTGCCTGCCCAATCGTCCTTGGAACACCCAGTAGCTAAAAGTAGCAGAAAAAATAATACAAATGAAATCAGTGAATAATTGCGTATGCCGAGAGAATAGAGAATAACTTACAGAGTGACAACTTTAATATCTGAAAATATTTTGCAATGCAAAAGAGTTTGTTTCAATGAATGGGTGGTGGTCTCTCAGAAGACATCTAAAAGCTTTGTAACTAGCCAGATGAGTTTTATCCCGGTTGTTCGGGCAAACCAGATAGCTCCAAATGCTCTCTCTTTATTTCACGCGCTTCTCCGACATCCACCGTAAAAAAATCTAAATTGCAATTTTACGAAGAAATAGAAGAGTTTTTATCATTCTTCTACTCACGCTGGTACGCATGCCATAAACGAATTCCGTTTGTACATATACCGCGGCCGCGCTGCGCGCGACAACTGGATAATCGTATTTGGGGACTTTTCGGGAACCTTCAAAATCAAACATTGTCGAAAGTCGCCCGAATCGGAAAGTTTGAGAGGCACTTCCTCAAATTAGTATTTTTGAAAATGTATGTTGGTAAACCGGAGTCCCGAAATTGACTTAGACCATGAGCCTCACACACCTCTCGATTGTATTGGCTAGTATTAATAAAATTTAATTTTAGAAAAGGTAGCTATAAATATATTTTTTATCAGGATTACTTAGTCAAATAACGCTCGGGGTTCTTCACAGCGCCACTTGTTTTAATCCAAGTCTCGTAGCTCTCTCGGTAACGGTCTAAAGATTTAATTAGATCATTCGTCGATTGCATTAATTCAATGGGCATACGGCTGTAGTGATTTACCCCGCCCGCACAAGAGACGAACCTCAAGCCATGTTCTTTAACCAATCGACAATGATGGCTCCACGGAAATCTCCATCGCCTATTAGATTTTTTCATATCAGGCTAAATTACACTTCTTAACTGGTTCCCAATAAAATATTTTTTATCAGATGACTTCAGTTGATTTTAGCATAAAAAAAGACGGCCGGGTTCGGCCGCCTTGCAATTAATCAAATTAGGTTTAATTCCTCAGAATGGTGGGGTGGCTTTACCTAGCGAATCCGCCAATGGACTGATGGAAGGAGGCCCCAAAACCACTCAACTCTTTTTTCGCTTCAGCGTTTGGGTTACCAAAAACTTCAAAGCTCTGGATCTCAATCATGCCCAAGAGTCTTTCGGCAAATTTTTCGCCAAAAGTGGTCGTGTGAATCATCACGGCTTCGGAGTTGTCATACCATTCAAAGAAATAACAGGTTTTACCATCCTCAGAAACAGACCAGTCGTAGCTCAAGGTCATCGGTTCGTTTTCAAGGGTTGCACTAACTAATTCCTTGTTTATCGATTTTACATTCTCCAATTGCCCATCATTAATGGATGCAGTGATAAACCAATAGACATCATCGGTATTATTTGAATGCGTTACTGTTTTGCAGCCGCTCAGCAGAGAGGTGATCGCGATAATCAAGAGGAGTTGCTTCATGATACGTCTATGCCCGAAATGTGGGGATGTGAGGCGATGAGATCAAGAACTTTAAAAAAAATTTATCAATAAAAAAGCGGCCGGGGTCGGCCGCCTTGCAATAATTCGAATGAGGTTCAAAGTTTCCCCAGTTAGGCGAGTGATGTCGCCTTTCTGTTGGTGCGTCGGGGTTAACCTAGTTGGCCTCGGCGTACTTTTCCCTTTGTCGGGCCTTGTGTGCCTCGTTGTACTGCTTCCGCTTTTCGTCATTGGTTAAGCGATGAGCGTATGAAACGGAAATGCCATATTCCTCTGCAATGTCCTTTAGCGTCCGATTCTTTTCATGACGCGCCTTGCGGATCGCTTTGACTCGCTTATCACTCAGGCTTGAAGGTTTCCCCCAACCCTTGAAGTCTTTTTTACTCTCAGCGTGTCTCCGGCCTTCACGGGCATTTTCTAGCTGTATCTCCTTTTGATACTGGTAGAAAACCATCATCATATGAGCTTGAAACCGACCCGCTGGAGTTGAGAAATCAATCTTTTCTTTAACTAGGATGACATTGATCTTTTTCTTTTCTGCAGCTGCAAAAAACCAAAGCGATTGGGTAAGACTACGGCTCACCCTTGAAAGCCTTAGGAACACCAAAGAATCACCCTCGTCGCACATGTCAATGTACCTCTGAAGCTCGGCCTTGTTCTTGGCCGAAACACTAGAGCGAAAACCCGTGATCAGTTCGTCGTGATCAGGATGGGCTTTTTTCAATTCTGCAATCTGAGAGTCGAGCTTTTGCCCAACCGAACTGCATCGTGCTATTAAATACTTTTTCATGGTAATGAAAGGTAGGGAGGGCTTGCGCCCTCCCTGTTAGTGTTATTCGGCCTCTATGGCCACCACACGTTCATAACAGAACCTTCTAGGCTCGTTATCCTCATTCAAAGCTTGGAAGCCCTTGTTCGGATCGCCTTCCTCGAAGTTGGGGAATTTCCCTACCAGCATGACATTGCGGTAGATGTCGATTTCCGATCCGTTTTTTCGGTATTCTATTTTATATCTCATTTTGTGATGTTTTTTTCTGTTTAACCACCCTTTTGGTAGCTGCAAAGAGCATAAGGAATTAGTATAAAATGTCAACCCTTTTTTGTTAATAAAAGTGACTTTTTTTAGGTACAGGGGAGGCTTGTACTCATTGAACAATGAGCATAAAACTGATGCTTTTTGGGTAAAACTGATTTAAACTGCTTAATATTAGTTACTTAAGCTAATTCATCAATCAATTCATCGATTTTCGGGCAATAAATAGCCCTTTCCCGCCGCTTGATAAACTCATTGCAAAAATAATCAATAAAGCTGAACTTTGGGCGACATGAAACAACTACTACTAACAACAATCGCAGCCGTGGCTCTGGTGGGGTGTGCTACGACGCAGTCGCCAACCTCACCACTTTTTGATGCTGTAAAAAAAGGAGATATTGAAGCTGTAAAACAGCACTTGGATGCTGGTGCTGATGTAAATGCGAGGATTCGTTTTAAGCCGGGAGCCCTTTCTCACCTGAAAGGGAATGCCCGTCTGGACCGATCTATACTGGGTTACAAAGTTACACCGCTAGATTTGGCCATCAGCCGCGAGAGCCCTCAACAAGCATACGGCATCGCCGAACTCTCAAAAGCGCGTCGGCGCCTGCTGGGCCAAGGAATTAAAATTGAGCATCCCGAAATCGCCGAACTCCTCCGCAAACAAGGTGGCAAGACGAGTTATGAACTCGACTGGGAAAAATTAGGTAACCCCTTATTCAACGCCATAGAGAAAGCTATAGGCAACTAAACCAAGCCACTCCACCTTAAAGCCGCAAGAAAAGAACTCACCAACCTCTTTCGCAAACACGGCGGCAAGACAGCTAAAGAATTAAAAGCTGAACAAAAATAAAACGCCGAAAGCTCCCTGCCTAATCAGGCCAAATCAAAAAAATAAAATTTATGCGGCTGGTTGGTTAGTTTTTAGCGCCCGCATCTTGCCACTTCCGTTTCACAAAGTCGTCGCCGTCTGCTCAGTCCACAGACCGAGCTTCGTCGCCGTAGCTGACACTGCTGCGACACAGGCTGTCTCGGCGCGCAGCACATGTGCGCCCATGTGCGCGAGCTTCCAGCCATTTTTGCGGAAAACATCGCGTTCCTCAGGCGACCAACCACGTTCCGGCCCGAGCGCAATCACTGCGCTCGCACCAGCATCGGGTAAAACCGCGCCCAACGCGCCTTTGGTTTCGTAATTATCCAGCGCCACATGCACGTCCGCGCCATGTAGCGCGCTAATCGCAGACTGCAAATCAGCATGCATCGCGACTTGCGGGAGATGCGTGCCAAAGGCTTGCTCGGTGCCGAGCCGGATACGGTCACGCCATTCATCGGTCTGCCATAGGCTGCTTTGCGCATACGAAGGTTCGCTACGCTCAGCCTCAAGAAAGTGAATGCCAGCCACACCGAGACTTGCGGCCTCAAACAGGATACGCTTGGCCGTATGCGGCCGCGGCAATCCAATCAGCAAAGTAATCGGCAGCGGTGCGGGTGCTGGCTCCGTGCCCACGACCTCCAGCTCGAAAGCACCGTCAGCCTCGACGGCGACAACCTTCGCACGCGCACGAGCTCCGTTCACAAAGCCAAGGAAAACCAAGGTGCCGATCTTAGCGCGTAGCACTTTACGCAAATGCTGCGCGCGAGGATCGGCGCGTTCGAGTCGAACCGACTCAAAGACCTCATCAAAAAGCATCAAATTCATGACGGTACGTTTGCTAGCTTTAAAAGGTAAATGGCCCCCGGGGCTAAACCCCCGAAAACTCCCTGCCTAATCAGGCCAAATTTAAAAATAAAAATTTAAGAATTATGGCGCGTGGCTGATGGGTGTTTTTCAGCAATTTTTTTTTGTGCCGCTTTCGAGGTGAAATTCAATCTGCATACCGCACTTGGTATGCAGATAAACTCTGTCTAAAATTATAACTAAGAGTGAATTGGGTGTTTATCTTAAGGAAAAGAATGGAGCGGGTGATGAGACTCGAACTCACGACAGTCACCTTGGCAAGGTGATGCTCTACCAACTGAGCTACACCCGCTCCCGGAAAAGCGGACGGGCAAGCTATCGCAAAAAGGCCTGATTGCAACCCTGTTTTTCAGGTTTTTTCCAGCGAATAGCGCCGCACGAGGTCGGGGAACACGCAGTCGTCGCACACGGCGTTGGTGTGGTTGCAAAAATCGGCCTGCACCTGCAACAACCCCTGCTGCAGAGCCGCACCCCGTAATGGAATGCGACGTCCGCCAAAAAGCCGCTGGCGCACGAACTTGAGCCTCGAGTTGTCCTGCCCCTTGGGCCAGGCGAAGTAGCGCTGCTCGACCCGCGCAACAAGGCCGGCGTTGCCATCGGCCGTGGCGCGGGCGTGGAGCCACGGCAGGATGACGTTGACGGCGATGTCGTGCAGCCGCTCGGAGCCAAGCAGCGGTTGCGCCGCCGCAAACCGCCCGGAGCGGAATGTCCAGTGCCGGGCCCAGTAGTCGTCGCTGGCGGCGAGATGGTTTAGCAGCGCGACGGCGGGCGACGGTTTTTTCGGCGGCTGGCAGATCCAGTCGTCGAGCCAGGCGATGAAGTCGCGCTTGGCCAGCCAGTGCGCGGCAAGGGCCAGGCGGCGCTCGGGCCGGTTGGCGGGGCGTAGTCCGTGGAAGGTCCAAACACTTTTTGGCAGGATGCGCTTGGCCAAGCGGTCGCGGTCTCGCCACCACTGATCCCAGAGCGTACGGAGATGGCGGTTGGTGAGTTTGTCGCGGTCGAGTTGGCCGGGCAGCAGTCCGCCGACACCGAGCAGTCGGGCGAGCAGCACGACCGGCTCGGGCGCCTGGCCAAGGCCGCGTCGCAATTCCTGTAACAACTCGGCGAGTCGGCGCATTGGCCAACTGTTTTGCTTGTAGCCCAGCGCGGTGAAGAGTCCCTCCCAAAGCGTCTGCTCCCAAGTGGCGCGCGCGGCTACGGCGGCCAGCGCGGTGGCCTTGGCCTCGAGCCGCACCTTGGCCGCTTGGCCAAGCAGGTCGGCAACTCCCTCGGCGGGGAGGTCGCGCAGCGGCGACGAGCATCGGCCGCGGACGTTTTGCGGCGTGGGTGTTGTCGCCCGGCCAAGCGTGGCGGCCAGTTGGCCAAGCGGGGCGTCGAGTTGGTTTTTTAGCTCGACCACCGGCAGTCCGCTTGGGCCGTTGGCACCGGCCCGCCAAACGACGTGCAGCCCGACGGCAGCGAAATGCGGGTTGGTGTCGTGGCCGTGTTGCCGCCAACCGGCGGAGAGGACGTCCACCTCGATGTCACACTCGAACGGCTTGGTGTTGCCCATCTGGACGAGTGCCCGCCGGAAATCCGGCCCGGCCTCGAGGTTGAGGAAGCCGGGATGGAGGATGGTCACCCGCCGCCCGTCGGTGGCGCGGAGGTCGCTTCGGCGGATGCGTTGATGTTGCCAAATGGCCTGCAATAACTGCTCGGGCGGCGCGCTGGAGCCTTCCCGAAAAACCGGCGGTTGCGCCTGCTTGCGCCATTTTGCGTAAAGAGTGGCCACGGAACGGAATCCTTTGTTTTGCGCGGTTGATTTTCAAGCCAACAAAAAACGCTTGGCCTCGGCGGCGGTTTGGGGTCTTCTGTCCCTCACATTTCGTGCCATGAAAAAAATGTTTTTCACCAAAGGAATCGTCGTCGCCAGCCTGATGTTCGGGTTGGCAGTTGTCCCGGCCCTGTTCGCCGAGGAAAAGAAAGAGGAAAAAAAGGGAGAGAAGAAGGCTGAAGCGCCCAAGCCCAAGCCGCAGTCGGTCTTCAAGGACAAGGCGCTGGAGGAGGGCGTGCGGAAGTTTGTCTTCGCCAAGCGCTACAACAAGGAGCCACTGGTCGAGGCGGATCTGATTCACCTCTCCACCATCAAGGTCACCAACGCCGGCATCAAGGATTTGAGCGGCCTCGAGAAGTGCCGCGCGCTCGCGTCGCTCGACCTCGCCGGGAACGCGATCACCGACTTCAGCGCGATCAAGGACTTGAAGCGCATCCAATATCTCAACCTCGCCAAGAACAAGATCGAGAACATCGCGCCGCTCGCCGGGTTGACCGCGCTGCAGTACATTGAGTTGTCCAACAACCGCGTGAAGGATCTCAAGCCGCTCGAGGGCCTCGGCAACATGCGCTCGCTCTACCTGTCGAACAACCGCATCAGCGACTTCTCGCCGGCGCTCAAGCTGACCAAGCTATGGTCGCTCTACCTCGACCACAACCAGATCACCAAGCTCGACGGCGTCGCCGGGCTCAAGGGCCTGACCACCCTCTCCGCCGGCAACAACGACATCGCCGACCTCGCCCCGCTCAAGGGCCTCACGCGCCTGCACTTCCTGTTCCTCGAAAATAACAAGGTGGCAAACCTCAGTTCACTCGTCGAGATGGCCGAGGCCGACTACAAGGGGCCGAAAAACTTCGCGCCGTTCCTGCGCCTCTACCTCAAGGGCAACCCGGTCGATGGCGCGAACAACAGCCGCCTGCAGTTTGCGCGCCTGATGAAGTTCGGCGTGCGCGTCGAGACGCCGCGCCAGCCGGAACTCGTCATCTTCGACAGCACCGGTTGGTCCGGCGACTTGACCGGAGAACAGTTGGTCGCCTTCCAGCGGGACATCCTCGAGAAGTTTGGCTTTGTGAAAGACGCCAAGCTGAAGGTGCAACTCAGCGTCTCGCCCGAGGACGGCATCACTAAACAGGAAGTCGACGAGTTGAAAGCCGCATTGAAAAAACTCGGCCTCAGCGACAAAGTCGATCTAAGCCTCTAGGCCAAGCGCCAACCTGCTGCGCTAACTTGTTTTTAGACGCAGAGTTCGCAGAGCAGCAGAAGCCCGCAGAGAGAGTAATTGATTAATCGTCCTCGCATCTCGTCATCGAAAACTCACACTGGATTCCCACCTCAATTAAGCCAGTTGCGGAATGGGTGTCGCCCCTTGGGGGCTTGAGTTTTTTTGTCACTGGCTACCCGGGGCTGACGCCCCGGGCTATTTCATGCCGCTCCTTCGGAGCTTTTTTATCGCCAAGCGCTTGGCCAAGCGGGGGGTTTTCGTTCCATTTTCAGCGGGGGTTTGGTATGGGTTTTCGATCGCCGGGGCGCGTTGCCTTGGCTCACTTTATTTCATGTCAGGTCATAGCAAGTGGTCGAAGATCAAGCGGCAGAAGGGTGTTTCCGATGCCAAAAAGGCGAAAGTGTTCGCCAAGCTCGCGCGGGAGATTGGCATAGCCGTCCGGTTGGGCGGGCCGGAGGCGGACCTGAATCCGCGCCTGCGGATGATCCTGCTCAAGTGCCGCAGCGCCAATATGCCGGCGGACAACATCGACCGCGCCATCAAGCGCGCCGCCGGCGACGACGACGACGCCCATTTCGAGGAACTGACGTACGAGATTTTTGTGTCCGGCGGCGTGGCGGTGCTCGCCCACGCCCACACGGACAACCGCAATCGTTCCGCCGCCGACATCCGGCACATCGTCACCAAGGCCGGCGGGCAGTTCGCCAGCGCCGGCGCGGTGACGCGGCTCTTCGAGCGCAAGGGCCAAATCATCATCGAGCGCGCCGACGCCGATGAGGACACGCTGATGGAACTTGCGCTCGAGGCCGGCGCCGAGGATTTCACCGCGGACGAAAACGGCTACGAGATCGTGACCGGGCCGAACGACTTCGAGCAGGTGCACAAGGCCGTCGAGGAGAAGGGCATCGCAACGCTATCGGCGGAGATGACGTCCATCGCGCTGCAAACGACCGCCGTCGATGACTCAGGCGCGGCGACGGTCACGCGGCTGGTGGATGCGCTCGAGGAGAACGACGACGTGAGCGACGTGTTCACCAACGCCGACTTCCCCGAGGACGCCTGACGGGGAGGGACGAGTTCCACCTCGTCCCAAATTAACCTTGAAATGGGGCAAGGTGGAAGTTGCCCCTCCCACTCGAAACTCAAAACGTGATTCGCACCGGGTGGCTGTACACGTTGAACGTGTCGCCGCGCAAAAAACCGACGAGCGTCTGGCCACTCTCCCGCGCAAACTCCACCGCCAAACTCGACGGCGCGGACACGGCGCAAATCACCGGCACGCGACCGGCCAGTGCCTTCTGCAAAATCTCAAACGACGCGCGGCCACTGACCATCAGCACACGATCATCGAGCGGGAAATTTTCGTCGAACATCGAGCGACCCAGCACTTTGTCGACGGCGTTATGGCGGCCGACATCCTCGCGGAGCGTGAGCAAATTTCCATCGGCATCGAACAGCCCAGCGGCGTGCAGGCCGCCGGTCTTGTCGAACGTCTCCTGTTCGGCTCGCAGCTTGGCAGGCAGTTGCAGCAGCGTCTCTGCGGCGACCAACGGCTCGCGCTTGGCCAAGGGCGCGAAGTGACCGTGCACGGACTCGATCGACGCCTTGCCGCAGAGGCCGCAGCTCGAACTGGCGTACACGTTGCGCCTAAGCTTAGCCAAGTCGATCCCGACCTTGGGCGCGAGGAACACGTTGAGCACGTTGCCGAGCAGCGCCGCCTCGCCCTGTTGGCACGGGGCTACCTCGATCACATCGCCTGGCCCGGTGATGACGCCCTCGGAGAGCAGGAAGCCCAGCGCGAGTTCCTCGTCGTGGCCGGGCGTGCGCATGGTCACCGCCACCGACTCTCCTTTTACACGGATTTCCAGCGGCTCCTCCCGTGCCAGCGAGTCGTCCGCCGCTTGGCAGGGCGCGCCCTGTTTCCAGCGCAAAATGCGTGCTGAAGCGGCTCGGGGGTCGGACGGTTGTTCGTTTGCCGGTGGCATGTTTCGGCTGTCTGCTATCAGAAGCGGCGAGAGGAGAAAAGAAAGATTTGACAACCAGCCCGACTGGGCTAACCGTTCGCTGCGTGATGAGGAAGTGGACAACTATTCTCAGTGGAGTCGCAGCAGCCATCGTTCTTGCTGGTTGCGACGCAGGCGTCGAGTCAACAACAACCATTGAGGCAGCGGATGCCAACGTGATCGCCTACCCGCTGGAAACCTGCCTTGTTGGCGGCGACAAGCTCGGCAGCATGGGCAAGCCTTACACATTCGTGCACGAAGGCCGCGAGATCAAGTTCTGCTGCGAAGGTTGCAACGACGATTTCAAGGCCGACCCCGCCAAGTTTATCAAAAAATTTGACGACGCTGTCGCGGCGAAAAAAGCCGCTGAAGCCAAGCCCGCTGACGACGCCGAGAAAGCCGGATAAGTCATCCGGCCAAGCGGAGTGAAAAACGCGTTTGCCATCCTGATCGGTTGCCTGCTGCTGACGTCGCAGCTTGGCCTCGGGATGGTGTTGCAGCCGCAGCCAAGCGCGACGCCGGAATGCGGACATTGCCCGTGCGGCGGCAAAGCCAGTTGCTGTGTGGACGATGGCTCCGGCCAACCGCTCCCGGCACTGCCTCAGCGGCAGGCCAGCTTCCACGTTCAGCCCGTTGTGGCGGACGGATCGGCCGGCTTGGTTTTCAAGCTGCCCCAGGTGGTGCTTGAGTTTTCCTCCTTCCCGCAGCCTCTTCAAATGCGGGTGGCTGGCGTGCCCATTCACAAGCGGGTCTGCCGGTATCTCACCTGAGTTTTCTTTTTTTCCCCGACCCAATGTGTCCCGGGGCGGAGTGTGTCCGCGCCCGGGCAATCCCAATGTTTGAATCTAAAAAAAGAAAGGAACTTAAATTATGAAAAAACTTATTTTATTATTTGTCGTGCTGCCGTTTTTGACCTTACCGCCGACTGCGTTGGCGGATGAACTGGACACGCCGGCTGTGGCCAAGCCGGGCGAATTGATCGTGGAAGTGAACGGCGTGGTCTGCTCAATCTGCGCCAAGGGGCTGAAGAAAAACCTGGCCAAGCTCGACTTCCAGTCGCCGGTGCTCAGCGAGAAATCCGGCGTGAAGATCGACATCCGCTCCGGCCGGCTCGTGATGCACCGCGATCCTGCGAAGCCGATCGACTTCGATGCCATCCGCGTCGCCGTCAAAAAGGGCGGCTTCGAGTTGGCCAAGCTCTACATGCACTTGAGCGGCTCGCTGGACTCGGTCGATGGCAAGTGGTTGCTCACCGAAAAAGCGGGGCAGAACAAGTTCGCCTTGGCCACGGTGCCGGCCGGCTTGGCCAAGAGCAACGCCGTCACCGCCCGCATCACGATCAACGCCAGCGCCGTGGCCAAGACCAAGCCCGGGCAGATCGTGCCGGTGGAGTCTGTCGAGATCACCAAAGGCGTCAGTGATTAATCGTACTCTTTGTCTTGGACTGCTGCTTGGGCTGTCTTGGGCGGCGCGTTGTGCGCAGGTCGAGTATCATCTCACGATCTCCGAGAAACTCATCGCGCCGGCCGGCAAACAGGTCCGGGCGTTGGCCATCAACGACAGCATCCCCGGTCCACCTCTCCGTTTCCGCGTGGGGGACTGGGCGCGCATCCGCGTGACGAACCGGTTGCCAACGGAGCAAACGTCGCTGCATTGGCACGGTCTGCTCGTGCCCAATGAGCAGGACGGAGTGCCGTACGTGACGATGCCGCCCATCGAGGCGGGCACCTCGCGACTGTTCGAGTTTGAGCTCACGCATCCGGGCACTTACTGGTACCACTCCCACACCAGCCTGCAGGAGCAGCGGGGGGTGTACGGCTCCATCGTCGTCGAGCCGCGGGAGGCCGATCCCGACTCGCCGGATCGGGAGTACGTGGTCGTGCTATCGGACTGGACGAATGAACATCCCGACGAGGTCATGAGGACGCTCGTGCGCGGCGATGACTACTACGCTCTGCGAAAAGGAAACATGCAATCGCTGTGGGGCGCGCACAAGGCGGGTGCGTTGAAGGATTACCTCGAACGAGAATGGACACGCATGCCGCCGATGGATATTTCCGACGTCGCCTACGATGCGTTCTGGATCAACGGCCAACCGCGCATCGAGTTTGCCGGCAAAGCCGGGGAACGTATCAAGCTGCGGATCATCAATGCCGCAGCGTCCACTTACTTTTACATCCACTCCGCCGCCGGCCCGTTGATGATTGTGGCGGCCGACGGCCCGCGCGTGCAGCCGGTGGAGGTGAACCGGTTGCTGATGGGCATGGCAGAAACCTACGATGTCATCGTGACCCTGCCGGGCGATGGAAGCTACGAGGTACGGGCCACCGCGCAGGACGGCTCCGGCCATGCCTCCCTGTTTCTCGGCACCGAGGAGACGCGGTTTGTGGAGGACATACCCAAGCCAGACCTGTACCGAATGGAATGGATGGCTGCAGCCCTGGAGGTGAACGAAAAACCGCTGGATGCCCCCGAGCCGGCACGCCCCCAGGCACCCTACCGCAAGCTCAAGTCAACAACGCCCACCACGCCTCCCGCCGATGCACCATTGCGCGAGCTCGAGCTGCGCCTCACGGGAGACATGCAACGCTACATCTGGTCGCTCAACGGCCGCACGCTCATGGAGGAGTCCACCATCCCGGTCAAGCATGGCGAAGTGTTGCGGCTGAAGCTCATCAACGACACGATGATGCATCATCCCATGCACTTGCATGGCCACTTTTTCCGGCTGCTCAACGGGCAAGGAGCCTACTCCCCGCTGAAACATACCGTGGACGTGCCTCCGATGGGCACACAGACCATCGAGTTCGAGGCGAACGAAGTCGGCGACTGGTTGTTCCACTGCCATCTGCTGTATCACATGAAAGCCGGCATGACTCGGGTGATCAGCTACACCGACCAAGGCGCGCACCATCGTCCGACGCTCGACACAAAACACATGAACCCATGGCGGTTCAACCTAGGCGGCACCGTGCAGAATAATTTCACCGAGGGTCACGCCGGCTGGATGAACGCGCGCAACAATGTGGGGCTTGACTGGGAACATGGGCTTGACCGTCACGAGGAATACGAAATGGATCTGATTTGGAAACGCTACTTTAACCCAAACTTCTCGACGATTGCCGGGTACCGGTTCACGAACACACCGGACACCCGGGATCGCGCCTTCGGCGGCGTGCTCTATCGGTTGCCGCTCATGGTGGAGGGCAGCATCACGGTGGACACCGAAGGCGACCTGCGACCCCGCCTTGGCAAAACCCTCCAACTCACCGACCGGCTCAGCCTGATCAACGAAGTGGAGTACGACACGCAGACACACTGGGAATGGAGTTCCACTCTTGAGTACCGCTACAACAAACGCTTTTCCATCACCACCGGTTACCACTCCAACTTCGGCCTCGGAGGAGGATTTTATTTCCGTTGGTGAACCAAGAAACAAACACAGATAAAACAAATGAAACTAAACATCGCACTCATCGCTCTGGCATCGCTGATGGCCGGCTGCGCAACAAGTGGCATCAGCAGCGCGAAATCCTACCCACTGGATGTTTGCATCGTCTCAGGCAACAAGCTGGGCTCCATGGGTGACCCTTACAGGTTCGTGCACGAGGAGCAGGAGATCAAACTCTGCTGCAAACCGTGCATCCGGAAGTTCAACAAGAATCCTGAAAAATACCTCGTAAACCTTCCCAAAAAGTAACCGATGCTTTGTCAAATGATCCGGCGCATCTGTGGGAGCCGCTCACCTGTGAAACTGCGGCACGCCCTGTTGCCGCTTTGGTTCGTTGCTGCGGCGAGTGCCCTTGCTCATCAACCGGTGATGGATATGGCCCCGCGCTGGGCCGGCGGTTACGGCGTGCAATTATTTCAAGTGCACAGCATCGCCGACGACCTGCGCCACGGCCAAACGACGCTGCCCAACCCGAACGGGCTCGGAAGCCGCGTGGACACCACCTGGCTCGAGGGCGTGTACACGTTCCGTCGCGAGTTCCGCATCACGGCCAAGGTACCGTACGTCGACAAGTCGCGCCAGTGGCTGCAGGACGGCGAGGTCATCCGCCAGACCGGCCACGGGCTGGGCGACATCATCATCGGCGCGCCGATAAAAAAGTACGTCAACAAAAGGGGATACACCTACAACCTGAGCCTCACGCCGAACCTTCGACTGCCGACCGGCAGCACCGGGGACGACTGGGCGGTGGGAGACGGAAGCTGGGACGCCGGCCTGAGCCTGAGCTACAGCTTCGAGACGCCAAAGTGGTATCACCTCTACGACCTGTACTACTGGAAGAACGGCTCCGGCCGCAACTTTGACCACGGCGACGAACTGGGCTTCGACGCTAACATCGGCTGGCACGCATGGCACGACGGCGACAACGGCCGGGGACTGTTCCTGATGCTCGACATCGCCGCGCGCCATCTCAAGCCGGGCAAAAACCAAATGGTCGATCCCGCCGGTGACACCATCGCCGTCGGGCCAGTCGCGATGTATTACAATGAGGACTGGATGCTCAAGTTCGAGTATCGGCAGGTGGTTTACGACAAGTCCAAGGCGATGCGCTTCGGCGATTACCGGCGATTTGCCGTTGGCTTTGGCCTGACATTCTGAACGCGCTTGGCCAAGGTGGGGATGGCTGTCCCAGCCGTCCGTTGCTGATGCCAAAGGGTCTGCGGCGCGCTGGGGACAGCACGCCCCACCTCGGCGCTTGGTTTTGACTTTGTCGTCGCTTGGCCTTCATAGTGCCGTCGACCATGAGCAGCCAAACCCGACGCGATTTCCTCAAGCACACAACCGCTGCCGCCGCGACCATTGCGGCAGGCTGCGCCACCAACCCGCCCGCCGCCCGCTTGGCCAGGCGCGGCCCGCTGATCGTCTCGACGTGGGGCTTCGGCAAGCCAGCCAACGAACGGGCGCTCAAGGTGTTACAGGGTGGCGGCTCCGCGCTCGACGCCGTCGAGCAGGGCGTGCGCTTGGTGGAGTCATCCGGCAACGCATCGGTCGGCCTCAGCGGCAAGCCCAACGCCGCCGGGGTCGTGCAGCTCGACGCCTGCATCATGAACGGCCCCGGCCACCAAGCCGGCAGTGTCGCCGGTGTCGAGGGCGTGTTGCACCCCATTTCCGCCGCGCGGCTGGTCATGGAAAAAACACCGCACGTGATGCTCGTCGGCCCGGGCGCGCATTGGTTCGCCAAACAAAACGGACTCGAGGTGCGCGACGGCCAGGCGGACGAGGCAAGCTACCGCGCTTGGCTGGCCAAGCAAAAAAAGCCCGCGCCCGGCAAAGGCGACAAGCCGGAAAACCACGATACCATCGCACTGCTGATTCTCGACGCTGACGGCAACATCGCAAGCGGCTGCTCAACCAGCGGCTGGAGCGGCAAAGTGCCGGGCCGCGTCGGCGACTCGCCGATCATCGGCGGAGGCGTTTATGTCGACAACGAAGTCGGCGCAGCCGGAGCCACCGGCCTCGGCGAAAACGTCATGCGCTACTGCGCGTCGTATCAGGTCGTCGAAAACATGCGCCACGGAATGTCGCCGACCGAGGCCTGCGCCGAGGCGATCCGCCGCATCGCCAGAACCGATCCGCAGGGAATGGACCTCGCCATCAACTTCATCGCCATCAACAAGCGGGGCGAGTTCGGGGCGGCCGGCACGCAGGCCAACTTCCCCTACTCCGTCACCACGCCCGACTTCAGCGAAATCCGCAAAGGAAAAAGTTTAAGCAAGGCGAAACAAAAGGAAGGCGGCAACGAATAAGCCCCGACAGTCGGCACTGCGAAAAACGTTTGCGTTCTCCCTCACCCCAGCCCTCTCCCGCTGGGAGAGGGAGCTTGGCCAAGTGCGTCCCGTTTAATTCCTTCTCCCTCAGGGAAAAGGTGGCCGAAGGCCGGATGAGGGTGAAACACCGAATGTTTTTTTGTAACTGTTGCGTTTTGTTTCGCCCTGTCAGAGCTTGAGATTTTTTTGCCGGGATTTTCCCGGGGCGATGCCCCGGGCTATCGCATTTTGCCCCTTCGGGGCAAGGCGTTTACGCTACTTCAGCAGCTTGGCCAGGGTGGCTTGGTGGGTGTGGATGCGCTTGATTTCCTTCGCGGAAAGGGCGCGGTTGAAACAGGCCAACTCGTCGAAAAGGCCCATGTAATTCAGGCCAATCAGGATTCGATGCTCCTTGCCGCCCCATGAAAATTGCTGGTTCCAGCCGGTGATGCTGCCCTCCTTTTTTCCATTCAAGTAGAGCATGGCGACGCCGTCCTTTTTGCCGGTGTTGAAGCGCTCCCATGTGAAGGCGACGTGCGTCCATTTGTCTTTGCTGAATGGATGCGACTTGGCCGGGACGAGCGGTCGTTGCGGCTCCGGCACTTCCTTCTTCGTCGGATTCCAAACGGCTCGATCGGCGAACGCGCCCAAGCGGAACGCGCGAGGGTTGCCGTCCTTGTTGAAGTCCACAAAAAACGAGGCGTCGTTCCACATGTTGGGCGTGATTTGAATGGGATCGACGTAGCCGGGATCGAGTTCGTTGACCGGATCGACCTTCAGCCAAAACGACACAGCGCCGCTCCAGTCTTTTTCGGCGAAGTGAAAATTCTTCGCGCCGTCGTAAAGGAGCCACTTGGCCTTGCGTTTGGTAAAGTGCAGCGCGCCGCCGGAGAGGCCCTTGGCCTTGGCCAAGCGTGTGAGGTCGCCGGTGTGGTTACCCGGTTTGTGCTGTTTGTCGATAAGAGTGAAGAGCCGCTTGTCGCCCTTGGCCAAGTCGGCGTCGGTGCCGTGGTCGAACGACGCGTAAAAAGACAGTGCCGACCCCAGCGACGAATCGGCGGCGGTCGCCAACGTGACAGCACCTGCAAAGGCCAAGCCGATGGCCAAGTGCTGCTTCAAACTTGAAACTTCAAACTTCAAACTCTTTAAGCTTTCCCGCCGTACACCGCTTTGTCGCCGAGTTCCTGTTCGATGCGCAGGAGTTGGTTGTACTTGGCCGTGCGATCGCTTCGGCTGAGTGAGCCGGTCTTGATCTGGCCGGCGTTGGTGGCCACGGCGAGGTCGGCGATGGTGGCGTCCTCGGTCTCGCCCGAACGATGGCTGATGACGGTTGTGTAGTTGTTTTCCTGCGCCAAGCGGATGGCGCTGAGCGTCTCGGTGAGGGAGCCGATCTGGTTCACCTTCACGAGGATGGAGTTGGCTACGCCCTCGTCGATGCCGCGCTGGAGGAATTTCACGTTGGTGACGAACAGGTCGTCGCCGACGAGCTGCACGCGGTCGCCGATTTTGTCTGTGAGCGCCCTCCAGCCGGCCCAGTCGTTTTCGTCGCAGCCATCCTCGATGCTGACGATGGGGTACTTGCCGGTGAGTTCGTCGTAGAAGGCCACCAACTCGGCGGCGGTCAGCTCGTCGCCGGTGCTTTTCTTGAAGACGTACCGTTCCTTCTCCGCGTCGTAGAACTCGCTGCTGGCCACGTCGAGCGCGAGGAAGATTTGTTTCCCGGCCTGGTAGCCGGCGTCACTCGTGGCGGAGAGGATCGCCTCGAGCGCCTCCTCGACACTGCCGAGCGCGGGCGCGAAGCCGCCCTCGTCGCCAACGGCGGTGGAGAGGCCCTTCTTTTTCAGCACGGCCTTGAGGGCGTGAAAAATCTCGGTGATCGCGCGCAGGCCCTCGGAGAATGTGTCGAAGCCCCGGGGCATGACCATGAATTCCTGAAAATCGATCGGCGCGTCGCTGTGGGCGCCGCCGTTGATGACGTTGGCCATCGGCACTGGCAGGACGTTGGCGTCCGCGCCGCCGAGATGGCGGTAGAGCGATTGGCCGGCCGCGGCCGCGGCCGCCTGCGCGCTGGCCAGCGACACGGCGAGGACGGCGTTCGCGCCGAGGGTGGCCTTGTTGTCGGTGCCGTCGAGGTCGAGCATCGCCTGGTCGATCGCCGCTTGGTCGGCGGCGTCAGCGCCCTTGAGCGCGGGCAAGATTTTCTCGTTAATGTTGGCGACGGCCTGCCGGACGCCTTTGCCGAGGTAACGGTTTTTGTCGCCGTCGCGCAGCTCGAGCGCCTCGTGTTCGCCGGTGCTCGCGCCGCTGGGGACGGCGGCACGGCCAACGATGCCGTTCTCAAGGGTGACGTCGGCCTCGACGGTGGGGTTGCCGCGCGAGTCGAGGATTTCGCGAGCCAGGATGCTTTTAATGTTTGTCATGAAGATAAACCACCCGATCGCGGATGGCGGGACATGATAGGTTGCAATCGTTCGCCGTCAAGCGGCGGTTTTTGGGGGAATGCGCTTGGCCAAGCCTGTCGCGCTACGGCTTGGGAGCGGGGGCGAGCGGGAGCGCCTCGCCGGCTTCGTCCCACTTGGCCGTGGCGGTGAACTTGCCGTTGACGAACGTGCCTTCCGTCTTGCGTTGTCCGTTGGCGTGCCAATGAATCGCCGGCCCGCTTGGTTTGCCGTTCTTGAATTCAACCGCGCTGCGGAGGTTGCCGTTGTCCCACCAGGTTTTCCAGCGGCCATGTTGCATGCCATTTTTGTAACCGCCCTCGGCCTGTTTCCAGCCCTCGATTGTCCACCGCTTGGTCTGGCCGGTGTACGGCTCTGGCTCGCCGATGACGTGCCAACGTTGTTCCTTCAACTCAAGACGATGCTCCTCGATGAAACGTTCGCGTTTGGGCTTGCGAATCGACGGCGCGGCGGCAACCGGCTCGGGAGCCGGCTTGGGCTGCGCGGCGGGCTCCGGGGCGGGCTCCGGCTCAATGGGCTTCGCCGGTTCCGGGGCTGGCTCCGCAACCGGCTCGGGAACGGACTCGGCGGCAGTCGGCGGCGGTGCCGGTTCAGTTGGCTCAGGAGTGGGCTTGGTTTCGGCGGCGGGCGTTGGCTCTGTAGCCGGCTTGGCGACGGGTGCCGGGGTACTCTCGGCGGGCGGCGGCGTGGAGGGTTCGCCGGGACCGCAGGCAACGAGCAGGGCCAAGGCGGCCAGTTGGACGGGTAACAATCTCACGCGGCAAAACTCTCCAAGTCCGCCGGACAAGGCAAGACCGATCCGCTTGGCCAAGCGCGAAAAATCCGGAATCAAGGCGTGCTCGGGCTGCCGCTGGAACTGCCTTCCGGCGCACCCACGGAGGCTCCCCCGCCGCCGCCACCGCTGTAACCGCCGCCGCCGGATGAGCCACCACCGCCGGATGAGCCGCCGCCGCTGTGGGTGGAACCGCCGCCGCTCAGGTTGCTGAAGTCACTCGCCGTGCCGCCGCCGGGGGGCGTCCAGCCGTGGGAGCCGTGGTAATACGATGAGTGGTATTGGCTGGAGTAACCCCTCCCGTACGCGACACCGTAGCTCCGCCAAGCCTGCCGGTTCAGTTTCTGCCGAACCTTGGCCCAATAAACTTTCTCGGGCACGACTTTGCCGCTTTCGGAGTAAAAAGTAACCTTCGACTCGGAGCCCGCGAGGTACTCGGAGAGAATTTTCGCCTTGCCGTTTGGATACCACTGGCCCCATGCCCCGTCACGATGTCCATCCTGATAAAGTCCGGCGACGTGTTGGCCGCCATTCTCCGGATACCACTGGGTGTATTCGCCGTGGCGTTTGCCGTTTAGCATCTCGCCCTCCCATGCCTTGTCGCCTTTGATGTACCACGCCTCGTGTTTGCCGGTGTACGGTTCGTCGGCACCGGCGGCGTAGTAGAGCCCGTCATCCTTCAGCCAAAGCTCCGGGCGAAAGATGGACACCTGCTCGTCGTGAGCCAGTTGCTTTGCGGTCTGACAACCGGCAATCACCAACACGACTGCCGCCAACACGAGGAGTTTGATACGGTTCATTATATCACCTTTTATTCGTTTTGTTTCTGTTCAGTTGGTGCAGCGGGAGATTCCGCGGGCTTGACAGGCTTCAGCTTAAACATGATCTGCTCGACGCCCTCCTCCCAAGTGGACTCCTTGGCCTTGACACCCTCCTCATCGAACCGAGTCCACGCGCCTTCTTTTTTGCCGTCCTTGTAGCTGCCCTCCCAGTGCAGTTGGCCGTTGGCGTGCCAGATCTTCCATGGGCCGGTTTGTTTGCCGGCCTCGATTTTGCCCTCTTGTGCCTTTTCGCCATTGGGATGATAAACCAAGCCGTCCCCGGTGAACGCCGTTTCCGCGCCGGTTTTGTAGTACAAACCGTCCTCACGCTGCTCCAGCCCGACTTCCGCACGGTTCAAGGCATTCAAGCCGTACAAAACAACGGCCAGACTCACTGCGATAATTGCGATCCATTTCATAAAGGAGTCCGAATGGTATCGCTGATTTTACCGCCACGCAAACGTAAAATCGCAGCTTGGCCAAGCGCTTGGCCGGCGGAATTTCCTTCAACTAAGCGGCTGGCTGGTGGAGACTGCGCGGCCATGTCGGAGAACTTGTTTGACTTGAGCGGAGAGGTGGCCGTGGTGATCGGCGCCACGGGAGCATTGGGCGGCGCCTGCGCGTTGGCGATGGCCAAGGCCGGGGCCAGGGTCGCCGTGGCGGGCCGCAACGCCGAGCGCGGCGAGGCCCGCGTGCAGGAGATCGCCGATGCCGGCGGCCAAGCGCAGTTTTTTGCCTGCGACGCGATGGATCCAGCCAGCCTCAAGTCGTGCCACGAGGCCGTTGGCCAAGCGCTTGGCGCGCCGACGGTGCTGCTCAACGCCGCCGGCGGCAACCACCCGGACGCCGTCGTCACGCCGGAGATGCCGTTCGAGAAAATCCCGCTGTCGGGCTGGGCGAAGGTGTTCGACCTCAACCTCGTCGGCGGCCTGTTGTTGCCGTGCCAGGAATTCGGCCCGGCGATGTGCGGGCGCGGCAGGGGCAGCATCATCAACATCGCCAGCGTCACGTCGCACCTGCCGCTCTCGAAAGTGATCGCCTACTCGGCGTCCAAGGCGGCGGTGCTGAGCGCCACCCGTTTTCTCGCGCGCGAATGGGCCACAAAAGGCGTGCGCGTCAACAGCATTACCCCCGGTTTTTTCCCGGCCGAGCAAAACAGGAAACTGCTTTTCAACGAGGACGGCACGCCGAGCGACCGCGCCAAGGTTATCTTCGGCCACACGCCGATGGGCCGTTTCGGCGACTCCAGCGAACTGGCCGGCGCGGCCGTTTATCTCGCCAGCGAAAAGGCGGCGAGCTTCGTCACCGGCTCCGACATCGTCGTCGATGGCGGGTTCCTCAGCACAACCATCTGACACTCCGTGGGGGTTGTTTCCAAAAAAGTTTCCGAAGGCAAACTGCTCACCATCGGGCAGGCGCGCGACGTTGTGGCCAGGGCGATGCAGGAGGAGGACTTCCGCGGTCGCAAGGTGCTGTTGATCGTCCCCGACGGCACGCGCACCGCGCCGGTCGGCACGATGTTCAAGGCCATCCACGACCAGATCGGCGGGACGGCTGCCGTGCTCGACGTGATGATCGCGCTGGGCACGCACCAGGCGATGAGCGAGGAGGCGATCGAGCAGCGGCTGGACATCACCCACGATGAACGCACCGGCCCGTACGCCTCGGTTCAGTTTTTCAACCATGCCTGGGACGACCCCGGCGCGCTCCGCAACATCGGCACCCTTTCCACGGAGGAGATCAGCGACTTGAGTGGAGGGCTGTTCGAGATGGACGTGTCGGTCGAGGTCAACGCCAAGCTTTTCAACTACGACCAAATCGTCATCATCGGCCCGGTGTTCCCGCACGAGGTCGTCGGGTTTTCCGGCGGCAACAAATATATCTTCCCCGGTGTTGGCGGCCCGCAGGTGCTAAATTTTTTCCACTGGCTCGGTGCCGTCATCACCACGCCAAAAATCATCGGCCACAAATGGACGCCGGTTCGCAAGGTCATCGATCGCGCCGGCTCGATGGTCAAGATCCCCAAGCTCGCCTTCTGCATGGTCGTCGAGGGCGGCGGCATGAGCGGGTTGTTCGCTGGGCCGGTGGAGGAGGCGTGGTCCGCCGCCGCCGATCTCTCGGCCGGGCGCCACATCCGCATCGAGCCGAAACCGTTCCACACCATCCTCGCCTGCGCGCCGGAGATGTACGACGAGCTTTGGACCGCCGGCAAGTGCATGTACAAGCTCGAGCCGGTGTTGGCCGACGGCGGCGAGTTGATCATCTACGCGCCGCACATCAGCGACGTCTGCATCGCGCATGGTGAAACGATCGAGACCGTCGGCTACCACTGCCGCGACTACTTCCTGAAACAGTGGGATCAATTCAAGGACAAGCCGTGGGGTGCGCTCGCGCACTGCGTCCACGTGAAGGGCCTGGGCACTTACGAGAACGGTGTCGAGACGCCGCGCGCCGAGGTGACTCTGGCCACGCAGATCTCAGAGGCCAAGTGTCGGCAGATCAACCTCGGCCACCGCGACCCGGCCAGCATCAACCCGGACGACTACGCCAACCGCGAAGACGAAGGCATCCTGCTCGTGCCCCACGCCGGCGAACGCCTCTTCCGCCTGGCCAACCCGCCCGCGTGGGCGTAGCGCTTGGCCAAGCGCCTGGCTTTTTAACTGTCGAAAAAATCGACCGCGCCGCTTTCCAGCGAATACTTGGCACCGACGATGAGCAGGCCGTCGTCGCGGATCAGCGTTTCCAGAATATCCGAGCCGTGCCAAAGATGATTTACCGACACGCGAATGTTTGCCCGAACCGCCTGGTCGAGCAGCGCGGCGTCCTCCGTTTCAGTCGCCATCAATGGCTCCACGGCCGGACGGATGCGTTCGACGATTGAGCTGAGATTCGGGGAGCGGCTTTCCGTCGGACGTTTCAATTCGTCGATGGTGGTCGAGACTGCGCCGCAATCATCGTGACCCAACACCACCACCAGTCGCGTGCCGAAATGCTCGGCGGCAAACTCGATGCTGCCAATTTGCGACGGCGCGACGATGTTGCCGGCGACGCGAATGACAAACAGGTGACCGAGGCTGAAATCGAAAATAATCTCAACCGGAACCCGCGAATCGGAACAGCCGAGAATGACGGCGAACGGTTCTTGGCCGGCCGTTAACTCGTTGCGCCGTGAAGGGTTAGCGAACGTTCCCACCAGTTGGCCACCCGACACAAACCGCGAGTTGCCCGCCCGCAATTGCTCTAGTGCTTCCGTTGCTGAAATCATTTCGTGTCTCCGCTTGGCCAGGTTTCCACGGCGCGCACCAGCGTCCGCACAGCGATGCCTGAGGCTCCCTTCGGCGCGTTCGGCAGACCCTTGTCGAGGTTGGCCGTGCCGGCGATGTCCAGGTGCGCCCACGGTGTGCCGTCCACAAACTGCTCGAGAAACTTGGCCGCCGTGATCGTGCCGGCCTTGCGGTCTGTGCCGGCGTTTCGCAAATCGG
>Ga0208879_1000841_pt1 | contig 30641 bp, 26 predicted proteins | sample Knorr_S15_td_Bot_FD_185605 | JGI IMG/M metagenome (GOLD analysis project Ga0208879, IMG submission 185605) | Marine microbial communities from Southern Atlantic Ocean transect - Knorr_S15_td_Bottom_ad_5009_LV_A (SPAdes) (version 2) | ecosystem: Environmental > Aquatic > Marine > Oceanic | place...
GGCGTGCGAGAAGGTCAACGGCCAGCAGCCGTCGCTGGAAGCGGTCACCGAGCAGGAACGAGAGTTCCTTGAGAGCGTCGCCAGCGTCATTGGGCAGCACCGGCAGAAATTGCTGGTGCGACGGGCGCCGCCGGTTCTGGCGCCGCCCGTCGCAAAACCCGAGCCGAAGGCGAAGCCGGCACCGAAACCCGCTGTGCCGGAGCCGGAACCAGCCGTCGCTGCTCCTGCCGATATCGACGACTCCAAAGCGCTGCTGGTGCGCGTTCTCGAAGATTTGCCGACATTTACGGGACTTGACGCACGCAACTACTCGCTCAAGGCCAACGACGTAGCGCACATTCCGCTCTACAACGCGCGCATGCTGCTAGAGGCGGGCAAGGTGGAACGGCTGGAGGACGAAGCCTGAAACTGCGGGACGGCGAGCTACAGTTCCCAGCCGGCAAGCTCGCGACGGCGCTGCGGGGGCGGCAGCGCGTGGGCCGCGCTGCCGCCGGCGGTATTGTGCTGCAACCGGTCGAAGCGCTCTGGTGCCACGCCAGCGGGGCGCTCGAGCTTGACGCGAAACTGCAGGCGCAGCTGGCTGTGCTGGCGGGCGAGCTGCTACCGGTTGCCTACAACGACTTGCGGCAGCGCGGCATCGTGCCGAGCGTCGAAGGCGCTGCGCTGCGCTTCCGGGCGCGCGACGACGGCGCGGACGTACGGCTACACATTGACAGCAGCGACGCGCCGGCCAGCCTGGCGCTGCTGGCGGAAGGCGACTGGCTGGCGCTGGTCGACGAAGCGCTGGAGATAATCTACTACGCAGCCTCGTCGCCCGGCTGGGGCGTGCTGGCAGAAGGTCCGCTGCCGGAAGCGCTGGCGACGGCGGGGTTGCAGGTCGCTTCAGGAATGAAGTTCGGCACCCGCTACCGAGTCTACCGCGACGGTGAATCCCACGCTGCTTGGCTGCTGCATTTACTACGCGACGACGACAGCTGGCTCGACATCGTGCGCGCGGTGCGGGTGGCGCACGGCGTTCGCAAGCAGCTGGTCGCCAGCGACGGCGAACGCTGCCTGGCGCTGGAATGGGTGAAACCCTGAAGGTCGGCCTGGACCTGCATAACTTCGGGATGCTGCATCGCGTCGTCACGACGCTGGAAGGCGACGAGTTCAGGCTGCTACCGCTCGACGCAGTTCCCGCCACATCGGACGAAGTCGAAGTTGTCGTCAGCGACGCCGCGCAACTGCCGGTAACCCGCCTGCCGGTCATCGCGCTCGGCGACGTCGCGCTGCTGCCGTTGCAGCTGCGGCACGTCCGCGCCGGGCGGCCGCCGCTGGTCATCGGCGTTGACCCGGGCGGCACCACCGGCGTCGCGGTGCTGGCACAGCGACGCCTGCTCCACAGCGCCGAATGCGCTACGCCTGACGAAGCGGCGGAGCTGGTGCGGCGGGTGGCACGCTGCTCGCTCGACTGCACCGTGCGCATCGGCAGCGGCGCCCCCGAGGCGGGCGCGCGTATCGCCGCTGCGCTGCGCCACCTGCGAGTCGAGCTGGTTGATGAACGACGCTCGGGGAGCGGGTCGCACACCGCCGCGGCACGGACGATTGCGCTCAAGCGTGGAGAACGCGTGCGCGAGCTGGACTACCGTCCCACCGCCGGCGAAGTGGCGCGGCTGCAGGCGGAGTCGCGGATTGCGTCGGGCAGCCGCCGCACCATCTCGCGGCAGCAGGCGCGGCAGGTGCTGCTGGGCGAACTGACGCTAGAAGAAGCGCTGCGCGGCTAGCCGCGCAGCGCTCCGCAATTGCCGCACTGCGTTTCGTCGCCGTCGAACGGGGTGTTGCACGCCTCGCACACATTACTGCGTTCATCCATGACGCGCGACAGCGTCAGCCGATGGCGGCGCAAGTCGCGCACTTCGTAGCGGCCTGGGCCACCCAGCTCCTCCAGCAGGTCAGGTGGCAGCGTCAGATTGCCACCCAAGTCGAGCAGGAGTTCGCGCGTCAGCGCCAGGTCCTCGAGCTCGACATCTTCGCCGTGCTGCGCGATGAAGCGGCCATCCTGCAGCTCAAGCGAACGGTCGGCAAAGTCGGCGACCATCTCGCTGTGCGTCACGACCAGGAACGCCACTTCCTGCTCCTTGTGCAAGCGTGTGAAAAGCTCCATGATGCTGCGCGCGGTGACCGGGTCCACCGAGCCGGTGGGTTCGTCGGCCAGGATGAGTCGCGGGCGGGTGATGAGCGCGCGCGCAATCGCAGTGCGCTGCGCCTCGCCGCCTGAGAGCTGCTCGGGGAGCGCGTGCGCCCGCTCGGAGATGCCAAGGTAGTCAAGCATCTCGGCGACGCGAGCGGCCGCCTCGCGATGCGGAATCCCAGCATGGCGCAGCGGTTGCAGCACGTTGTCGCGTGCCGAAAGGTGCGGTAGCAGGTTGCCCTCCTGGAAGATGAACGAGACCGTCGCCCGCCGGTGTTGCACCAGCTGCTCGGGCGCCATGCGGGTAATGTCCTCGCCCGCCAGCTGCACCACGCCAGCGCTGGGCTTCAACAGCCCGCCCAGCGCTTTCAGAAGCGTGGACTTGCCGGCGCCCGAAGGGCCGACGACAGCGACCGCCTCGCCATCCCGCAAGGCGACGCTCAGCCCGCGCAGCGCGACAACATTGCCTTCCTCCGCCTGCGATTCGAAGACGTGGTAAAGTCCGGTTGCCTTGAGTAATTCTTCCGCCATTTATTCCCCCTTCAGTATGCGCGCTAGGTCGGAGCGAGTCGCACGGGCTGTAGTCCAGACCAGCGCCAGCATTACAACTGCGAGCACCGCCAGGCCGATGACGAGAAGCTCACCCCAAGGCCAGACCAGCGTACGGTCAACCGGGGTTGAAGCGCCGCCGAATGACTGGAAAATCAGCCCGAACAGGCTGAACATGCCATTAAACGCATACGAGATGCCGACCCCCAGTAGCGTGCCGAGCAGCATGCTCACTACCGTTATCGACATGATTTCAAACAGCACCAGCCGTCCCACCTGCCACTCACTGGCGCCGATGGCCTGCAGGATGGCAAGCTCGCGCTTGCGCTGCGTTAGCACCAGCGACAGGAAGACGAAGCTGGAAGCGACCGCGGCAATCGTCGCGACCGCGAACTGTAGCGTTAGTAATCCCAGCGTCCCGAATACCAGCCCGCCGTTGCGCTCGACTTCGCGATGCTCCTCACCCCAACTAGTGACCTTCGAGACCGACGAGTCAAAAGCCAGCGCGCGGGTCACCGCGCTCTGCGCTTCTGCATCGCCTTGCGGGCCGAGCTCAACGAACCATGTCGTTTCGCGCCACGCGTCAACCGCCCCGTCGCCAAGCAGTGTACGGAAGCTCGCCTCGCCGATGAAGATGCCGCCTGCGGTAATGTCGGTGTCAAGCCCGGGATGCCAGGTGTGCTCGCCGGCATTGCTGACAGTCACCTGGCCGGGAGCACCGCCGGTCAGATTCAGCACCAGTTGCGGCTGTTCGCCGAGCGAGAATTCCAGCTGCTCGCCGTAGCTGAAGCCTCCGGCGGCGAGCCGGTCGAGCGTTTTCCCAGGGTCGCCCCCGAAAGCCTGCCGGTCCCACCGCACAACCTCCCGGCTTCCATCCAGCAGCACCCAGGTCTGGTAAACCGAGTATTCGTCGCCGGCCGGATGCATGGCAATGAGCGGGACCGAAACCAGTCGGATATCGTCCGCCGCGACGTCGGTCCCCTCCAGTGCGACGCTGACTGCCGCCAGCGCCGCGGCGTGGTCGAGCGGTTGCTGGAACTCCACTTTCAGGTCGCCGCCAGCCGCGAGCGACGCGGTGCGTTCGTCGACCGCCATTCCCGTATAGCCTTGCACAGCAGCCATCGTGACGATGGAAAGCGTTAGTAACATAATCAGCGCCAGCTTCCCGACGCCCTCAGCCGAGCCGGAGCCGCGCAGCCCGCGGCCAATGTCGCGCAGCGCGGCCGTCCTTCCGAGCAGCCGCTGCATCATCCCCGGTGCCATCGCACCGAGCCGCGCCAGCACCAGCGCGCCGCCAATCCAGAGCAGGAAGGGCCCCAGCACCGCAAAGATGCCGTTCAGCACCGGGTTGCTGATGATGCCCTTTTCCCAGTCATCTGCGAGCCGACCGTCATTGGCCAAGCTCTCGATGTATGAATCAGCCAGCGCGATGAGACCAACCCCGAACAGCAGCCAGTGGAGCCAGTAGCGCGGCTGCGGCTTGACGACGACGCGCTGGACACCTTCGGAAATCTCCTGCTCCAGGAAGTCGCGCGTGCGGCTGCGTCCGAAGAGCAGCGCCAGACCTACGGTCACAACCAGCGTCGCCAGCGTCGCAAGCAATCCCAGCGACGGCGAAACATCGTATTCGCCGGGGCGGAACTGCATGAAGCCGACGGCATTCAGGATTAACGGCACCGCCAGCAGTGCCAGCAGGTAACCCGCCAGCCAGGCGCAGAATGCCACGATACCCAGCTCGCCCAGCACTATCCGCAACAGCGCGTCGGGATCGCCACCGATGACACGATGAATCGCGATTTCGCGCCGGCGCTGCTCGAGCGAGAGCAGCAAACCGTAGAGCAGCACTGAAACCGAGAGCACGATAATCGGAATCATGACGATATAGTTGAAAATCTGGATGAAGTAATTCTGAATCCTGAGCCAGCCGAGCAGGTCCTTAATGACATGCGTGCTGTCTAGGTTGGTATCGCCCTCCAGCGCGACTGAATCAAGGCTGCGCTGGATGCGATCCAGTTCTTTTTCAGCACTGTCGGTCGACTCGGTCGGCAACGCGGCACGGTCGATAGTAATCGCCAGGTAGGCGTGGTCGCCGCCAATGATTGCGGAGCGATTGTCGACCGACACCAGCTCCCACGGGATGAAGACCGGCTGTTGCGACGTGACCGGGGAAGTCCAGATGGTGTCGTCGTAGATTGACGTAATCTCCAGGTCCCGGAGCGTGACACTGACCCGGCAGTAGCTGTAGTGCTGGAATATGACCTCCTCGCCGGAACAGCTCTGCCCGGGGTCGGTGTCGTAGGCGAAGGTGAGCGAGGCCAGCCGGTCGCCCACCTCGGCACCAGCCTGCGAAGCGACTTGCGACGGGAGCGAGATGGCGCGCCGCGCGACCGCGTCCGCGCCCCCGCCAGGCCACTCGCCGCCGAGCAGCCGCGCCGCGTGCCGCTCCGCCAGCGGGCCGTCGTCGTACGCACCGGGGCCGAGCAACCGCACCGGCCGGTAGATACTCGTCGGGGGGCCATTAAGCGAAGCTTCGGGGAAGAGTACCGAGACGTTGGACCAGTCGCTGCCGTTCCCCTCCCATCCCCGCATTTCAAGCGGCTGCGGCTTCAGGTAAGCTTCGGTAAACCAGCCGGCGCCGTGACCGCCCTGCTTGCCGGCAACGATGGCGCAGTCGGTGACCTCCGGCAGCGCAAGGTAGTCATCGCAGTAGGATTCCCACAACGTGACGTCGGTCGTGCGCCCCTTGCCGCCCTTGTCAGCGTGGAAATCCATCCGGAAATCATACTGTTCGTCGTTGAAGCTCTTGATGAAGAAAATCTGCATCAGCCCCGAGCCGTAGACCAGCACGGTCGTAATTACCAGACTGGCAAGGAACACTCCCGTAAAGACCGCCAGACCGCGCGAGCGGCCGCGCCATGCCGAGAGCAGCGCCAGCCGCGTGCGGTCCGGGAACTCTCGCGCGGCAGCCTGCACCCGCGATGGCCATGCACGCCAGTTCACGCCGCATCCCCCCACGCACTCTCGACATCCGACGCGGCGACGCAGCCGTCGCGCAGCAGCAGCATGCGGTCGGCGCGCGCCGCCAGCGCAGCGTCATGCGTTACCATCAGGATTGAGATCTCGTTGTCGCTTGTGCATAATTCGTGGAACAGTTCCAAGATTTCGCGCGACGTCGCCACGTCCAGGTTGCCGGTCGGCTCGTCGGCGAGCAGCAACTTGCGGTCGCCAGCAATCGCGCGCGCAATCGCGACGCGCTGCGCCTGCCCGCCCGAAAGCTCGTCGGGGCGGTGCTGCGCGCGGTCAGCCAAACCGACGCGCTCGAGTGCCGTGGTCGCGCGCTGCTCTGCTTCCGGCATCACAGCGCCAGCCAGCTCGAGCGCCAGCGTGACGTTGTCGAGCGCCGACAGGTGCGGCAGCAGGTGGTAATCCTGGAAAATCCAGCCGATGGTCGCCCGGCGCAGATCGACCAGCGCGTACGGTGGCTGTTGCCCGTAGACGGAGCCATTGACGTCGATGGTGCCGGAATCAGCCGCGAGCAGCCCGCCGATGATGTTGAGCAGCGTCGACTTCCCGCAACCCGAAGACCCCATCAGTGCGACAAGCTCGCCCGGCGCGACCTCGAAGGCAACGCCTGTTAGCACCTCGAGCCGCGTCCCGCCTGCGCCAAAGCCGTGGTGCAGGTCCTTCACAGAGAGCAACGGGGCCATCGCCGGCGATTTCTGAACAGGCTATATTTAGCTTAAGCAAAGCTCTGCTCTTCGCGGCGCGGTGCCCCGGCGGAACCGCCCAACGTGTGCTGCGTCACTTCCAGCGCGTCGGCGAATAAATCGGCCTCTTCAGCGGTGTTATACATGTAAAAGCTGGCGCGCGCCGAACCCTTGATTCCGCGCGAGTTGAACCAGGAATGGACGCAGTGCATCCCGCTGCGGATGGCGATATTGGCGCTCTCGTCAAGGTCCATCGCGATTTCGTGGCCGTCGAGTCCCGCTAGGTTGAACGAGAAGATGCCGCCGCGCCCCTCGGCTTCGGGCGGGCCGAGCAACGAAAGCCCCTCCATCCCCGCCAGCCGCTTCGTCAGCCGCTCGTTCAGCGCGACCTCGTGTGCGTGGATTGCGTCGCGGCCGACTCCGGCGACGTAGTCGGCCGCAGCGCCAGCGCCAATCATCCCGCCGTAGTTCTGCAACCCCGCCTCGAAGCAGGATGGCGGTGGCAAGAACTCGCAGCCATCGTAGGTGGAGTTGCGGACGGTCGAGCCGCCGGCAAAAGTCGGCTTCAGCGCCGCCAATGCCTCGGCCTTGCCGTAGAGCAGGCCGGTGCCGCTGGGGCCGCAGAACTTGTGCGCGCTGGCGGCCAGGAAATCGACGTCCAGTTTTTGCGCGTCTACCTCCGTGTGCGCGGCTGACTGCGCCGCGTCTAGCATTACCAGCGCGCCGGCATCATGGCAAATCTCGGCGATTTCGCGCGCCGGCAGCGTGTAGCCGTCAAGGTTGGAAGTGTGGACGAAACTCGCCAGTTTGACGTCGGGCGTCAGCGCCTCCTTCAACGCTTCCAGGTCGAAATAAACGTCATCGCGCGACGGGACGACTGCATAGCGCACGCCGGTCCGCTCGCGGAGCACGTGCCACGGTATGACGTTGGAGTTGTGCTCACGGTCGCTCGTCAGAACGGTGTCGCCGCGCTTCAGGTTCAGGCCCCAGGCGACGATGTTGATCGCTTCGGTCGTGTTGCGGGTGAAGACGATTTCGCTCGCGTCAGCGGCACCGACGAACCGCTGTAACTGCCCCCGCGCGGTCTCGTAATGCTCGGTGACGTCGAAAGCCAGCTTGTGGAGCGAGCGGCCGCCGCAAGTCGGGAAGTTGCGGTAGTAGTTGTCCATCGCCCTGAGAACGGGCTCGGGCTTCATCGGCATGCAGGCGTTGTCGAGATAGACCAGCGGGTCGTCGCCCGCCAGCACGGGGAAATCCTGCCGCATCTTCAGCGGGTCCACGGTGCGTGAAGCTGCCCGCGGTTAAGAGCTTGCGCTCCTGCGCCAGAAGAAAACACTCGCTGCACTGAGCAAAACCAACAGGCCGCCCGCCAGCAGCAGCAGCGGCAGTTCCGCTTCTGCCCCGGAATCAGGCAGCGGCTCGGCAAGGTGGATGGTGATGCCGACGGGAGCACTGATGCCTTCGGGACCGGTGAGCCTCACCCAGAGCGTGTGGTTGCCTGGCTCGAGTCCGCTGTTCTCGAACGGAACGTAGAAATGGCCATTCCGGGCGAGCAGCGTGTGCCAGCTGTCGTATAGCAGCACGTTGCGCCACTCGATGGCAGTCGCGTTGCCGGGGCCGCCTTTTAGGAAGTACAGTTCACCATCCTGCCGTACGAACCAGCGAGTGATGTTGACCTCGCTGCTGGAGTTGCCGTCGTCGTAAGTCTCGCGATGCGTGACCTGCGGCGTGGTCGGGTCGAGCGAGAGATTGATGGTCGGGTCAATCCGCTCCGCCTCCACCAACGCCGCATCCACTTCGGGAAAGCCCCAACCATAGTCGTTGTTCGGCCGCACCGGATGCGAGAGCCAGCGGTATTCGGACGTGGATTCCAGGATTGAGCGCACCATCAACGGGCTCAGGTCGGGATTGGCCTCGTTCAGCAGCGCGATCATGCCTGCCACCATCGGCGTCGCCATGCTGGTTCCGGAGTAGGCGGCATAAGTCGCCTCGCCCGAGACAGTATCGTCGTTCTGGACCGACCAGACCGATGAGCCGATGGCGGCGATATTGGGCTTGATGTAGCCTTCGTGGGTCGGCCCCTTGCTCGAGTAGAACGCCAGTTCGCGGTCGTGCTCGGTCGCACCGACCGTGATAACATCGCGCGCCGAGCCCGGCGTCCCGATGGAGCCATAGTGGCCGGAGTTGCCGGCCGCAATCGTCAGCGCGATGCCGGCCGCCACCATCAGGTTGGCAACGTGCGACACCCGTTCTTCCTGCTCCTGCGTCAACTCGGACATCCAGGCGCCGCCCAGTGACATCGACGCGGCGCGGATGTTGTACTTTTCCTGATTGTCAATAGACCATTCCATCCCGCGCATCACTTCTGCAAAACTACCGCTTCCGCTGCCGCTCAGTACCTTGATGCCGACCAGCTGCGCACCCGGGGCGACACCACGGTATTCCGCGCCGTAGTATTCCTGCGAGCCCTCGCCGGTGCCGGTCGAAATACCGGCGCAGTGCGAGCCGTGGCCGTTATCATCGTAGGGCGTCGTCTCGCCGCTGCCGTCGTCGCCGCTATCGTCGAGCGCGTCATAGAAGGCGATTATTTTCTTCTGGCACGGCGGATTCGGGACGCCCTGAATAGTCGCGGCGGTGCATTCCGCGTCGTCATCCATATCGTTGATGCTCAGGTGATCGGGGTCGATGCCAGTGTCGATAATCGCGACGGTGATGCCGGTGCCGTCGAATCCCAAATCCCAAACTGTGTCAACATTGTGCTCCGGAATCGCGCCGTCAAGCAGTAGCTCCATGGGACTGTTGTGCGTCAGGAAGACGACGCCCGGCAGCGCCAGCAACCCCGGCAGACGGTCGATAGCAACCGAGCCGGAGATAATCGGCACGTGGTGGAAGCGCCAGCCGGCTTCGAAGCTGGCACCCTGCGCCAGCAACTCTTCGTCTGCGGCGGTCGGCATATGGTCAAAATCGACGAGCACCTCGACACGGCCATCTACTACGAAGCGTTGCTCGAGCAACGCCAAGTCGAGCGCGTCGTGCATGTGGTTGCGGTCGCGGTCCATCACAGTCCACTCCCACCAGCGCGTCTCGAGCGAGCCGGGCAATGACTCGGCCGCCGCGGTCGGCCCGAGTTCCTCGGGAAGGGTGAACGGCCCGACGCTGGAGAGAAGCAACAGCGCTGCAACAAGCAGAATACGCATACCGCCCCCGCACTCGGGCGGGACTTAAGGGTGCTGCGGTAGCGCCGCGCCAACCTGCTCCGGCACCACAACAGGCTCGCGGCAGGCAAAGTCTCGGCAGACATAGAGCGCCGGTTTGCCGTCCACCAGCGGCTTGCCGACCAGCGCCGGGAAAGGCGGCTGGTCGCCGACCGCGAAATCGTGGCGCGCCAGCATGCGGCGTGGCAGGAAGTGCGCCGCCAGCGCCGCGTCGAAAGCGGGAGTGGGGCCGTCGCCGACCAGCACCAGCTCGACCGGTGGCTGCCGCAGCATCTGCGCCGCCTCGAGCAGGCTGGTACAGCCCCACGGGTGCCCCCGCAAGTGGCTCGCCTCTGCGGCAATAATCGCCTCTGCCGCCTGTCGCAAGTCGTCGCGCGCAAAGTGCCATCCCAACCTCACCAATGTCTGCGCCGCCACCCCGGTGGGTGACGGCGTTGCCCCGTCAAGCGGCTCGCGGTGGCGGAAGTAAAGCGATTCCTGGTCGCTGCCGCTGGCCCACAGACTGCCATCCCCAGCGCTGAAAAGCGCGAGCAACTCCTCGCCGAGCGTAAGCGCCCATTCCAGATGCCAGGCAGTGCCGCTCGCCTCGTAGAGCGCCAGCATTCCCTCTGCAAGGCAGGCGTAATCGTCAAGGAACGCAGTCGGCCCCGCACGGCCATCACGCCACGACCGTAACAGCCGTCCTGTGGAATCGACCAAATTGTTCTGCAGGAAGGTCGCCGCCTTGCTGGCGGCTTTTAAATACCGGTCGTCATGGAAAACATGACAGCCCTCGGCCAGCGCAGATATGGCCAAGCCGTTCCACGCAGTTAGCAATTTGTCGTCGCGTCCCGGCGGTTCGCGCTTTCGGCGGGCGGCGAGCAGTTTGTTGCGCGCCGCCGTGAGCAGCGCCTCGATTTTCGCCCGCGGCAGCCCCAGCGTCTGCGCCACTTCCGGCAGTGACAGCGGCGTGTGCAGCACGCTCTGCCCCTCCCAGTTACCTTGCAGGGTCACGCCGTAAAAGGCGCAGAACGCCCGTGCCTCTTCCGGGGCGAGCAGCGCCCGGATTTCGGCGTCGTGCCATACATAATATTTGCCTTCAACGCCTTCGGAATCAGCGTCCAGCGCCGACGCGAAACCGCCTTGCGGGAGCGCCATCCGCGCCAGTAGCCAATCGAGCGTTTCGCGCGCCACGTCGCCGAAGGCGGAATCACCCGTGACCTGGAACGCCTCGATGTAACAACGCGCCAGTTGCGCGTTGTCGTAGAGCATCTTCTCAAAGTGCGGCACCAGCCACTGCTCGTCGACCGAGTAGCGCGCGAAGCCGCCCGCCAAGTGGTCGCGGATGCCTCCCTGCGCCATCCCACGCAACGTCGCCAGCACCATTTCGAGCGCTTGGGAATCGCCGCTATCGTGGTGGTGGCGCAACAGCGTGCGAAGCGCCCCGGGGCTGGGGAACTTGGGCGCACCCCCGAAGCCGCCCCAGACTGCGTCGAAGCTGGTGCGCCAGTGCGCCACGGCGGACGCGACCGCATCAGCGGGAGCGTCCACCTGTCCGCCCTCGGTGGCCTGCCCGCGCTGCAACGCCACGGTCAGCGATTCGGCACGCTGGAGCAGCTGCTCACGGTCGCCCTCCCACGCCGTGGCGATGCGCTGTAGCAGCGTCGGGAAACCGGGCCTTCCGTAGGCGTCGCGGGGTGGAAAGTAGGTACCGGCGAAGAACGGCCGCCCGTCCGGAGCGAGAAAAACGGTCATCGGCCAGCCGCCGCTGCCGCTCATCGCCTGCGTCGCGGCCATATAGACTGCATCGACGTCGGGGCGCTCCTCGCGGTCGACCTTGACGCAAACGAAATGCTTGTTCATCAACGCCGCCGTCGCCTCGTTCGCGAAGCTCTCGTGCTCCATGACGTGGCACCAGTGGCAAGCGGAGTAGCCGACCGAGAGTAGCAACGGCTTCTCCTCAGCGCGGGCGCGCGCGAACGCCTCGTCACCCCAGGGATACCACTCCACGGGATTCTCTGCATGCTGCAGCAGGTAGGGACTGCTCTCCTGCGCCAGCCGGTTCGTCATCAGGGGTGAAAACTACAGTCGTTATATACCGTCTTGGCAACCCCACACCATGTCCAGCTGCCTTGACAGCCTGCCCGGCAGTCTCGAACCGACCTACGCTTGCGCCACGGAAATCGTGGCGATGGGACCGATTGCGGCGCTGCTGATTCTCATCATCGGGGTCCCGCTCATCAAGCTTGCTAAAATGTATCTCCGGCGGCTGTTCGACCGGACCGACGTTATTGACGAGAGTATCGAGAACTTCATCTTCCGCATTGCGGGGGTGGCGATGTGGGCCATCCTGCTGCTGACCGCCGTCAACGAACTGGGAATCAACGTCACTGGCCTCGTCGCCGCACTTGGCATTGTTGGTCTGGCGATCGCCTTCGCGTCACAGGACACGATGGAGAACATTATCGCCGGCATCTTCATCATCATCGACCGGCCGTTCCGCGAAGGGGAACGCATCCTGCTGCCCAAGAAAATCGGCGGCCTCTACAGCAGCTGGGGCGACGTGCAGGAAATCGGCCTGCGCACCACCACCGTCCGCTCGACCGACGGCGTAATGCTAACTATCCCCAACAAGCAGCTGACCAAGGACGCGGTCGCCAACTTCAGCCACCGCCGCGACATGCAGTTGCGCGTGCGCATCCGGCTCGGCCTCACGCCGACATGGGGCAACGTTACGAAAGCCGAAGCAATCGTCAAGGATATCGCGAAAAATCACCCTGATATCTGCCAGGAAAAACCGAAGCCACCGGAAGCGGTCCTGCGCGATTTTGGCGACCAGGACGTAATCATGGAAATCCGCTACTACGTCGAGAATGCCAAGCAGATGCGCCCCTCGAAATCGTTCTTCGTCACCGAAATCCTGCGGCGCTTCGAGGAGGAGAAGGTTACGCTGGCATTCCCGGTGCGCATCAACATGAACAGCGACGTAAAGCTCGAAGACCGGGGCTTCTGAGTTCAGGGCACGCATGGCTCCATTGATACCCGAGGAAATCGAACATTATATTTCTGCCCACACGACTCCGCAGGGCGAGTTGCTTGAGCGGCTGCGCCAGGAGACGCAGGCCCGTATGACAAATTCCGGGATGATGGTGGGAGCGACCGAAGGGCGCTTGCTCACCATCCTGGCCCGGCTCTGTAACGCTCGCCTGGCCATAGAAATCGGAACTTTCACGGGCTACTCGGCGCTCTGTATTGCCGAGGGGATAGCGGATGACGGTAAATTGGTCACCTGCGATATTGACCCCGATGCGGTCGCTATCGCACAGCGCTATTTTGCCGAGAGCCTGTATGGCCACAAAATCGAGCTGAAGCTGGGGCCGGCCCTCGAGAGTCTAGATACTCTGGAACCCCTTATCGACTTCGCGTTCATCGATGGTGACAAGGAGAACTATCCCGCCTACTGGGAGAAACTGGTGCCGATGATGCGGACAGGTGGCCTCATCGTCGTTGATAATGTACTGTGGAGTGGAAAGGCGCTCAACCCCGTCGAGCCCAGTGACTGGGGTATATCTGAACTCAATGCACGCGTGGTCAAGGACGAACGGGTGGAGGCAGTCATGCTTTCGGTGCGCGACGGTATTACCGTTGCCCTGAAACGTTAGTCTGGTTCGGGTGGAATCTCCGATGACAGTCTGGTAGACTGGGGGAAGGCAGGCTTAAATCACGCGGCAGTTACGCCTACTTGAGGCACAATGAGCTTTGAAGTCCCTAACCTACCGTACGCCTTCGACGCGCTTGAGCCCCACATCGACGCGCGCACGATGGAAATCCACCACGACAAGCACCACGCCGCCTATGTCAACATGCTTAACGGCGCGGTCGAAGCCGCCGGCAACACCTGCGCCGGCAAGTCCGTCGAAGAACTGATTTGCAACCTTGACGCGGTGCCGGAAGCGCAGCGCGGCGCGGTGCGGAACCATGGCGGCGGTCACTTCAACCACTCACTTTTCTGGAGCGTCATGGCCGCCGACGGCGGGTCGCCTGACGGAGGACTGGCCGCGGCCATCGACGCAGCCTTCGGGTCGCTGGACGGCTTCCAGAAAGCTCTGCACAAGGCGGGCATGACCCGCTTCGGCTCCGGCTGGGCGTGGCTCTGCTCCGACGGCGGCAAGCTCAGCACCTGCTCGACCGCCAACCAGGATAACCCGTTGATGGGACCGGCTCACGGCGGTCACGACTGTGGCACCCCCATTCTCGGGGTGGACGTCTGGGAGCACGCCTACTACCTGCGCTACCAGAACCTGCGCGGCGACTACCTCAACGCCTTTTTCAACGTCATAAACTGGGCTGAAGTCGACCGGCACTACGCCGAAACGCTCTGAAGCGCGTTATCGCGAGTCGCGTCGGGGTGCCAGCTCCGCAACCAGGTTGCCAAGCAGCAGCGCACCGCCGCCGAGCAGCAGCCAGCCGTTGGTGGTCACCATCCCGTAGCTGATGGCGAGCAGTGTCGCCCAGACCGGCTCGAGCGCGTAGAGAATCGCTGCCCGGACCGGGTCGAGCAGCTTCTGGCAGAGGTTCACTAGCAGCAGCGCAACGAATGTCCCGAAAAATGCGGAGAGCAGCAATGGCCCCAAGAAAGCGGGCTCGCGCAACAGCGCCCCCAGCGCCGCGGGCTGCGCCAGCATTTGCAGGTTTAGCAGCAGCAGCCCCATCAACGCGGCCAGCGTGATTGAAGTGAACGTTACCCCAACCGGCGAGACGCGCCGCGTAACAACATCGGTAGCAATGATGTGGCCCGCGATCAGCAGCGCACTGAACACCGTGAGCCATTCGGGCCAGTTAAAATGCAATTGCGGCGGACCCTGAATCCAGCCGACGCCGAAGGTTGCCAGCGCTGCGCCGCAGAGCAGCGGTGTCGACTGCAGCCGACCGCGCCAGACCGCCAGCAGCAGCGCGGTGAAAACGACGTAAAGCGAGGTCAGGAACGCCGATACTGCTGGTGTGAGTTGCGCGATGGCGAGCATCTGGAACAGGAAGCCACTAAACATCAACAGCGCCAGCAGCGCTCCGTCACGCCAGACTGCGCGTCCCCGCATGGCGTTGCGCACGCCGGGGAACAACGGCAGCAGTGCGCCGCCAAGCGCGAAGCGCAGCGTCACGAACAGCGTCGCGCCCAGCACACCGGCACCGTGAGCGTCAGCAACGGTCATGGCGCGCTTGAGCCAGATAAAGGTCCAGCCCCAGATTATCGTGACTGAAAAGAGCGCGAGTGTCGCTTGCCGGGGGTTCAAACCACGCCTTGGTCGAGCATGGCGTTGGCCACCTTCAGGAAGCCGGCGATGTTGGCGCCGACAACAAGGTCACCCCCATGACCATATTTCTCGGCCGCCTCGGCGCACTGCGCGTGGATGCCGGTCATGATGGTGTCCAGCCGGCTGTCAACTTCCTCGCGACTCCACTCGCTGAAGTAGGCATTCTGCGCCATCTCCAGCGCCGAGACGGCAACGCCGCCGGCGTTGGCTGCCTTGGCGGGGCCGAAAGCGATTTTCGCCGCCTTGAAAATTTCAACCGCCTCGGGAGTCGTAGGCATGTTTGCACCCTCGCAGACGACAAACGTGCCGCCCTTTACCAATGCTTTCGCGCCAGCCTTCTCGATTTCGTTCTGCGTCGCGCACGGCAGCGCGATGTCGCACTTAACAGACCACGGCCGTTTGCCGGCGTGGTAGCTGGCAGACTTGAATTTCTTCGCGTATTCACTGATGCGGCCGCGACGGGTGTTCTTCAACTCCATTACCCACGCTAATTTTTCTTCATCGATGCCGTCGGGATCATGCACGAATCCCCCGGAATCGGACATCGTCAGCACCTTAGCACCGTATGAGATTGCCTTTTCGGCGCAGAACTGTGCGACATTACCGCTGCCGGAAATCGTGCAGGTTTTCCCAGCAATTTTCTCGCCGCGCGCCTTCAGCATCTCGCGCAGGAAGTAAACTTGCCCGTAACCGGTCGCCTCCGGGCGAATCAGCGAGCCGCCCCAGCCGTACCCCTTGCCGGTCAGCACCCCCTCCCAGCGGCGCGTCAGCCGCTTGTATTGCCCGAACAAGTAACCAATTTCGCGCCCGCCGACGCCGATATCCCCGGCCGGGACGTCGATATTGGCACCGATGTGCCGGAACAGTTCGGTCATGAACGACTGGCAGAAGCGCATCACCTCGTTGTCACTCTTGCCCTTCGGGTCGAAGTCGGAACCGCCCTTGCCGCCGCCGATGGGGCGGGTCGTCAGCGCGTTCTTGAAAGTCTGCTCGAAACCAAGGAACTTGATTATACTCAGATTGACACTGGGATGGAAGCGCAACCCGCCCTTGTAGGGGCCAATAGCGGAATTGAACTCGACGCGCATGCCGCGGTTCACCTGCACCCGCCCCAGGTCGTCGATCCACGGCACGCGGAAAATAATCATGCGCTCCGGTTCGACCAGCCGTTCCAGCACGCGATACTCACGGTACACGGTGTGTAACTCCAGCACCGGCGCCAGCGATTCCAGCACTTCCCAGACCGCCTGATGGAACTCAGGCTGCTCATGGTCCCTGCGCTTGACCTGCTCAAAAACTTCGTCGACGTAGCTCATGATTGCTCACCCGGTTAAGTGCCCGGATAATAGGCGACCCGAATGCTCGTTAAAACACTATTCTTTCTTCGAGTAAACAGTTATATAGACTAATAGCAAACTATTGGCTATGAATAAAATAGCGATAGCAGTTATGGTTGTTGGCGTTCTGCTCGTTATCGGTGGAGCTGTTTTATGGAAGTCTTCAGGAGATGAGTTGGAAGGACTTGCTGATAACAATCGCTTGTATGAGGGGGCAGATTCCGCGATGGAACTCGAAGGATGGGACAAAAACGACAATTATCTCGTTGTTGTTATTGAGGGTCAATACGCGAATGGAAGATCTTCAATTCCTGAAGGGGGGAGTGCAAACCTTACCACTGAAGATTGTAACCTGGTTAGTGATTTTACCTTGAAGGACTCTACTGGGAAAAACTTTTTCGAACCTGAGTGTATGATTGAAGATGACACGACAGAAGATGGATTGATACATGTAGGATATATCTGCACCACAAATTTAACTCAAGGTTGTCCAGACGGCACATACACATGGAATACCAGTGGTACTGAAATACGAGTTTATGACGTGACAGGAGTTATTGAAGATCTTTTTGGGGGGTTAATTGGCCTTGTAGCCTCATTTGGGGCAGTCTGTTGTGGTGTCATTGTATTATTGGTAGGTATAATCCTGGCGTTCACTATGCAGGAAGACGACCCCAATCAATGGGCAGCGGTGCCTGGCGAGAGCAGCAGTACACCTGAACCCGGAACCGGCTGGGATGACAAAGAAAGCAGCTGGTCTGAGAAAAAAGATTACATCAGAAACGACGAGAAAAATGGCGAGTGATTTCGAGCCTCTTCGTCAGTGATTAGGTCTGTAGGTCCTGTTCCACTATGCTCCAAAGCCATCATGAGACCTTGGAATGGGGCCAGACCAGTGCTGTGGAACCACAAATGTCTTGGCCACGATATCATGCAAACCTTGCTTCTGTTCAGTAAAACCGATCATAATAAAGGCGAGAACCGGAACAAGTAAAGACAGGAGCGCCAGGCAAACAAGGTAAACTATTGATCTCACGAATGATGTGCTCATGTCTAACCTCTCTCCATCGGCCTTTACGACTTTCATCCCCAGCATATATTTTCCCAGAGTACCTTGAAATTCTGATGCTTCCATGAGGGGTTTGTAAAGAAGCTGGAGAATTGCAAACACTAGTATTGCAATTAAGATTCCCATTAACCCTCCGCCGAAAGCACCTTCCTCGCCACCAAGAAGACCACCAAGGCCTCCCAAAACTACCATGATTAGAATTGCGAATACAACAAATGCAATGGTCAGCAAAATGGCATCAATAATCGCAGCTACAAATCGTATCCAGAAACCTTTGAAAGGGCTTCCTCCAGCATAACTTGAACCTTGTCCGACTGAAGAAGGGGTTTCGTCCACGTCTCCTGAATTAAATACCATTTAAAAAAGTTCGCAAGATTAAAATAACCGAAGCCAATCCGAGGATATGGTAGGAGTGCTAGAACTGAATCAATATATGATTCGGGAAAAATTCTGGAAAATATTTGGTAACAAATTCTGGTTTGAGGATGTAAATCAAAAACGATATGGTTACTGTGAACAAAAACGTTTCAAGATAAAGGAAGATATTCGAATATATTCGGATGAATCGAAAAGTCATGAATGGTTAAAGATCAAACAAAAACAATTGGTTGATGCCTGGGGCGGCTATGACGTAATGGACTCCGAAACTGGTGAGCTTTTGGGTACGGTAAGGCGCAAGTTCTGGGCATCCATATTTAGAACCAAATGGCATCTTCTAGATGCTGCAGGCAAGGAGTTTGGAATCTTGATCGAGGATAGTATGGGGCAAGCCTTGGCCAGACGATTACTATTAGGATTACTCTTACCAAAGAAATTTCACATCGAGATTAGAGACGGTACCGAACCTGTGACAATGAGACAGATGTTCAATCCTTTCATCAAGAAATTGGTGGTCAATATTCCACCCAACCATCCTCTCGATAGAAGATTTATTGCTGGTCTGGCTATAGTAATAGCTGCGATAGAGGGTCGAGGAAAATAATAGCATTATTCGTAAGCCCAAAATACTAAGTTATTTAATTTAATAAAAAATTATAATATAATATAATATACTAAAACATATAATACTAACGAAAATAATATAATTAGTGATTTTACTATTATTTAATAATCACCATTATTTAATCAATTATAGTAAAATAGGTTATATTATTAATAATATTAATATTTATAAACCCTGCTTTTTGCACAGGTTCTAGGGATTTCTGCGTTTTTCAGGGATCTGTTCATACCTGCAAAAAACGATTACTTTATATATTACTTTCTATAATAGACATTATACAAAGTAACATGGAAACTTCCAGTGAAACCGCACCTGCCCTGCGTGAAATGGTTAATTCAGTCACGAACCGGCTCCAGAACCAGAACAGCCGTCAAACTTACCATACGGCGCTGACCCGGTTCCTTGCCTGGTATTCAACCGCCGGCCATGCGGCACTGGATGCTGCGGCCGTCAGGGAATACCTGCTCTACCTCGAAAACAGCGGCAAAGCACGCGGGACCATCGCGACGACCCTATCGGTGCTGCGGCAGCTGTTCAAGGACCTCCGGCGGCTCGGGACGATTAACGAGAAAACATACCGGGACCTGCTCGAAATCCGGTTCCGGCGTCCGCGAGGCCAGCGCCTCCACACCTGGCTCACGCTCGCGGAAGTGCAGGAACTGCTACAGGACCTGCCGCGCGACCGCATCCACGACGTACGCGACCGCGCCATCCTGGCGCTGCTGGCGGGCTGTGGACTGCGGCGGTTTGAACTCTGCGGCCTGCGACTCAAACAGCTGCAGGAAGCGCAGGGCCGGCTGGTCATCGCCGACATCCGCGGCAAGGGCGACCGCCAGCGCACCGTCGCGGTCCCGGCCTGGGCCGGGAAATGCCTTGAGGGATGGCTCGCAGCCTCGACAGAACTACGGCCCGGTGCGTTCATCTTCTTCTCCATCCGCAGAAACGGGACGCCGGGCTCAGCGCGCATAACTCCGCAGGGCGTCCGCGACATTGTTGCCCGCCGCAGCCGGGATATTCTTGGGAAGCAAGTGCTGCCGCATGACCTGCGGCGCACTTACGCGCAGCTGGCCTACAAGGCTGGTGCCGACCTGCGGCAGGTGCAGCTGAGCCTCGGCCACAGCAGCATCCGCACCACCGAGATTTATCTCGGACTGGATCAGGACTTCGCGAATGCGCCCGGGGACCTGCTCGAAATCAGCCTCTAGCCTTTCAGGAAGGCATTCGCTAGCGCATGCATGATGCAGCTTGGAACCCTCCGCGGATGGCGGCGGGTTCCTTGGTGCGTTCCTGGCCTAGTGGCGGCGGCGGAGCGCGATAGCGCCCAGTGCGCCAGCCGAGAGGAGCAGCGAGAGGCCCGGCAGGCCACCCTCATCCTCGTCAGCAACATCCACCAGCGTGTTGAGGTCGTCAACACCAGTGATAGTAGGGGAGTCGGGGGTGCCGAGGATGCCCTGCTTGCTTGAGTAGTAGGCGCGTGTGAACTGGGTTTGCTCTGCGCGCTGCACGGTCTTGGTCATTGCAGAGAGCGTCAGGTCGTAGTCGTCGTAGGTGAAGGCGAGCAGCTCGTCCCAGGTCTTGGTCTTCATGGTAGCGCTGAAGTTGTCCAAGCCGTAGTGGGCTGCTAGTTTGCCCGCAATTGCGTCAGCGATATCGCAGTCGAAGCCAACACAATTCCCATCCTCATCGAGTGATTCGAAAGGCGGGTAAGTGGTGTCGGAACCAAAGACGATGGTGCCGTTGTCCTGCAAGATGCCATCCAGCTTGCCACCTGCGGTGGCGATCGGGTACTCGGTCGCGGTGCTTGCGTCAGTATCGTCAGTCAGCACCACAATCTCGTTACCAAAGCTGACGGCAAAGATGGCGTCATAATCGCCCGAGCTGATGACTTCGCCCAGCGCCATGTTAATCGCGTCGAGTAGTTCGCTCTCACCCAACGGGACGCCGATGCCAAAGTCCTCGGCGCCGAACGAAGCGACGACGCTTACGCCCGAGTCAGCCTCGGCTTCGTAGTACTTCAGGGTCGGCAGGTCGCCCATTACGAACTGGACGTCGCCCTGCTTCAGCGCTGCCAGCGCCAGGTCGATGGTGTCGAATCCATGCACAACTGCGTTGGGCAGGCTCTCCGCCGCGTACGTGTCGGAAGTGGTCCCCGACTGTACGCCAATCTTGTAGCCTACACTACCCGCACTAGCGGGTACAGCCGCCAGCGAGAGCATGAATGCAGCTACGAACAATGCTCCGAATATCTGTTTCAGGTTCATGTTTGGCCTCTGCGCCGCTTGGACGCACGGTCGCGGCCTATTCAGGCAGGTATAAAAGCCTATTCAGGAGCCAGATAGTATTTAGCGCGGGCAGCCTCGCCCTCGGTGCAAAGGAACAATTACAGAGAAGAGAGCGACGAACGGCTGACTCGCTCACGATTCCTGGTCCTGTTTACTATTGGTTGTATCTTCTTCATTGTCCTGCCGGTACTGAAATCTCAGGCCGATGAGGTAGCCACGACCGGCTGGGACCTTACTCCCGTAGCAGCCGACGTCGATTTCAGGGCGATTGCGGCGCTGAATACCACCTCGGCAGTAGCGGTCGGGGAGAACGGAATAATTTTCTCAACAAGCAATAACGGCTCGAGCTGGAGTGCGGAAAGCTCTGGAACGACCCGGGACTTGCTTGATATTGACTACAACGGGATAATCGTAGCATGCGGTGACGAAGGCACGGTGCTGGTCAGTTTCGAGCGCGGGACCTGGACCGACATCTCGCTGCCAACCGCGACGCAGCTCTCCAGCATTACGATTGCCGAATACCTGTCGCCCGCTAATTCCACCATCTTCGTCGCCGGTAACAATGGAGAAATCTGGAAGGGCGATGCAACAGGCAACTGGTCGCAGCTCACAACAAGCGTCACGACCGACCTCTACGACATAGACTTCCTGGACTCCACCAATGGAATTGCAGTCGGCGTGGAGGGAGTAATCCTCGGGACGGAGAATGGCGGAAACCTCTGGGAGCCCCGGATTGTGCCCGAAGGATACACGGAGATTGACTTCCATGCTATTGAGTATGTGAGTCCTATCCGCGCCTTCGCCGCAGGGTCGAACGGCAGCTTCATCTCCAGTTCCGGGGCGGGAGACACGCCAGTCGGCTATCTCTGGAGCGGCTGGCAAACCGGGGTCAGCAACACCCTGAATTCTGTGAGTGCCTCTTCCATCTACAAGGTATGGGTTGCCGGCGATAGCGGCTACATCGCCCTCTCCAAGAAAGGCGGCAAGGACTTCGTAAACCAGACCTACCCGGGCGAAATCAGCAGCGATTTCCATTCGGTCTCGATGGCGACCGGCTTCTACGGTTTCGTAATTGGTGACGACGGGGTCGCGCTCCACACCGACCGCGAGGGGACCGACCCCGCTACCATCCCAACGGCCCGCAAGTTCAGCGGATTCCAGGATTATGCGAGCTACGCCTATCCCAAACTGGTAGAGGGGCTGAAGAATACCCTCAAGATAATCTACATCAGTATCCTGTTCGGTTTCACGATTGGAATCACACTTGCCACTTTCAAGACATCACAGTTTAACGTCAATGTCCCGATTTCGCTTACCGATAGTGAAGGCGCCTGGCGCACATTCAGCTTCAATCCCCTGAAACTGTTCGCCACGTTCTATACGGATATCTTCCGGAATACGCCCTTGCTGGTCCAGTTCTTCTTCATCCATTTCGGGCTGGTCCAGATCGGGATTGACCTTACCTTTGACGGTACCTTCGAGCGGGCCTACGGCAGCGCCATCGTCGCCCTCGGCCTCAACTCAGGTGCCTACCAGACCGAGATCATCCGCAGCGGCATCCAGGCCATCCCGACGGGGCAAATGGAGGCGGGGCGCAGTCTGGGGCTGACCTACCTGCAGACCATGCGTCATGTCATCATGCCGCAGGCAATCCGGATTGTCATCCCGCCGCTCGGTAATGAAACCATCAACCTGGTCCTCAATTCATCACTCGCCTCAGCCATTGGCTACGGCGAGCTGACGCGGCAGGGCAAATTGCTTATTTCGATTACCTTCGAGACGTTCTGGACCTGGGGGCTGGTGCTGCTGTTCTACTTCTCGATAACCTACACCCTGACGAACATCCTGAAATACGCGGAGCGCAAGCTGAAGATTCCCGGCCTCGGCCTCGGAGGCGAGACATGAGCGCAGGGGCTTTGCCGATTATCCGGGTGCAGAACCTGGAGAAAGTGTACCCGGGCAACGTCCACGCCGTGCGGGGGGTCAGCTTCGAGGTGCGGCCGAAGCAGGTTGTGGCCATCATCGGCTCTTCCGGCAGCGGCAAGTCAACTGTGCTGCGCTGTATCAACCGCCTGATTGAGCCGACCGAAGGCGAGATCTACCTGGAAGAAGTAAAGATTAACGACCAGAAGACCGACATAAACAAAATCCGCTCCGAAATCGGGATGGTCTTCCAGTCCTTCGAACTCTTCGCGCACCTGCGGGTGCTGGAGAACGTTACCCTTGGGCTGCGTAAGGTGAGGGGCTACTCGCGCGCCGAGGCGAAGAAAATCGCATGTGGGGTGCTTGAAAAGGTAGACATGCTCGACAAGCTGGAGGCCTTCCCGGGGCAAATCTCGGGTGGACAGATGCAGCGCGTCGCCATCGCGCGCGCGCTGGCAATGAATCCCAAGGTAATGCTCTTTGACGAACCGACTTCAGCGCTCGATCCGGAGCTGATTGGGTCGGTCCTCGAGTCAATCAAGGCGCTGGTTAACGAGGGGATGACCATGATTATCGTCACCCACGAAATCGGCTTCGCGCGTGAAGTAAGCGACTGGATTCTCTACATGGACCACGGTGCAGTAGTCGAGGAAGGTCCACCCTCAATGCTCGTCGCGCCAAAGACTGAGCGGCTGCAGCAGTTTCTGGGACAGATACTTGACGGATAAACTAATTTCATAATTAATCAATTAATTAATCAATTAATGCATTATCAATGATATAATGGATAAATAATAATTATTAATCAAAATTATTCACCCTGATTGTCAAAGAATTGTAAGGAAGTTATTAATACGCAAGTCCCATGAATGGTTGATGAGCACAAGGATATCCTACGGGTATGCCTTGGTTGGGGCCCTCTTTCTGGGTGTCCTTGTGTTCCTCCCAGGTTCGGAAGCTGATTCTAGTCAGTTAGTAAAATATAATCATTTAAACGCAAATGAAGAAAATCAATTAGAATACATTATACAGAACCACAGGGATGAAAGCCTTGACTACGACCTTGAATTCAGCGTCACCAGCATTGACCGCCAGGTAACTGTCCAGGGCATACATGGAGTGCAGTCAATCTCCCTCGATAGATATATAAGTCAAACAATCTATTTCAATTTCACGGTTCCCACTTCGGGCGACTACAGTTTCAGCCTCACCGCCACTATTTCCAATTCCACCTCAGAGTGGGCCGAGACAAGCACCAGCACCCTCCGGTTCCGGGAAGTAGTTGCCAGCCTGAACCTACAGCAGTTCGACCGGGTGGACTACGACTCGAATACCGGCAACAGCTTCTGGGAATGGGACGGCAGCCTCCGTATCTCGGACTCGCCGGAGCCTTTCGTCGCCGGCGCAGTCATCGGGCCGATAGCTCTCGGGCACCTGCGCGAGCCGTGGCTGGAACTTTCCTCAGATGCCAGCGCCGGCACGGGCGAACTGCGCCTGGGCTATTCGACCGACTACCTCCCAGAAGATCGTTATTCCGCAACCTGGGCTCCACTCCTGACGGTGAGTAGCGGCAGTGATAATTTCATAATTACGCTGCCGGAAACGGACGAGATATACCTGCGTTTCTACGCCAGCTGTGACGACGGTTGCAGCTGGGTGATTGGCCAGACTTCGCTTTCAGGTGTCAAGCGCTGGCACGACCTCCGGGCCAGCGTTCCCGGATACCACTTCGTGCCCCTTGACGGTGGCAGCAGCCTCGACACCAGCCTCACCAACTTCGGATTGCTGGATGAAGAACTGGGAAATATCTCGGCCCATTTCCTGATTTACAAAAATGAGGTTGTGGTTGACGAAGGACTCCAGTCAGTTGCCCTCGCTTCCGGCGAGCAGAAATCAATCACATTCACCCCCACGCTCGCGGAGCCGGGAATCTACCGCGCCGAACTGCGCCTCGAAACCAGCACGGGCGTTACATCTACGCTGGAATTCTACATTGGCCATTCGGCAGCGGCTATCGCCGATTTCGAGAGCCCCGACGCGCGTAATTGTGCCGTCCTGCTGAAAGGCAGCGACGAAGCGGTTCCCGCGCTCGGAGTACCCTTCACCCTGCTCGACTCGCACGGAATATACCACATCCTGGAAGTCGAGACGGTAAACCTGCCATTGATTGTCGCCTCCGGGGCCGAAATCGTGGCTGCCGTGAGCCTGGACACCTACGGTATTTCCATCGGTAGCGAGCTAGCCGTGGTCGATACTGGCGACGAATGGCAGGTCTATACGGCTGAACTGCTTGACCCGGCGCCCATGCAGATTGAACTGGCAATCGGCAACAGCGGTTTCTACAGCGAAGAATTCATGCTTGAATACCACTATTCTCCGCTTTTCCTAGCCTCGGTTTCCGGTCCGTCCACGGCGCTCATTGCTCCCGGGACAGTCGCTACCATCCCGGTCACCATCACCCCCCACGCCAGCATCCCGCAGCCTGGCAGCAGCCCGGTTACCGTCACGGTGAGGCTCCCCGGCGTCGGAATCAGCGAATCTGTGACTCTGCTATTTGATTACCGTGAACCCGTTTTCGAAGCTTCGGAAGTCCGGCTTGACCGGCACTCATTGCTCGCGGGGCAGGAAATCCGGGGCAAGCTGGCGCTACTCAACGACGGCTTCCCGTCCAATGGGCTACGGGTGGAAATTATCCTGCTGGCACCCTCGGGCAGCGAGAGCAACATCTGGAACCGCAATATTGAGGAGCTCGGGCACGGCGAGGAATTCAGCGCCAGCTTCAGCCACGCCCCACAGCAAGGAGGCCTCTACCAGCTGCGCCTCAAAGTTTACCAGCAGGATGAATTGCTCTACTCAGCCATTGCGGAGCAGGACTTCCGCGTCGTCGCTGGCGACGGAGACGCGGCCACGGAGACGCCTGCGCTCGAGCTGCCGCGCCCTGCACTGAACATGCTGGCGCTGCTTTCGTTCCTGGGACTGGCGTTCTACACCGCCTCCTCTGAGAACAGCCGCTACCTTGGCTTCAAGCTTCTCCTGCCGCTCTACACCCGGCTGCGCCGTGACACGCTGGCAGACGAGCCAACGCGGCAGAACCTGATGCGCTACATCTACGTTCATCCCGGTGCCAACTTCACCCAGCTGCGTGACCATTTCGACCTGCACAACGGGACCCTGTCGCACCACCTCAACGTCCTCGAGAACCATTCGGTCATCGAATCGTTCCGCGCCGGCCGCCAGCGACTTTTCTACCCTTGCCGCGCCGAGCGGGCGGACGTCATCGCCCGCCCGCTGGTAACTGGCGAAGTGCAGCAACAAATTGTGATGCTCATCAAGGAAGAGCCGGGAATCACCCAGTCGATGATTGCGACGCGGCTCGATATGAGCCGGCAGAAGGTCAACTACCACGTCACCGCACTCACCCGGCAGGCGCTCATCCGCGTCGAGCCCAGTGGTCGAATCACGCGACTCTATCCACTGCACTTTACCTAGGGCATATGGCGGGCCTGAAGGGATTCGAACCCATGGCCGTCCGGTTAAGAGCCGGATGCTCTACCTAGCTAAGCTACAGGCCCGCGAGGCTGCGCAGGCTGCCGGCAATAAAAGATTATCTTACAGCCAGCCCGCTTCGCGCCGGATGAACCAACCCGGCAACGCCGCCAGCCGGCAGAGCTGGATGGCGCCCTTGCGGATTTCACGGCTCCAGCTGCTCATCGTTTCTGCTGGTAGGTCGCCCAGCCATCTCCGTCACGAGCCTCTCCACGGCTGGGGGCGACGGGGGGGCGGCGTTGCACCTGCTGCTGTTCCACCTGAGCCTGCCGCTGGGCATGTTCTCGCTCGTGCTGTAATTGCTCCTGCTGGCGCGACGCCTCACGATCGCTCCAGGTGACACCGCGGCCTTCCCACTTGCCACGGCTCTGCGACCACCAGTCGCCCGCCACGGGCTGCTGGTCGAGCTTATGCTGGTGGGCGAGGTCCACTCGCTTCTCATCCAGCTCGCGAATCTTGTTGCGACTGAACTGTAATGCCCCGATTGCCACCACCAGCGCGAAAATGAAACCGATTCCCGGCATGATGTCGTAGCTACCGAGGACCATCATCCCGTTCCAGAAGGCGTGGAGCCCCACCGCCATCAGGTAGTATTTCGCCACCACACGCCACGAGGCGCCATGCACCAGGTATTGGCTGAGGCCGTGGCCGGTAAACGAGGTGGCGCTGGCGTGTATCAGCGTCGCCGAGAAGGTGCGCATCACAATCACCGCCGCCGTCACCGCTACCCCCTCGCCGGCGACGCTCCAGCCGTACATCAGGTTCTCGGTGGCAGCGAAGCCGAGGCCGCAGGCGGCGCCGTAAATCAGCCCATCCTCGACCTCGTCCACCTCCTCCTTGACGCCGGCGCGCATCAGCCCCATTGCCTTCAGGAATTCCTCGACGAAGGGCGCAATAATCACGGCACCCACGACCATAGCAACGGCCGCACCAGCTGCCAGAGTGACCATCACAATCAGTATGGAATTGATTATCCCCGCCAGGATGATGCCGGTGATAGCGCCCCAGAAGAACGCCTGATAGAGCGCGCCCCACGGCTCAGGGTCGTGCTTCTCGAAGTTGCGGAACCAGTTCAGGTAGAGCAACGCTGGGATGAACGCCATGCCGAGGAAGAGCGCCGCCAGCGTGTAGCCGAAGCTGGCCGACAGCGCTATCAGCGTGATGAGGAAGAACCAGAGGTAGCGGGTTGGAGGTGCCTGCATCTAAGTCGCCGTGCGACACATTCCATCGTGGATATATAGAATACCACGCCGCACCAGCTTCTGCATTTCACGCTGCGGGTCGGGTATCTCGAGCCGCTCCGCCTCGGACAGCAGCTTATCCGGGTCGACGCCGTCACCCTTGTTCAGCGAACGGAACAGCGTCAGGATACGGAACTTGGGCGTATCCTCGGGTCGCATCGCGCCCACGTCCAGTTTCGGCTTGAATGGAACCACCGGCGCCCGCTTGCGCACCTTACGCACCTTGCGCACCTGAGGCTCTTCGGATTCAATCAGCGCCCGCAGGTCTGACTCCTCGCCGTGAGCCTCGTCATCGAGATGCTCCATCACCAGCTCCTGCAACAGCTGCGACGTGGTTTTACCAGCGTCCTTGGCCTTCTGGCGGAAATCATCCCAGTCGACCCGGAACTGTGAACCAATCGGGAAGCGAAAAGTTGTGCGGTCGGGGGCCACTCCTCGGAGGAAGCCTGATTTTATTTAAGTGTGTCGGAGCGCTAGTGCAGCTCCGCGTAGAGCGCCTCAATCCGGCCCACGATGCTCTCCCAGGTGAAGTCGCGCGTGACCCGCTCGCGTCCCGCTGCGCCCAGCGCGGCTGCCGCAGTCGCGTCCGAGAGCAGCGATGCAATCGCCGCGCCCAATGCCTCGGGGTCGCCGTAATCCACCAGCAGCCCCGTTTCGCCCTCGGCGACCGCCTCGGGCACGCCGCCGACGCGCGTCGCGACCACCGGCAGCCCGGCCGCCGCCGCCTCGAGCAGCACGATGCCGAACGCCTCGTAGTCCGACGGTAGCGCCAGCAGCTCGGCGGCGCCGAAGGCGGAGCGGTAGAGGTCGTTGTCTAGGTGCCCCAGCCGATGCAGCGTGATGCCTGCGGCGGCGGCCTGCGCGTCCAGTGCCTCACCGGGGCCCATGTCCTGCCCCACCAACAGCAGCTCCGCCTCGGGGAAGCTGGCGGCAGCGCTGACGAGGTCGGGCAGCCCCTTGTTGGTCGCGAGCCGCCCAGCGTAGAGTACCAGTCGCTCGCCCAGCTGCGGGAACGTCTTGCGGAACCGCGCGCCAGTCGGCGGGTCGGCCCAAGTTTCCCAGTGGATGCCGTTGGGAATCACGCGGATTTTGGCGGGGTCGCACCCCACCTCTGCCAGCAGCAGTTCGCTCTCGTGGCGGCTGACGCAGACGACTGCGTCAGCCGCTGCCAGCGTTTCGCGGCCGACGGTCGCGTCGTAGACCCGCCGCAGCCCGAGCCGGCGCGCGCCGCCCCACATCGACCACGTGGGGTGGAAGTGGGGCGTGATGACCCACGGCGTCTCGCGCAGCCGGCGGCGCAGCAGCGCAGTGCTGTTCTGGAAATAGCCATAGGAATGAGTGTGGACGAGGTCCGTTTCCGCCGCGAGGAAGGCCGAAACCATCCCCGGCGCGAGGACGTAATGCGCCTCGCCACCGGGGCTGCGCGCGCGGTGACGCGTCACGGGAACGCCGTTGACCTGCGACGGCATCTCACGGCGCGTGAAGGGCGTCTCGCTCCAGAGGTCAGTCGTATGCACCGTGACGTCGTGGCCGCGCTGTTGCAGACCCTCAGCGAGCGCGGCGACATGCGTCTCGGCCCCGCCCGGCGCCGGCGGGTAGCGGACGCAGCCCTGCAGGACGCGCATGCGGCGGGATGCAGCCCCGGATTAAAGCGGCGCTCTGTGCTTATTAGGCGGGCGCTGCGCTCGCGACGCGTGCCCGCGGACCGCCCGCAGCCGCTGCCGACGCACCTGCACGAGCTGCGTGACGCGCTGCTAGGGCCACTGCTGCTCTTCGGCCTGCTGCTCGCCGCAACTTTCGCCGGCAGCGACGCCATCCTGCGGGCGATGCTCAAAGCCCATGGCCTGACGGGAAGCGTGAGCCTCTACGCGCCGGCGGAGTTCCTGCGCGTGCGGCTCGGCCTCGCGGCGTTAGCGGGCTGCCTCGGCGCACTGCCGCTGGCGCTGTTGCAGACCTACCGCTTCGCGCGTCCGGGGCTGAAAGCGCGCGAGCGAGCCTTCGCGCAGCGCGCCATCCCGCTCTCGCTGGCGCTGTTCGCCGGCGGCACGGTGCTCGGCTGGCTGGTGGTGCTGCCACGGCTACTACCGCTGCTCGCCGGCGGCCCCGGAGAAGCGCAATTCTCACTGGCGCAGACCGTCGGGCTGCTCCTCTCACTTTCGCTCGGGACCGGGCTCGCGCTGCAACTGCCGCTGCTGGCATTCATGGCGCGCCGGGCGGGGCTCTGGGATGGCGGGCTCGCGCAAGCCCGCAAACTGGCGTGGGGACTGCTGCTGGCGCTGGCGTTGTTCGTAACGCCTGACCCGAGCACCATCGGGCTGCTGCTGGCGACCGCACTACTGGTGCTACTCTTCGAAACGGGCAACTGGCTGGCAGGGGGCGCGCGTGGCTGACCGGCAACGGGCATTGTTGCTCGGCGCCATCGCGCTGGGCGCGCTGGCACTACGACTCTCGCACCAGTGGCGCTGGGCGCTGTGGGGCAGCGATTCGGGCGAATACCTCTTCCTCACGGCGGCGCTCGTCGGTGACGGCGCGCTGCTGCAGGACGACTACCTTGGCTGGGGGCGCGCGTATTCGTGGTTCCAGGGGATGCAGATATTGGCCGCCAGCGCGGCGCTGCTCTGCGGAACGCCGCTGCCGGACACCCTCTTCTGGCTCATCCCCGCCGCGGGCGCGCTGGCGGTGCCGGCGCTGTTCCTAGCGGGGCGGCGCTTCGTCAGCAGCGACGCGGCGCTGGTCGGCTGCGGCTGCTACGCGGTCGCGTTCCCGGTCGTCTACGCCAACTCGCACGCGATGCCGGGCAGCCTTGCCGACCCGCTCGGGCTGCTGCTGGTCTACGCTTTCGCTGGTGTGCTGGCGGCGCCGCGCCGCTGGGCACCGCCCTTCGGCGTACTGCTGCTGGGGCTGCTGCTGGTGCACCACTTCACGCTGCTGCTCGCCGTGGCCGGCTGCACCGGAATGCTGGCGCTCGAGACCGCGGCCGGCAGCCGCCGGCGAGCACCCTACTTCGCGCTGGCGACCGCGGCGGCGCTCACCGCGCTCTACTGGGTCGGCTACGCCACCGGCTTCCGCACGACCATCCTTGGCGATACCGGGCTGCCGCTGGGGGCGCTGCTGGCAGCGCCGCTCATTGCGCTGGGCGCGGTGCGTCTGCTGGCGCCGCGCCTGCCGCTCCCGTCGCTCCCGGCACCGCGACGGCCGGCGCGCCTCTTCCTCGCCGCGTTCCTCGCGTCGCTGCTGATTATCGGCTACGGCATCGTCTACGACGTCCCCGGCACCTCCATCCCGGTCGGCCCGGAAGCGGTGCCATT
>Ga0208879_1000843_pt1 | contig 30586 bp, 43 predicted proteins | sample Knorr_S15_td_Bot_FD_185605 | JGI IMG/M metagenome (GOLD analysis project Ga0208879, IMG submission 185605) | Marine microbial communities from Southern Atlantic Ocean transect - Knorr_S15_td_Bottom_ad_5009_LV_A (SPAdes) (version 2) | ecosystem: Environmental > Aquatic > Marine > Oceanic | place...
TGGGTTTGGTCTATTTGCAGAATCATACGCATGAAAACGGTTCATCAGAAGACCGTTTGGATGCTTGGTACCATTGTGATAGTGCCAAGCTGTTTCTATATTGTAATTCATCTCAATATTTTCCTATATGCCATATTACAGTTAACCATTATCCAAAACTAAAGAACGTATGTCCTAACATTATCTGTGAGGGAAAACATGTTGTGTTGTCGTAAAGGTTTTGTGTGCCAGATCTTGTAAAACTGTATGAGCAATGCTGAATTAATAAAAAAATTCTATATTGCTTTTAAAAATAAAGATGAAAAAACCTACATGGATATCTGTGATGAAAACATAGAGTGGATTACTATGGATGAAATGCCAAATGGTGGTAAATACATTGGTAGAGCAGAAGTATTTGAGAACTATTTTCCAAACATGTTATCGAATTTCAAAGAGTTTCATGCAATCCCTGAACAAATTACATGCCTAAAAGACCATGTTATGGTTATTGGACGATATCAAGGAATTTCTAAAGGGGATAAGAAATTTGATGTTTCATTCTCACATGTGTATCTAATTAAAGAAAATAAAATAAAACAATTCAGACAGTTTACAGATGCACAGAAAATTCAAGAATCTTTGAATTGATTCTAAAGGAAAAAAGAAATCATTACAACGTACCATTATTGAGATGTTGTGGAGTGTCTGGGCTGTGTATCTACAAAAGCCATCTCCTAAATGTGGGGAGATTTAAAGCAAAATGAGCGTAATATGACTAGTTTTGATAATGTAACTTTGAAGGATTATGGAAAAATCAAAAGAAGCTTGAAAAAATCATTCAAAACTATTCCTTGTCTGAGTGACAATAGAATGGTGATTGAAACTTTTGATATTGTATTGAGTGATTCTAAATTTCCAATCACATACTACAAATCAAAAACACTTCAAATTAAAGAAGATTCATCTGATAATTTAAAAAAAGTTATTGAAGTTATTCAAAGTGTCTTGAAGCTTTGATTGTACTGCTAAACTTTTGAGCCTATTAATTCAAAACTTGTAAAAATATTCCTGATGATTACTTGTCAAATCTGCAAGCATTCCCCAGCTGATTGGGAGAAACACATCACAAGCTTGACACATCACAAGCTTGACACATCACAAGAATGTGCAAGCATATTTTCTTTAATTTCCTAATGAATTACCTTGACTTTTCTTTTTGTAATTTTTGTATAAAATACGAATACCGAATCCTATCACCAATATCCCAATAACTTGAAAATACCATTCTCCAAATGATACAATGTGATAACTGCCGATGATAATCATCATAATTCCCCATAGTCCACTTTGAGTAAGTTTTTGAAATGAATTTTTAGGCACCATTTTTTGTGGTGTGTCATCTATTTTTTCTATTTTTTCTATTTCTACGTTACATTTACAATTTGGACAATATTTGATCTTAGGATTTAATTCACTACCACATTCTCTACAGAGATTATCCTCAACCATAATTTTCTAAATTTCATATGAACTTAAAGTTTAGGAGATCCTTCCCTCTTTTTTTTATTTTTGATCTTTTTTATAATCATGAAAAATGATGGATTTATGCCAGTCGAGATTGCTAGAGAGGGAAATGTTTGTGAACGTTGTAATGTATTGGCAGGGGAAAACAATCAGAAATTAGAACATTTCAAAAATTATGGAATAGATGAATTACTTTGTAGGGATTGTAGAGAACAGATTGAACGTGAGAATTGTAAAGAATGTCCTGAATGTAAAGAAGAACTGACACCACAAAATCAACTTCATCAATATAGAATTGCAACAAAGAAATTTCCAGATGGTGAAGATTTTAAACATTGTAGCAATTGTAAATTAAAACGAATAAAAAAAATATCAACTAGATATAAAACAACACATTTCATAAAATCAAATTGGGATAAGTGGATTTTCATTACATTAGCAATAATGGGATTAATTGGAATTTCAAGTTGGATTTCTAACATCCAACCATAAAATCAGGTAATTAATTAAAAAGTGACCGAGCTTGCCCAGTATGCCTAGGTAGAATGTATGGTATTTCCAAATTATTACAAAATGTAATACTGAAAAAATTTATCAAAAATTAGTAATACGATCTGGTAATACCCTTCTTAAATAAAATAAAATTCTAAACCACAATTAATGACACAATACGGTATGCTAACTATCAACGGGGAAATAGTAATACAAGCTGCAACTATACTTGGAGTAATTTGGTTACATATTGAAAAAAATAGAATAACAAATACCACACCAAGCTTGGAGTTACATCATTTACCAAAAAGAAAAGCATTCTCACAGTCAGTCAAAGATACTATACTACTAAGACAGGCAAACAGCTGCAAAAGATGTCTAGAATACATCAAACCACTAGAGTTTCATCACAAAAATGGAGATAGATCAAACAACAAGCTATGGAACTGTGAAGCTTTGTGTCCTAATTACCATGCTAAAATTACAAGAAAGAAATAGCTACTCTGATGTATCCATTAAAAACAAATTCTTATCAAATCCCTCAACATAATATTGAATAATCAGAACAAGTGATCAAAATTACTTTTGATCAAAATCGAAAAAGAAAAAGAAATTACATTTCTTAATGCATCAGTTACAGATTTTTCAGATTCTCTAGGGTACTGTGAATACAAAATTCCTCTATCAATTCAAGGTGTAAAACCTAGACCTACTCGGGCATTAATTCAGGGAACTAAGGCACATTCTGCGGAGCAAAAGTTTGAAGAAGAACATGTTGAACTAGAGCCAGTATCAGTTGAGCAAATTGAAGACAAAGAAGAAGACGTTGAATTTGCTCGTGAAAATATCTATTCGACTTTGATTATGCCTTTTGAGTTTCCTAAAGAGAATGTTATCCTTACACTATCAGGCAGAATTGATAAGATTCTCAGAGTAGATGAAACGCTGATAGTTCAAGATGACAAGTTTGTAGGAAAACCTCAAGTCTATGATAACAAAACACAGCCATATCCTAGTCAACTGCTCCAAGTATTGACATATCTTAATTCAAATTTCTCAGCAAAGAGAAGTAAAAATCCTGATGATTTCTTTGAAATGCCTCATACTCATAAGAAATGGCAGATTAGAATCTGTGATAGAAAGTCTAGAGAGCCATACAAAATATTCTCAGAAGTTCAAGATTCATTTTCTTTACAGTATTTACAAATGTCATTACAAACATTCACAACAATATCACTTGGAATGAGTGAACCTAAACATCATAACAGTGTACCAAAGTGCAATGCATGTAACTTGAAATCATTTTGTGAATTTAAGATTTAGAAAAATTATTTTGATTCAGTAGTATCAATTAAAAACAAATTCTTTTCAAATCCACCACGTTCATCTTTTTTCATGATTTGAATTTCTTCTAGTTTTCCTTTTTTAATTCCTTTAATCTTTAAAATTCTATCAATTATTTCTAAAATATCTGCTAGCTCCTCAAGTGATTTACTTTTTTTATATTCTAAAACTTCTTCACTTAATTTTTCTACTAATTTTTCTAAAAACTCATCATCAGATAATATTTTTACATTACATTTCTTTCCAGCTTGTGATATAATTTCAGGAATTTTGTCTCTAATTGCTTTATCGTAATTCAGTTCCACCACAAATATCACATTTACCATTAATCACTTGTCTAGATCTTCGACATTGCACACAATATTCATACATTTACACTTGACCTCCAAATTTCAATTATCATAATTGGTTAGATATTTTGATATTAAATAAAACTTTACATAATCTTGTATGGGATTATGAAAAATAATAATTCAAAGAAAATGAAATTTCAAGAATGATTATTGGATTTTATTGTGGAATGTATTTGTGAAGAGAATCAAAAGTTATAATCGTAGGAAGTTAGAAAAATATACGATCATGATAAAGCGAAGAAAATTTGGTAAAACAAACCTATCTGTATCTGAGATAGGGTTAGGATGCTGGCAACTTGGGGGATTAACTACCATCAATGATATTTCAATAACGTATGGAGATGTAAATGAACAAACTGCTAAAAAAATAATTAACAAAGCTTTAGAATTAGGGATTAATGCCTTTGATACAGCAGATGCTTATTCATTAGGAAATAGTGAGAGACGATTAGGAAAGATTCTGTCTGAAAGAAGAGCAGAAGTTTACATCTTTACAAAAGGGGCAGGAATTCCATCATACAACAAACCAAGTCCTTTTGAGATAGATCTATCTTATCATCATCTTATAGCTGCAATTGATCGTAGTTTGAAAAGACTTCAGACTGACTATGTTGATCTTTATCATGCTCATGCAGCTCCACAGTCAGAATCAGACTTTGTTAACCTTGAAAAAGCATTTGGAAAAATAAAATCAGAGGGAAAGGCATCATACTGCGGAGTTTCTATAGGTCTGGAATATCAGAAAGGTATAGAACTAATCAATAGAGGAATGGTCGATTCAATTCAGCTTTATTTTTCATTATTAGATTTTAAACCAATTATTGAATTATTGTCATTAGCAAAGAAAAATGGAGTTGGCATAATTGTAGCCGAACCACTCTCTCAAGGATTCCTTACAGGTAAATACAATAAAAATACATCATTTCCAAAAACAGATGTAAGGAGTAGGTATAGTGTAGATGAAATAAAAACAAAGTTAGAACGAAGTCAACAGTTTCAATTTCTCTCTAACCAATCACGACCTATGAATCAAGTTGCATTGGCATATGTTCTTAGTCGGGAAGAAGTATCAACTTGCATACCGGGAGCAAAGTCTGTAGAACAGCTCGAATCAAATGTAAAATCCTCAGAAATTTCTATCAACTCACAAGAACTAGAGAATATTGAAAAAATTCAACGGTCTTGGTGAACAAAAAAAGAAAGATAAAACTATCTCAAATGTAACGTGAAATCAAAAAGTATCTAAAATAGTTCTAGAATTCATACCCATGCCATCCTCCCTGTTTCTCAGATCCCTCAAGTCAAACCAATTCCATTCCATTTATCCAACATATTGACATGCGATGATAAACACAAATCACTACACCAATACCTGTGAAGCTAGACCCAGAATTACAATTACAAATATTAGAAAAGGTAGGAATCTATTCAAGCCGATTCTCAATCCCCGAACCCAAAACCCTACTATCAACAAAGCAAGTATTGGATACCCCAAAAGAGGTGACTGAAGGAAGAAGGACTTCAGCCTACAAGTATTATGGCGTATGCTACTATCAACACAATCTAGTTTTCATTAATGTCAGAAAAATCCCTGATGAGAAATTACTTGATGATACTATCGTCCATGAATTACTTCACTTGAGATTTCCATATCTCTCTCATGGGAAGAGATTCAACAAACTAGTAAGACAAGGACTAAAAGGAAAAACATTCCCACCATATCGCAAAAGATCCAAAGTCCACGCTATTTGATTTATATTTCGTACTTTAAGCCAAGCCAAGTATACTCATGGAAATAGCAGAACTTCTTCCATTTATCGCAGGATTTGCATCATTTTTAGTCGCAGGAGCTCTGGTTTTATGGATTGTAAAACAGCCTGCAGGCACAAAAGAGATGATGGAAATCTCTGATGCAGTCCGAGACGGCGCATCAGCATTCCTAAAGAGGGAAATGAAAATTATAATTCCAGTCTCTATTGCAATGGCTGTAATTATTGGTGCATTCTTGACTCCATCAAACGGAATCGCATTTGCAGTAGGTGCAACATTATCAGCAGTTGCAGGTATAGTTTCATTAAAAATTACAGTAAAAGCAGCAGTAAGGGCTGCAAATTTGAGTGGTAGCGGATTAGGTAAAACATTTGTTATGGCCTTTAGAGGCGGTGCCACAGTTGGATTAGTAGTTCCTGCTATGGCATTATTAGCAATTACTGGTCTTTACATGATTTTCCCAGACCCAATTACAATTGCTGGAGTTGGTATTGGCGCTAGTCTTATTGCATTGTTCATTAGAATTGGTGGTGGTATATTCACAAAAGCTGCTGACATGGGTGCAGATTTAGTAGGAAAAGTTGAGGCTAACATCCCTGAAGATGATCCAAGAAATCCTGCAACTATCGCTGATAACGTCGGAGACAATGTTGGCGATGCAGCAGGAATGGGCTCTGATATTTATGAATCATATATCATTACAGTACTTGCAGCATTACTAATTGCAGCATTAATTGGCGCACCAAACTTCTTCTTGTACCCATTACTAATTGGTACTTCTGGAATGATTGCATCAATTATTGGTGTTGTAATTATTGGCTCAAAGAATGTTAAAGATGTGATGAAGCCTCTTAATCGTTCATTTTATGTTTCAGCAGCTATTGCAATTGTATTAAATTTCATATTCATTACACAATTTATCGGCGATTCATCTGTAGGATATGCTTTGTTTGGCTCTACTGTAATTGGTGTCATACTTGTTCCAGTAATTCAAAAAATTACAAACTATTACACCAGTTACAAAAAGGCACCTGTTATAGAAATTGCAGAATCTGCAAAATGGGGATATGCATCATTAACATTAATGGGAATTATCAAAGGCATGCAATCAACTGGACCATTTATGATTGCACTAGTTGTTGCAATTATTGTATCATACAGCCTTGCAGCTGGCGCAGCACCTGAAGGTGAAGACCCAGTACTTTATGGAATCTTTGGAACAGCATTGACTGCAATGGCAATGTTGAGTCTTGCAGGAATTGTACTTAGTATTGATGCATTTGGTCCAATTGCTGATAACGCTGGTGGTATTGTTGAGATGACTGGAATGGGCGAGGAAAATCGTAAAGTTACAGATGAAATTGATGCAGTTGGAAACACTACAAAGGCGGTAACCAAAGGATTTGCTATTGCAAGTGCCGCCCTTGCCGCACTAGCCATGATTCAAGCATTTCAATTTGAAGCAGCACATGTCTTTGCAGGTGTACTTGATTTAGATTATAGTTTAACTAATCCAGCAATCATTGTTGGTTTACTCATTGGTGGATTGATTCCATTCATCATTACAGGTCAACTAATCAATGGTGTGTCACGAGCTGCAGGAAAGATGGTTGATGAAGTACGACGTCAATTCAAATCTGATCCTGGAATTCTTAAAGGAACATCAAAGCCTGATTATGCTAAATGTGTAGATATTGCAACTGTTGCATCAATTAAAGAACTTTGGAAACCAGCACTTGTTGCAATTCTTGCACCAATAATTATGGGGGTGTTGTTAGGCCCAACTGCAGTAGCTGGATTACTAATGGGCGCAGTTATTACTGGAATTTTACTTGCATACCACTTGGCAAACACTGGTGGTGCATGGGATAATGCAAAGAAACTAATCGAGATGAGAGGAGAGAAAGGTACTGAAATTCATAAAATTGCAGTAGTTGGTGATATTATTGGTGACCCATACAAAGACACTGCAGGACCTGCACTAAACACCGTGATTAAATTACTAAACACAATTGCTATAGTCTTTGTTTCAGCATTTGTTGCAATACTTGCAATCTAATCTTTTTCAACAAATAGCGTCATATCTAATTCATCAATTTGTAATTGAATTGCTTTTTTCAAAGTTGTATCATGTGTATCACAGAATTTGAAATACCCATCTATGGTTAGAAAACATCCACAAATCCATTTTGTTTTTTTATCTCCCTCAACTGTACACTTTGCATATTGTTCAGACATGATCTCATCTATGTCATTTAATCTAAAAAGTTTAATCTTTTGTAAAAAGGAAAAAAGATTAAGGACAGCCTTCCATTTTCTGGATAAAGTAGCCTTTTTCTTTAATTGCCTGTTCAACAGGTTCTGGGCAAGATTGGGAGTGACAAAATGTACATTCGTTTGTAGTCATTTCTGATTCACCCTCACCAATTTCTTTTAACCACTCTTTACCATGTGTAATGGCTTTATCGTGATCTTTTTCACCCGTAATCACATCAAAGTGCATGGTATGACCATCTGCTGCTTTGACATAAGTGTCGTATACGTGAATTTCCATAGAAATCAATCAAAAAAAGGCATATTTAATTCAAATACGTATTCCTTACCTCTAGAATCTATTAATTTTTGAATCTCATTGAGTATTACTAATTTTGATAACATTTTGCTCAATTAGAAATTCTAATACTGTAATCATCTCATTTTCTGATATTTTATCCTCAACATACCATTTCATGGTATCTTTGACCCATTTGGGAATTTTGGTATTTTCTATATTAGAATAAATAACTTGATTTTCAATTTCATTATTTCTAGAAAATGTTTTTAGACTTTTTTCCAACTCTTCAAATAATTCACTTTTATCTTTAATCACTTTAATTGTAATTAGCCAGTTGTAATCCCCATCTGGAATGAATATTTTTTTAACAATTGATTTTTTATCTTTAATTGTAGCTTCAAATTGTAGCTTCAAATTGTAAATGACAATGCTTGAGAACCATCAATTGTTGTGGTTTTGGCATTTGTAAATTCAAAATTCCAACATGGACCTTCTTTGTTTATTCTACAGTTTTCTTTTTCATTTTCAATCATGAATTGAATTAATTCATTATTTATTGTACTAATTGGGACAATACTTTTTTGATGTTTTATTGACATTCCTGAGTTACTACGCAAGTCTGCTTGGAAAAATACTTCATTTTGAAACTTGTTCCAGTAATCTTTTACCTTCCAATTTGATGGATACTCTATTGAAAATTCTTTTTTCTCTAAAGTGACATTATCTACAGCTGCTGCTGACTGAATACTACCAAAAAGGATCACAGCTATTGCTAAAAATATAATTTCTCTTTTCAATTAATTAAAATTAAAATTTACTAAATTATTATTTTCTTCCCGTAATTGTTTTTTACTTGTAAGTAAAGTAAAATCATGAAATATTCTGTAAATGTTATACTTTCAAATGAACGTGAAATAATTTTAGAGCTAGATGATGAAAATTCGCCTAAAACTGTTCTTGAGTTTATAGAAAAATTACCTTTCTCAGTTGATCTTAATGTCTGGGGTGATGAAATCTATACCTCAGAATCCCCCATATCTCAGCCTGAAGAAAATGCAAAAACCCCTGTTCAACTAAATGATGTCGCCTATTGGCCTACTGGTAAGGCAATTTGCTTGTTTTTTGGCCCCACTCCAATTGGAAATCCTGGAGAAATCACACCAGCATCCCCCGTCAATATACTTGGGAAAATAATTTCTCCAGATAAAACAATTCTAAATGATGCTGATGGGTGTACTGCAACATTTAGCTTGCAATCTTGAATTAATCTTGGATTGAAATTTCTACCACATCTGATTCTAAGACATATGCTTTGAAATTTTTATTGACTCCTGAATAAATTATCCATACTACGGGATTACTATGCATGAATTTTTTATCAGTGGATGATGGATAGGCTTCAGAATTTGGGTGAGAGTGAAAAATACCTATGACTTGTAATTTTTTCTCTTCTGCAATCTTGTATCCTTCTATTAGTTGCTCATTTGATATTGTAAAATTTACTGGAGACTCTTCAATATTTTTTGTTAAAAATACTTCGGAAACTGTTTCATCATTCCCATAAAGAAGTGCACATGATTCATTGGGATTTTCATTTTCTGCATGCTGTGTTAGGATTTTTTTAATAGATTGTGATAGAATAATTTTTTGCAAATCTATTCTACGTTTATAGTTCCTACCATCCATGGATGGAATGTACAATAATAATTGTAACTTCCAGCTTCTGTAAATGTAAATTCAAACATATCTCCTGCAGTCATCATTTCTGAATCAAATATTCCATCAGCTTCTGGAGCTTCACCTGATGTAACTGTGTGAACTGTACTGTCTGTATTATCCCATGCAACTGTAGTACCAATTGTAGTATCTACTACTTGAGGATCATAATAGATTTGTCCATCTTCAGGAATTGCAGCTCCTTGAGGAATCATAACTTTGATTGGTGCTTTTGGTTCTTCAATAATTAAAGTTGCAACCATCCATGGATGAACGATGCACAAATATTCATGCTCTCCAATTTCTAAATCACTTGTATCTAATGTAAACACATCACCTGGACTCATTAAACTAGAATCAAATGTTTCTCCAAAGTCTACTGAACTAGTTACAGTATGTGCAGCACCATCCGCATTAGTCCACTCTACTATTTCACCTTGTGTAACTGTTGCAACATCTGGTGCATAATCTGGATTTCCTTCTTCTGCAGAATCTTTTAGAATCTCAACTGCAAACATTGGCCCCGATGATGTAACGTCTTCGTGTGGTTCATCTACTCCAACTTGTTGTGGAACCATGTCTGTATCAAGACCTTCTAATCCAAGTACTACTAAAACAATAATTATAGTAATTGATACCAATATTGTAATACCTCCGAACTGTTTGACAGATTTTGGCATCTTCATTGCCAAGTATGAGATAATTATTGCTGGGACTGCTATTGCCAATAAAATTCCTACAAGAGCTGCTGTATAGTCGGATGTATTCATTGTAAACCCATACATTCCAAATCCCAAAATAATTGAAATAACTACTACAGTCGTTACTTTTGCTCTTTTGCTAGTTGAAATACCTCCATCAAGAATACCGACAGCTAGAAAAATTAATCCTAAAAACATCGTAAGGCCAGTTAAAGCATGCATACCATCGATGAACGTGTGTGCAATACCTGCGTAAGATATCACAACTCCAGCCAAACCTATGGCTGTTAGTCCCATTCCTGGCATCATGAGGTCCCAATTACTCATTTAACGTAGCTGCCCTGACTGAGATACTTATTCCTTTTGAAATGTAGTAGATCAATGTCAGACGAAGAAATTAAATGGCTTTGGAATAGGATAGTGTGAATTGGGATTTAAAGAAATAGTGGAGATATCTAAGCCCCGAATTGTTGTTCTTTTAGTTATTACTGCTGTAACCTCAATGTATGCTGCAAGTAAGCTAGTTGATGGTACTCCTAATCTTGAATATATTGATTATTTACACATAATTGTTGCAGGTGCATTAGCATCAGCTGGCTCTAGTGCCCTGAATCACTATTATGATAGAGATATTGACCCAAAAATGACTAGAACAAGTACTAGACCTATTCCTTCTGGACGAATGGCAGCATCTCATGTGATGTTGTATGGATTGATAGTCAGTTGTGTGTCTGTAATTTATGGATTCTTTGCACTAAATGCAGTTTCTGCTTTCTTTATTGCAGTTGGAATATTCTCTTATGTTATAATTTATACAGTTTGGCTAAAACGCCGCAACTCTTCAAATATTGTAATTGGTGGAATTGCAGGTAGTGCTGCAGCTTGGGCTGGATGGTCTGCTGCTACTGGCAGTATGGATTTGTTAGGATTTCTAGTTGGCTTTTTGGTTTTTGTTTGGACACCATCCCACTTTTGGTGTCTTGCAATGAAGCTTAGAGATGAATATGCAGCCGCTAATATTCCAATGTTGCCTGTTGTAATTGGAATGCAAAAAACATCAAAGTATATTCTAGGAAATACACTAATTTTACTTCCATTTTCATTTACACTTGTATTAATTCCAGATGGACTGGGCATTGTTTATACAATAATTGCTGCAATCTCTGGTGGAATGATGTTGGTGTATCATTACAAACTAACAAAGACACCTACATCTGAATTTGCTTGGAAAGCATACAAGGTTACTGCACCTTATCTTACAATCATTTTTGTAGCAGTTGCATTAGATGCAGCATTTCACTTTCCACTATTTTAGAACTTATTTATCGACACCTGGGAAGCTGGCTTCATAATCTTTCTCCATTGCTTCTTTATTTTGTTCTGCAACTTTGTCCACTGGGTTCTCAATTACTACTATCTCTATTCTACGCTCATCTTTTGTCATCCATGCAACTTTGATGAGGCCAAGTATTTCTAAATCTAAAAGTATCTTGTTGAATTTACCTTCTGAAAGAATATTATCATCTTTTGTTAAAATTTTGTAAAGCTCAACATCAGTTAAGGAATTTACTTCTTTAATCTTATCAAATACAGTATTTCTGATTGGAATTGCCATTTTTACCCGTAGAATGTTTTATCCTCTGATTTTGGTACTACGTTAGATATACTTTCCTTCACACTGTTGTACCATTGATCTACTTCTTTAGTGATTGATGGTCTAACTTTTTTCAAACTCTTTGCAAAGTCTTGACTAGATATTTTTTCAGAGTTATTTTGCATTGCATGAACTGCAGATTCTCTACAAAGTGCTGCTAAATCAGCCCCTGAATAATTATGAGTTGCAACTGCTATCTCTTGTAATTTTACATCACTAGTTAATGGCATCTTTTTTGTTAATATTTTGATAATCTCTAATCTACCTTTTTCATCTGGAGGTGCTACATACAAAACTAAATCTAATCTCCCTGTTCTTAATAGAGAATTATCTAATACATCTGGTCTGTTTGTAATTCCAATTACTACAACTCGTGAAGAAACACCTTCTTCAATTTCAGTTAGTAGCTGACTTAGAATATTCTCCCCTACACCACCTTCTCCTGTCTTATTTTTTGCAAGTGAATCAAGTTCATCAAAAATTACAACACATGGCGATGATGCTTTTGCTTTTCTAAAAATTTCTCTTATGGCTTTTTCAGATTCACCAATCCATTTTGAAAGTATTTCAGGACCTTTAACTAAAATCATATTTGCACCAGTTTCAGTTGCAAGTGCTCGTGCAAGGAGTGTTTTTCCACAGCCTGGTGGACCATAAATCAAAGCTCCTTTTGGTGGTTTAATTCCAATTTTTGTGAATTTACTTGGTTCTTTCATTGCAGTGACTAAATTATCAGTTAATGATTTTTTGACACTATCTAATCCTCCTACATCTTGCCACCACACTTTAGATCTTTCAACATAAACTTCCCTCATTGCTGTGGGGATTACTTCCTGCATTGCTTCGTAAAAATCAATTAGTTTGATTTCCATTGATTGTAATACTTTTGATGAGATTTTTTCTGTTTCAAGATCTATTTCTGGTAGATATCTCCTAATTGATTTTAGTGCGGCTTCTCTGCAAAGAGATTTGATGTCAGCACCTGTATATCCGTGCAATTCTGATGACAAATCTTTTAGATCAATGTCATCATTAAGCGGCATTCCTCTTGTATGAATTTCAAGAATCTCTAGTCGTCCATCTTCATTAGGAACTGATATCTCAAACTCTCTATCAAATCTACCTGGTCTTCTAAGAGCTGGGTCAACACTGTCTGGTCTATTTGTAGCACCTAATACAATTACATTTCCCCTATCATTGAGACCATCCATTAATGCTAGCAATTGTGCTACAACTCTTTTTTCAACATCACCGTATGCTTCTTCTCTTTTTGGTGCAAGTGCATCTATTTCATCAATGAAAATTATGCTGGGCGAATTATCTTTAGCTTCTTTAAAAATATCTCTTAACTTTGCTTCAGATTCGCCGTAATACTTGTTCATAATTTCTGGGCCATTTATTAGATACATGTTAGCTTCTGATTCACTTGCAATAACTTTTGCAAGAAGTGTTTTTCCACATCCTGGTGGTCCGTAAAGTAAAATTCCACTATGTGGTTCAATTCCTAGTCTTACAAATAATTCTGGATGCTTTAATGGTAATTCAACAATTTCCCTCAATGCTTTAATTTTATCTCGTAGTCCACCAACTTCTTCATATGTTACACGAACTTTTCTATCAACTGAAGTTTCAGTTGAAATAGTAAGTACTGTTGTACGATCCATCTTGACTACTCCTTTTGGTGTAGTCTTTATAATTTTGAAATCCATTGAATTGCCTAAAATCATAACTGAAATTTCATCTCCATGAACAATTGGTAATCCTTTCAATCTGTTTTTAACAAAATCAGTAAATTCTTTGTCTACTGTAACTGCTTCATTAACTGGTGTAATTGAAACTGTTTTTGCAAACTTTGATGAAACTCTTCTAATTTTTACAATATCATTTAATGATGCCCCAACATTTTTCCTAGTTTGACCATCTACTCTAACGGTATCTGGTAACTTTTCATCCTCATCAACTGGCCAGATAACTGCACAACTAGATCTTGAACCCATTACTTCTACGATATCTCCTGGAGATACTTTGAGAAAATCCATAGCGTCTGGACCAATTCTGGCTCGTTTTTTACCTACGTCTCTTTGTTTTGCTTCGCCAATTCGCATTTGCAAAGTCTCTTCTTTGCGTACCAAAAAATCACCTATTTCATGTCAACTGACATTCTACTCATGTTTAGGACTTCTAACTCACTAACGCCCTCTACTGATTTAACGGAATCCTCTAATGCGTCACTTTGTCCTTCTTTATCTTCTAAAACAAATTCTGCTTTCAAAAATTCTAATCCAAATGCCAATGGTTCTTTGAGATGTCTTTTCATGTTAATCCCTTCAGGTAATGCTGATTGGATGTCTTTTGCTAATTTATCTAAATCCACATCTATTCCTGTTGGAAGAATTTTTGTGATAAATAATAATTGAGCCATTTTTTTAAGGTCCTTGCGAGTTACATGAAGAACAAGTATATTCTCTTGCTGATTCCCTGCAACTTTGACATCTCCAAATTAAATCACCGCCACAATTTGGGCAATTAAATTTTACACATTTATCATTAGGCATAATATGTCTGTGACAACAACTACATTTTGGTAAGGAAATACTAGATGACATACTCCAATTTTCTGTAAACTTCATTTATACCTTGCTTGGAATTTGAGCATAAATTATCTCAATAATTTTTTGAATTCCCCACCAATTAGAGCTTGAGCAGTTTTAATTGATCCTTTCATTCCAAGTAATTTAATAATTGAACTTGTATGAAAATCAAAATCATCTTTTTCTGAAATATCTTTTATGATTTCTGGTGTGATTGATTCAAATAATTTATTGATTGTTTGGTTATCAATTCTCTCTAAAAGTTTTCTTGCAAAATTTTGTTTTTCAAATTCTTTCCCAAATCTTTCAGTCCATCTTTTTTGATATTCGTCAAGATCTGTTTGATTATTTGTTTTCAAAAATTTTGCAATTGCTTTTCCTGCATAAACTCCTCCCATTCCACTTGTGAAAATTCCTCCAGCAGTAGTAGGTTTTGCCTGTCCTGCAGCATCACCTATGATTACTGTTTTCCCATCAACAAAATTCTTAATTGGTCCTTTAATCCAAATGGGTGCATAAATTTTCCTGATTGTTGAATGAATCCCATTTTCTTTTAAAATTTCATCTAATATTTCAGATACGTTAATGCCTCTTCCTGCAACTCCAACTTTACCTTTACCTTCATTTGATGGGATGACCCATGCAAAAAATCCTGGATATTTCTCTTGATCAAACATGACTTTTACTTTTCCTTTCTTAATCCAATCTGCATAAATTTCATATTGAGCAGATGAAATAATTCCTGTTCTGTCTTTGTGAATTAGTGATGATACCCCTCTAGCATCAACAAAAATTTTACAATCAATTTCTTCTTCTTTTGTTCTGATTCCTGTATCTGTAATTTCTTGGAAACTTGTTCTAACTTTAATTACTGCACCATTTTTTTGAGCTTGAAAAGCTATTTGTTTATCTAATTCCCGTCTACTTATTTCAATAACTTTTTGTTTTTTTGAATTAATTGTAAATTTATTTCCATTTGGTGCTATAATTTCTGCTGTTTCTATCATATGATCAAATGTTTTTCTAAATGGTATTATTCCTAATTCCTCTAACCCTGCAAGACTGACTAATCCCCCACAATGTTCTGGAGTGCCAATCTCATAATCTTCCTCAATTACTAGTACAGAAAATCCTTTTGAAGCAATTTCTCGTGCACATAATAATCCTGCAACACTTCCACCTGCAATCACTACCTCATAGCTCACAGATTTTGTTTCTTTGTCAATTATTTAATTCCAAAGTTTTTCATTATGCCTGTATTTGATTATGGTGTGGGAGATATCAAACAGGTAATTGTTGTAAGGACTGATCTTGACATGGGAAAAGGAAAGATCGCAGCACAGGTAGGTCATGCTTGTGTTCTTGGAGCAGAACATGTAAGAAAATCACATCCTGAATGGTTTGCAGAGTGGTGGGGAGGACAAGAGAAAATCGTTCTCAAAGTAATAGGTCTCAAAAATTTACAAGAAGTCAAACGTCATGCAATTGATTTGAATCTCCCTTGGTCTGAAGTTACAGATGCTGGTCATACTCAGATATCCCCTGGAACTACAACTTGCATTTCAATTGGACCTGCACCTGAAAATCTCATTGATAAAATCACTAGAGATCTAAAATTATTGTAATAATTCTTTCTTGGAATAAGATATAACCCGGCTCAATATTTTTTCAGATGTGAAGAAAAAGGGACTTTTTGTAGTCATATTTTTTGGTGGAATTATGGTTACCTCTGGTTTTGGATTACAAAGTATGATGTCGCCACCTCCTGTTCCATTAGATGAAATTTTAGAACTACAATCTCAGATTAATGAATTAGAATCTCAAAAAAAGACTTTATTGGAACAAGTACAAACTGAATTTCTTTTAACCAAAATTGTAGAATTGGAGAAACAAATCACTGAATTATCTAATAAAAAATCTGAATTGGAACCTGTTGGCATGTCAATAACTGGAACTCCGGCTGATAACTTTCCTGATAATCAACGTGATCAATTTTGTGGTTCGAGTATTGCGAAATCTACAAAGTATGTAAAAGAATTTTCTATTCCCACAGTGTGTACAAATCCATTAGCAATTGTAGCTGACTATGATGGAAATGTTTGGTTTACTGAAACTAATACTGGAAATCTGGGAAAATTTAATCCTACCACTGAAACATTTACTGAATATGATAATCCTACATGGCCTCCAGGTGCTCGTTCTATGATGTGGGGAATTGATTATGCACCTGATGGTTCTGTCTGGTATACTGATGAAACATATGATTCTGTATGGAAGTTTTCAACTATTACTGAAGAATACACTAGATTAGCATATCCAACTGATGATGATGCTTTACCGCAACGACTCAAAATTGATGGTTCTCAAATAATTATTAATGATTTTACAGGAAACAAAATCACATTACTTGATCCAAATCCATTAAATGAGGAAGTAAATTATCTAAGTATTCCATCTCCTGTTGATGATTCTGTAACTGCAGATTTTACAGTTGATGCAAATGATAACATTTGGTATACAAATTGGTTATTCCAACAAGGTGGAGTTTTAGTTAAATTCAATCAAAATGATTATCTTGATTCTGTTAGAAGTACTGGTGAACAATTCCTTGCGTTACATGATTTTATTGATGTTTACAAATTACCACGAGCATTACTTACACCAAATGGAGCTACAGTAACTGATGATGGTAAAATTTGGTTAGCTGATACAACATCATCATCATTTTTTAGTTTTGATCCTTTGACTGAAAAATTCATTCAATACATTACAGCAGATCCATTACTTAGTACGTATGGAAATCAAACAGGAATTATAAAATCTCCTATCTCTAGACCTTATTGGATTGATACTGATGATCAAGGACGTCTTGTTTTCAATGAACAAACTGCAAATAATATTTCTGTAATGGATCCAAAATTACAATCACTTGTAGAATATCAAATCCCATCAAAGAATCCAAATTGGGGCGACTGTGATCCTGGAACTGGAATGATGATAGCTGACTGTGGTTTAGCTCAAGTTTTTGATTTTGCTATAGATGGGGAAAAAATTTGGTTTACTGAATGGGTAGAAAACAATATTGGCGTAGTAGATACTTCAATTCCATTACCTCTTGAAATTCAACTAGAAACTCCATCTATTGTGATGAATTCTGGTGAATCACAGCATCTCAATTTTATCGTATATCCTACATCTGAAAATAGCTTGGGTGTTTCACTGATTCTTGAAACTACGCATAATTTTTTGAATATTGAACTTGAAATGAATACTCCTGAATCATTCCAATTAGATTCTGATAACCCTAGATCAATTCATACTACAATCTCAACTACTGATGATGCAGTTCCTGGAACCTACAAAATTCTTCTTGGTGTCCAATCCTCTGATGTTGCAATTAGCAAATATGTCACTGTGACAATAGAGTGATTCCACATTTAGATTCTTTAATTGGAATTTCAGTTTATAGTACAAATTTTAAGGGAATAGGTGGAAAAATTCGAATTGAACCTGAAGATTTTCACGTGAGTGAACGAATTTCTGAAAAAGTAAAAAATTCTATTGGTGAGAAAGATGGTTATGCTGTATACAAACTAAAAAAGAAAAAGATTGACACCAACCATGCCCTATCTGATATTTTTAAGAAGAAAGGACTTCGACTAAAAGCACTTGGATTAAAAGATGCATCTGCAATAACTGAGCAATTTGTTTGTGCTGGAAATAAAGGACGAGGTGTTGATTCTTTTTCTACTGAAAAATATTCACTTGAAAAAATTGGAAATGTGAAAAAACCATTGTCAAAAAAAGACATGATAGGAAATCACTTTAAAATTAAAATCACTGAATCCACAAATGATTTATCTTCTTTTGTTGATTATGAGAAAACTCTGAATTTTTATGGCTACCAACGTTTTGGCTCAAAAAGACCCGTAACTCATCTTATTGGTAAAGCAATTCTGCAAAGAGATTTCAAAAATGCTGTTGATTTGGTTTTATCATTTACCTCAAGTTATGACTCTAAAGAAAACACTGAGATTCGAGAAAAATTGATTGATCCTGCAAATTATAAAAAATATTTTGACCAAGTCCCATACCAAATGGATATTGAAAGAATTGTTTTAGAAGAAATGATTGATCATGGTGATCCACTTAGGGCAATTCATGCTATTCCATTATCTTTGAGGAGATTTTACATTCAGGCTTATCAGTCGTTTATCTTTAATCAGTCATTGAGTTCTGCATTTTCTGATGGTGAAAACCTCTTTGAGGCAGAATCTGGTGATGTCTGTTTTGATTTTAAAGGAATAATTGGAAAATATGTGAAAGGAATGGATCAATATTTGGCATTACCCTTTGTTGGTTATTCTTATTATAAAAAAACAAGATTTGATTATCAAATATCAAAAATATTACAAGAAGAAGAGATCGCTCCAAAAGATTTCTTCATAAAAGAAATGCAAGAAGTCAGCAACGAGGGTGGCTTTAGACAAGCGGCAATTCATTGTACTGATTATTTTTCACATGATGATGTGGCAGAGTTTACTTTGTCTCGCGGTTCTTTTGCAACAATTTTGTTAAGAGAAATTATGAAACCTGATGATCCGATGATTGCTGGTTTTTGAGATCTATTATACAATAAAATTTCTTAGATGTCTTTAAGTTAGTCTTTCTCTTAAGATAATATGATTTAGATGGAAAAAGCTTTCATGTTAATTAGCTGTGAAATTGGAGAAGAACAATCACTTTGTTCAAAATTAATTGAAATTCCTGAAATAAAAAATTGTTTGATTACTTTTGGCAGTTATGATCTTGTTGCAGAATTTGTTACAGACACCTCTATAGAAATGAATGAACTTATAACATCTAAAATTAGAAAACTACAAAAAATTCGTAGTACTATTACACTTCGTGTTACAAACTAACTTTTTTTGATAATTTTAATTCCAGATCCTACTCCTATAATTATGACTCCTACAATGATTATTTCAAATCCATATGTGATCCATTCTGGATTAGAATACATGAAAGATGATTCTGGCCCCACAATTGACAATCCCTGCAGATAAAATATAATTCCTAGAATCAAAACAATTATTCCAATTATGCTTACTATGAAGCCTATTTTCATGAGATATCTAACAGACTAGTCCTAAAAAGGGTAAAGAGAATTGATAATTTGACCAAATGATTTTTGGGCTCAGTCTTTAATGATTTTTTCAATATTATACAAAATGTACAACTGGGAGGGATCCTATCGATCAAGTGAGCATAAACATCTAGGTTTGATACTATTTGGTGCCTCAGCTTCTTTTGCAATAATTTTATTTCTTATTTTTCATCCTCAAATTGAGGCAATAAACAAAGAATCACCAATTTTGATTAACATAATGTTTCTTCCTGCAATGGCAATAGGATTTCTTTATGGCGTTAGAATTACAGAGAGAGCAGTAAAGCCATCTGATATTAGAAGTCCTATAAAACGATCAATTGTAAAAATTTTCTTATTTTTCTTTGTAATGGGTGGTATGTTTAGTTCTGTAAACTTTGCAATTAATGGAGGTAGTATAATGCCTGATACTACAATCCTAGAAAATGGACTATTGCCCTGGCTAAGCTCTTTTGTAACTAACAATGGTGGTGCAACTTTTCTAATTATTTCAAGCATTGCACTAATGGCTGCAGCTACTAAAAGAATAGTTGGAATGGATTCTGGATTTCTAAATAGATTGGTAACTTTTGTTGGAACATTTATTTTCTTTACTATACTTGTACTCAGTTTCACAAAATCTGATCCAACATCATCTGGAGTTTTCTTGTATACTTTTTATCAAGCAGGAATTGTTGGTGGTGCATTTTATGCAATGAATAGACTGACAAAAAATCAAAACATGTTAGAAGACTTTGGAAATGGATATTAACTATTTAGGTAAATCTACATAAATTCCTGAAATTTCATTATTTATTCTATTCCAGTATCTCTCACAACCTTCTTCTAAGAAATCATTTTCTTTACATTCGTTGAAATGAGCTGTATTGTCTCTTGCAATAGTATCTGCAAAGAGTACATCTTCTGCCAAAAACAATGACATGAGACCTATTGCAGCTAAACTTCCAGCTACTAAAATCATTGCATATCCTACTTGCGCATAATTGTGAGGGTCTTTCATTTACAAAAAATCCATCGCTCTTGAATTTAATCTTTTCAAGTCTGATTTTTACGATCAAATTAGTACCATTTAGTGATCTTTGGGAAGAAAGAAATGAAAGTAATCAAAAATAGATTCATTGAGTATTCAAATTCTCCAGTATGAGTTTCTTGGACCCATTCCTCTTGATGAATGGGGTCCACCTATGGAAAAATTGGTATATTTGATAATGTCTAGAGACCGTGATAAATTTGACATTGTGTATGTTGGAGATTGTGAAAAAACAGAGGATGTATCATTTTTTACCAAAAATACACATTTCAAATGTTGGACACAACATGCAGTTTCAGAAAAATCATTACACCTTGCAATATTGCCTTTATTTGAATCCAGTAAAGAATACCGACAAAATATTGTCAATAAAATAAAAAATCGTTACAAACCTATTTGTAATTTTGATGAAACCATTGAATCAAAACCTGATTATGTTGTAAGACAAACTAAAGAACCCGAAAAATTTTCTTGTCCATGTTGTGGTGCAGAAATGAAATCAGAAAAAATTCTAGCAAAATCCACGCTTTATCGTTGCACTGGTTGTGGGATTAGTGATACCAAACTTAATTCTTAGATTTGTTTTGAACATCAAAGATTTGTAACATTAACAAATCCATTGCTTTTTTCAAATGACCAAACTCATTGATTGAATGCATTTGTCCTTCAACTAATGCCCTCATTACTTTAACTGAACTTTTTTGATAATCATCTGATGCAACAATTTCCATTGCATTGAGTTTTGATAAAATATTATCTAAATCTTTTATCATTTCTTCTGATGGTTTGTGTTTATCCATATTTTTCTAAAAATTTTTTGATATATGAATTATTACAGTAAATCCTCATCAATTATTTGAATAGGATCTACGAATTGCTGACATGTACAATTTGGAATTTGGCATTTTCCAGCCTTAATTAACGAACTACTGTTCTCATTTACTATGTGTATTTCATCCGTATGATGACATCTTTTACAATTCATAATGCAAATTATTTATTCCAATATTTAAGCCCAAAAAATTAAGGAATTAAAACTCCTCTTGCCTCAATTTCTGAATTTTTTAATTTTTTGAGTGCTTCATTTGCATTCTCTAAAGGAAACACTTGTGTAATTACTTCAATATTTTTTTCATCACATATTTTGATTACTTGCTCCATGTCTTTTGTGGAGCCAATTAGCGTTCCTCTAATTGTCTTTTCTTCAAATGCACTAAATGCTGGATTCTCTCCTACTGTGGCAATTACAATTAGTCCTCCTTTTTTGACTGATTTTATTGCAGTATCAGTTACAATATCTGCTGGTGCAAAAACAATTGCTGCATCAAGTGTTCCATGTTTTTCTTTTAGTGTTGATAGAAATTCTTTTTGGTTTTCTGAAAATTTCATCGTATCATTTGCACCCAATCTTTTTGCAACATCCAGATGACTTTGAGTTCTAGAAAATGCAATCACATTACAATTCTCCACTTTGGCAAATTGTACTGCCATATGTCCAACTCCACCAATTCCAAAAATCCCAATTTTTTTATCTTGTTTTGGTTCTGCTGCTTTTACTGCTTTGTATGCTGTAATTCCTGCACAAAATAATGGTGCTGCATATTCTGCTTTCATGGATTCTGGAACTTTGGTTGCAAAATCTTCTGTAACTGTAATGTATTCTGTATATCCTCCTTTGAAAGATTCTCCTAAAATGATTGATGATTCGCAAAGATACTCTTTTCCTTCTTTACAGTACTGGCATTTTTGACATGCTTCAAGGAGTGGTGTAATCCCTGCTCTGTCTCCTACTTTGAATTTTGTAACACTATCTCCAATTTCAATTATTTTACCAACTACTTCGTGGCCTGGAACTGTTGGTAGTGATGGCGGAATTCCAATGTCAAGCCAATCTCCCTCAATTCCATGAAGCTGTGAGTGACATACTCCACATGCCTCAATTTTTATCAAAATTTCGTTTGGTCGTTTAATTTCATGCCTATCAATTTGGGTTAATTTCAATGGATTTGTTTCAATTTTTGCGCATTCTGAGAGTACCATTGCACGCATTTTTTCCATAATTACAAAAAATTATCACTAAATTTTAAGATTCTCTCATTAGAAAAATAAAGGACTAATTCTCAACTATATTATGACTAAAATTACTGATGAGGATAAAGAAAGAGTCAATCTATTGAAACTTGTTTCAAGTTCTAAAAATGAATTCAAAACCCTTTCACTAGACCAGATAAGTAGACTATCTGTATTACTTGAAAAAAAAGACTATTCTCATGATAAAAAAGCTCATAAATCTAAAGAAAAATTATTAAAAAAAATTAATGTTAGAATTTATGAATTAACTGAAGGACGAGGAATCTGGGGTTAACTCTAAGTACAAATAATCTATCGAATCTGATTAACCATGGTTGAGAATCATCTATCTTCAGAAACTAGTCCATACTTACTTCAACACAAAAACAATCCTGTTGATTGGTATGGTTGGAATGATGAAGCACTAAAAAAAGCTAAAGATGAAAATAAACCAATTTTTCTAAGTATCGGATATAGTGCATGTCATTGGTGCCATGTGATGGCACATGAATCATTTGAAAATAATGATGTTGCCGAATTTATGAATAAAAATTTTGTAAACATCAAAGTTGACAGAGAAGAAAGACCTGACATTGATGATATCTATCAAAAAGTCTGTCAGATAGCAACAGGTCAGGGTGGTTGGCCTTTGAGTATTTTTCTTACACCTGATCAAAAACCATTCTATGCTGGAACATACTTTCCAGTATTAGATTCGTATGGCCGTCCAGGATTTGGAAGTATTTGTAGACAACTCTCACAAGCTTGGATTGAAAAACCAAAAGATATTGAAAAATCTGCTGAAAAATTTCTAAGCACTTTACAAAAAGCAGAAAAAATTACAGTTCCCTCAAAATTAGAACGTGTACTACTTGATGAAGCTGCATTGAATCTATTTCAATTAGGGGATTCCGCATATGGTGGATTTGGTTCTGCACCAAAATTTCCTAATGCTGCAAATGTTTCATTTTTGTTTAATTATGCAAAACTTTCGGGACACTCAAAATTCACTGAATTTGGGCTCAAAACTCTCAAAAAAATGGCAAATGGTGGAATTTTTGATCAAATCGGAGGTGGTTTTCACAGATATTCAACTGATGCAAAATGGCTTGTTCCTCATTTTGAAAAAATGCTTTATGACAATGCATTGATTCCAGTAAATTATGCTGAGGCATATCAAATAACAAATGATTCTTTCTATCTTGAAGTTTTGCAAAAAACACTTGACTTTGTTTTACGTGAAATGACTTCTCCTGAAGGTGGATTTTATTCCGCATATGATGCAGATTCAGAAGGTGTTGAGGGTAAATTTTATGTTTGGACTAAAAAAGAAATTAAAGAAATTTTAGGCGATGATGCTGATATCTTTTGTTTATTTTATGATGTAACTGATGGTGGTAATTGGGAGGGAAATACCATTTTATGTAATAATCTAAATATTACAAATGTCGCCTTTAATTTTGGAAGTACAGAAGAAAAGGTGAGAGAAATTCTAAAGGTTTCTTCTGAAAAATTATTAAAAGTTCGCTCAAATAGAATTTCTCCAGGACTAGATGACAAGATTTTGGTTTCATGGAATTCATTAATGATTACAGCATTTGCAAAGGGATATCGTGTTACTGGTGATGTAAAATATCTTGATGCTGCAAAAACTTGTATTTCATTCATTGAAGAAAATCTTTTTGATGGTGATAAACTATTACGTACTTATAAAAATAAAACTGCAAAAATTGATGGATATCTTGAGGATTATTCCTATTTTGTAAATGCATTACTTGATGTATTTGAAATTGAACCTGAATTAAAATATCTTAAACTAGCATCAAAACTTGGTACTCATTTAATTGATCACTTTTGGGATGCTGAAAATGATAATTTCTTTATGACATCAGATGACCATGAAAAATTAATCATCAGACCAAAAAGTAACTATGACTTGTCACTACCTTCTGGAAATTCTGTTTCAGCATTTGTACTGCTTAGATTGTATCATCTTTTGCATGAGCAAAAATTCCTTGATATTACTTTGAAAATTTTGGAATCTCAGGCACAAATGGCTGCAGAAAATCCTTTTGGATTTGGATATTTACTCAATACACTTGCAATCTACTTGGAAAAACCTTTAGAGATTACTATAATCAATCAAGAAAATTCTGATATTTGTAAATCTCTATTGATAAAATATTTGCCCAATTCTTTTAGAGTGACAATTAATGATTCCACTCAATTACAAAAATTATCTGAATATCAATTTTTTGCTGGAAAAACATTTGAATCAAAAACTACAGTTTTTGTGTGTAAGGATTTTTCATGTTCATTACCATTACATACACTTGATGAGATAAATTCTAGCATCTAAATTTTTTTCAAATCTATTGAAAGAATATTTCCAACTTGAGGTCTTCCAATATGCTCATATCTTGATCTTGGCATTGCCATTGTCATTTGTGTTTGTTGATATGTTTTAATATTCACAGTTGGCTGTGCTTGAAGTATTGCCTCTAATAATGGCATTACTTGTTCTTTGGTTTCAGAATCTAGTTTTTTTGAGACATTCTCTATTATCATCTGTTTTTGTGAAATCGGTTCAGTTGTGACATTTTCAATTAATGTCAATTGAACCATTTTACCGTTATCCACTATTTGTGTAACTCTGAATTCATTTGTTGCTGACAATAAATTACTGAATTCTCTCGATGATTTATCTTTAACGAATTGAAAAAAACAATACCACTGATGCTAATACCACTGATGATAGTACACCAAAAAAGAATATGATTTTACTCCCATCAATTTTCATGATTGACATCATTTTTGATTGAAATTAAACTGTATTGATTTTATGCAAATTATTTTTCTCAAATTATTTATTCTAATTTAGAACTATCTTCGATATTATTATTGGATTCATTTTTTGGTATTTTTTCATCTGTTTGTAGTATATTGGCCTCTAAAATTGATTTTTTAATTAATGGGGCACGCTCTTTTATAATTTGATTAAATTCTCGCATATCCTCTAAACTTGGGGCTAGTTGTTGATTTTGGAGTGCTTGTAAAAATCCAGAATACACACATCCTGTAATTATTCCAAATGCTGTATCTGGAACTGATTCTATCTCTGGTACAAAATTCTCTGCAATTTGTTTGTATGATTGTGATTCACTAATGTAATAATCAATTAAACTATCGATGAAATCTTTGTTTTCTTTTGAAATAGCCATTCTTTTTTTATTGCATCTTTGTTTATTTAATTGTCTTTGATTAATCGTTTATTTATTCATCAATAATTTTCTAATTATTGTGGAAAATAGAATCTGATGAAGAATATTATCGTATATTTGATTCTAAAAAACTGATTGCAGGTTACTTTGATCCTGATTATGGAAATATTTTTCCAAAAGACAACTCTGCTGAAATAATTTTAGCAATGCAAAAAAACCATGATCCTATTTTGGGTGGAATGTTGATGATTCCATTAGTCAAATTTCGTTTGTTTGATACAGATTTGGAAACTGATATTTTATACGTGGAGCAAAATGTAACTAGAGTATCTGAGCATCTAATAAAGTGGAAAAATTTCTTATCTGAAATAAATTCAACAATACACTCTGTAAGAATTTCTCATACTGATCAAGACATGCTTACAATTACCTTTCCAATAATTTTCTCAAAACCTATTCCTCTTGAAAAAGAACAATTACTAAATGAATTATCATCCACTCTAGATATGTTACAGAAATCAGACTTGTTGTGAATTGCTAATTGGGTTTTAATTGATTATACGCATAAAACTATGGAATCAATAATAATTAGAAATAAATCCAAATATTGTGGGGATAAATTAGGAGATTGATTTGGAACTAACTTCAAATAAAAAAAAATGGATGTGGTATTTGCTAACATTTGCAATTATTGCCCTATTGATTGCAGTTACAATAAAAATTTACAGTATAGAGGAGGAAAATATCAAAACAGCTATAATTGAAAATCACACTGAAATTCAAGAAATTATTACAAAATCTATTTCTAAAAATATAAGCTCTGAATTAGAATTAATAATATTTGAACTCGATATACTATCTAGAACAAATGAACTACAAAATGATCTTGGAACTGTAGCATCAAATCAATTAATGGCGCAAACATTTAATCGACTAAATTCTATCTCTCCAACTGCACAAATTTTAGCCCTTGATGAAAATTTCATAGTTTTATCACAAGTTAGCCAAACTCATAATTCATTTGTTGGAGCTACCGTTAGGGGATTATCATCACTAATTGATTCAGAAGAACAAATCATAGAGTTAGAACCAAAAATTTTGTCAATTAACACTCTTCTTTATGATGAACCAGAAATTGCAATAACATTTCCGATAATCAATCAAGAAACAAATCTCTCTATGGGATTGCTTTTGATAACATTTGCATCAAGTGAATTTTTTGAGCGTCATGGGAATATCTATGACATTGAATCCCAATTCTTGATGGTAATGGATGAGAATCATGTGTTGCTTATCCACCCTAATATGGAAAATGTGGGAAAAGATTTTTTCGGTGATGAAATTCAAAATACTGTTAGCAAAAACCCTATTCTTAATTCACACATTCTAAATGTTCTTGAAGGTAATTTGTCTACTATTCTTTTTACCTTGGATGATGATATTGGTGAGCGAATTAATTCTGGAATTCCTGTAAATGTTAATGGCAAAAATGAATTTTTATTTGCAGTAGTCACACCTACTCAATCAATAAACAAGACAATTGATGAAACCATCTTTTTCTCAAAAATCCAAACCATCTTTTTATTGTTATCTACAGTTGTGGTTTTGTTAGTATTATTAGTAAAACGTTCACAAAGTTTCAAAAAAGAAAAACTCTCAGTGATTGGACAACTTTCATCAAACATTGCACATGACATACGAAACCCGTTAGGCACTATCAAAAATTCTGGAGTAATAATTGAGAAAGAAAATAATAATAAAAATGAAATTATCTCTAGGGAATTAAATCGTATCAATATCTCTGTAAGACGAATCTCTCATCAGGTTGAAGAAGTGCTAAACTATGTTAGAACCACACCATTAATACTAAATCCATATTCAATTAACCAAACACTACAGGAAGCAATTGATACATTGGATGTTCCATCAAATATTATCATTAATATTCCAAAAAAAGACATTACAATCAATTTTGATCATGAAAAAATATTAATTGTATTTGTAAATATAATTTTAAACGCAATTCAGTCTATTGATAAAACTGATGGCCACATCTCAATTGATATGCATGAAACATCATCTGATGTTACACTTGAATTTGAAAATTCTGGACCAAACATATCATCAAAAGATTTGAAGCATCTCTTTGATACACTATTTACAACTAAACTAGAGGGAACTGGACTAGGACTTTCAAGCTGTAAAAATATTGTTGAGCAACATGATGGAGCCATTACTGCAAAGACTAACCCTGTGATATTTTCAATCAAATTGCCTAAATCATGATTCAAGAAAAATTGATTACCTGTATGGGGGCTAGATTAGAATAATGACTAATTTCCGGGTTCTCTTAGTTGATGATGATATTCAGTTCTTAGAGGCAACAGAATACATGCTAAAATACGAAAATTATACGGTAATTACAGCTAAAAATGGAGAGGATGCCATCACAAAATACAAGGAATCTGAGCCTGATATTGTTTTAATGGACCTCAAGATGCCTGTGATGAATGGTTATGATGCATTTTTTAAAATAATTAAAGATAATCCTGAAGCAAAGATTGTCTTTACATCAGCTTATGCAATAAATAACAAAGAATTTGAAAAAGCAAAAAATTCCGGATTACATGGATTATTAACAAAACCTTTTGATCTAAATGAATTAAACAAAATAATTACTTCACAAAACTAGTTATCAAATTTTAGAGTTTTTTAGTACATTGTATCTTGATTGAAAATATTTTGTAGATTCTTTAAAAAAAACTAGAAACCATTTTTTTAATTCTATATCTGTTTCAAAAATTGGGTCTAAACTTTTAATTCCAATGTTTACTGTATTGTTTTTCTGTAATGGTTGATATAACAAATTAACAAAAAACCAATACGAAATTTGTTCTGCTAATTTTTCTTCTGAGATATTTTCAAAATTTCTCTGATATTTTATGTGCACGTATGACATTAATTCATAAAATGGAATGCCTGGTGAGACTTGAATCTGTGGATTGTCTGCAAGTAATCCATTTGCCAAGAGTTTAATTCCATATACTTTGTTTCCTGTTTTTGATTTAATATACTCCCATTTTCCAAAAACTTTTGGCAAGACTTTGGCATATTTTTTTGCAATTCTATCTATTTCTTTATCATCAAGATTCATCACATCAATACAATACAGCACTCCATACAATGATAATCTATACTTGTCAGAAATTCCTGTCTTGAAACTTTTTCCATCTTTTACAACTAACCCTAAATTTACAATCCCGTCTGAATGTTTTCCTTTGTCTTTTCTTCCTACTAGTAATCGTCTGTAAATTTTTTCTCGTTCACGAAGTTTTGATATGTCATTTGTTATTGAGATTTTTGCAAAATCCCAAGTAGTCATTGCCTCATTTCTACTCATAATTTTTAGTAAATTCTGGACATTTTGTTGATGTTTGTTTAATGATGATTTTTTTCCATATGTTGATCCGTAATGACTATGTGAATTTGGACGCAGATACAACTTGTAATTTTGTAAATTTCCAAATGTTGAATCATCTTCAGGAGGCATACCGTTATACGGTATCTCTTGTTATATATAACTCAGGTTCAATTATTGCATGAAGCAGCAAATCATACACAATTGGCAACACTCGCCTCCTAAAACTCAGGTTGCAAGAACCCCTGTAAAAGCAGTGTCAAAACCCTTGCGACAATCTCAGACAATCACCAATGAAGACTTGATGGGTCTTTCTTGGATTATGTTTGAGGAGAGCGATTAAGAATGCCTAGACAATTGTATCACCAATACCATGTTGTGGGGATGAAAAAAATGAAACCAAAAACTGACAACTTTTTTCTCAGTGGTGGATTTTCATCTTCACAGTGGAACTGCACAAAACGAATTGATGATGTAGATGTTATGGAGTCTCTTTATGAGATTGAACCAATTCTTCATGATTTTGATTTGTTTACAAGTCATTGCAAATCAGAAAAGTCTCATCAAAGATCAAGATGTGGGGTTTCAGCATGAGTATGATTTCTGCATCAAATATCCAAGAAATTGGCAGCACAAAAAGTCTGATGACTTTGGGTGTTTTTGGAATGCTCTTGAGCATGTCTATTTTTTTAACAGACATGTCTGCATTTGCAGAGACTTCTCAAACTTCCGAGATAAAACTCGATGATGAGCGAAGTCTTCAAAGAACAATCACTGTAATGAGCATTCCTGAAGACAATGCCATGCCTTGGGGTACCATCAAAGGTAAAGTCCATGATCCTGTTCCAGGTTATCCTGTGATTATTCAATTCTTCAAGTCCCTAGAAGAAGATCCTATTCATGTTGCACAGGTAAAATTGAAAGGTGATAACTCCTTTGAGTATGGGTTCCGAGTACTATCCGTAGATGATGGTAAAACCACCCATTTTTTTGAAGGCG
>Ga0208879_1000844_pt1 | contig 30582 bp, 20 predicted proteins | sample Knorr_S15_td_Bot_FD_185605 | JGI IMG/M metagenome (GOLD analysis project Ga0208879, IMG submission 185605) | Marine microbial communities from Southern Atlantic Ocean transect - Knorr_S15_td_Bottom_ad_5009_LV_A (SPAdes) (version 2) | ecosystem: Environmental > Aquatic > Marine > Oceanic | place...
AACGTTTCGGCACCCCATCTCAAACATTAAAAATAGAACGATTGTAAGACACAAAATGGTTCTACAAAAGTTGAAACAGAAAAATGTCAGGATTGCACTAGTCGGTGCTTCCAATAATCACCATAAATTCGGGAACCGGATCTACCGCGATCTACGTTCCAAGGGATATGACGTAATACCTGTAAATCCCAAAGATAAGCAGATTGAAGGGGACCGAGCCTACAGTTCAATAGAGATGATGGAAGAGCTGCCGGACATAGTCAACTTTGTTGTTCCTCCGCCGATTGCAATGAAAGTAGCACAAGAAGCTGTGGAACTGGGAATCAATCATCTCTGGTTCCAACCTGGATCTGAGAGCGAGGAACTGGAGACATGGTTGAAAGGTACAAATGGAATAAAGTATCTGGTAAATTCCTGCATAATGGTCGAGACTAGATAATTAGGAAACCAATTCTCTTATCTTTGACAAGGCCGCGGAGAGTTTGTTCTCTGGACAAGCGCCCTGTGCATAGGATTCCTTACCCCCTCCACTACCACCGACAGTGGACAATGCCTTCTTGAGAATCACGCCACAATCCAGATTCACAGAATCGGATTTAGCCAGGATTACCGTACCACTATCACCCTTGGAGCACCCCATTGCTGCCACTGCATCTTTTTCCGAAGTAATCTCGCGTACTAACTTCTGAACCTCGGCAAAGCCGGTGCCACCCATATTTTGTGCATAAAAAATGAGATTTCCAATCTTTTCGCCTTCCAAATCTGATGATTTTAGGGATGCCAACTCCTTTTCCAGCGAAGAAACCCGATTGCGGAGTTCTTTCCATTCCTTGACGAATTTTTGAGCAGCGGACGGAGCTTGGTCAATTGGCACTCCCAATTGCTCGGCTGTCTCTTCCAGCAAAGCCCTTTCCCTCTGGGCCGCCTTGATCGCGTCAGGTCCTGCCGAGAATTCTATGCGTTCCACGCCATCCTGTATCCGCTCTGTCCTCAAAACCTTGACGGCCTCCAATTTAGAGGTTGAAGAGACATGGGTTCCTGCGCATGCCTGCGCATCAACACCTGAAATCTCAACCACACGTACCTCTCGGTAATTGGGTGCACCTCCTTGATACAGGGTATTGCCATACTTTCTATCTGCATCTTCCCTGTTATGGAATCCAGTTGTCACGGGATGATCCTCAACAATCAACTGATTAACCATAGACTCCAGATTGTCAATCACGTCCCGTGTGAGCCTTCGGTGATGAGTGATGTCCAATCTAGCTCGATCCACATATTTGGAAGCCCCTGCTTGCCAGACGTGGGGTCCTAGAATTTTACGAGCTGCGGCTCCGACCAAATGCGTGGCTGTATGATGCCGACTCAGTCCCGAACGGCGTTCATCATCGACTGTGCCCGAGATTTGGGTGCCGACCGGAGGAGTTTCCCCTTCTAGACGATGAACTACCACATCACCTACCTTCTGGACCTCGACCACTTGACTCTCTTTGCCACTCCAGGCAATTACACCCGTATCACTCAATTGGCCTCCTCCTTCTGGATAAAACAAAGTGTTCTTCAGGGATATCTGGCCGATATCAGAGAAGACAACCTCCGATGAAAAAGAACGCTTCTCCATATCCTCGTAAAAATCCAGATTAGTTGGTTCTGCATCGATAGATACCGTCTTTTTCTTTCCACCCTTTGCTTCACCCTGGTGTCGTTCAGCAACCATAGCAAGAAACCCATCGGGGACTTCGATTGAATGACCTAGGTCTCTCGCAAAATCGCGGACCACTGAGGGAGGCAAACCTTGGGAATCATACAATTCCAGAAGCTTGTCCTGATCTATGCCTCCTGAACCAATAGCTCGCTGTACGGTGCGACGGCCGCGCTCAAGGGTCTGAATAAAACGTTCCTGTTCAAGCGCTACCATCTCCAGTATATGGGCTTTGTTAGCTCCAATTTCAGGGTAGGTCCCAGAAAGAGTGTCGATATGGTGAGATACCATTTCAGACAAGGCATCCTGTGCATCGAGATCCCTCAATAACAATGCTGTTCTTCTAAGGACCATACGAGCAAGATAACCTGCCTTGACATTACTCGGTACGATTCCATCTCCAAACATGAAGGCAAGGGCTCGTGAATGGTCTACCACTGCGAACAATTTCTCCAAGGGTTCAATAGTAGCGGTAAACTCAGGAAGTGTCATGGAATGGCCTGCGGCATTAAGTCGATCAAGTACCTTCTGTCTTAGTTCGGTCAGATCCGAACCATAGTCTATTGACAATACGCCACATATTTTGGCATTCTCAGATATGATTGAACTGGAGTTTTCCAGAGAATCCTTCAGATTTGTAAGTTCAGTGAGATGCGAAACTGCGTCTGGGAAAACCGCTTCATAGATGGTAGGAGTTCCTTGTGATGCCCAAACCAACCTTTCGAGACCATACCCGGTATCGACTATCGATCTTGGCATTCTTTTGAATTTTATGCCCTTGAGTTCTATATCTCCATCAGGGTCCTCCTCAAGATCCATGAATACCAAAGTGGCTAGTTCCAGTCCTCCGGCCAGGACCTCCAAAGCCTCACCACCATTACCTCCTCCGACCCACGGATTTTCCTTGTATGTTATCTCAGAACCAGGCAATCCTAATCCTGTGTAAAGTTCATGGCATAATTCAACCGTACGGTCCTGCCAATAGATGTTCTGCTCCTCAGTGTTGAAGGCGTGATGGGCCATCATCTCAAAAGTAGTCAAATGGCGGCCACTACGTCCGACCGATTCCAGATCGTTCAAACGAATGCAGGGCTGGGAGATCGTCAATGGATTCGCAGGTGGCTTGGAAAAACCACTTGTGACATGAGGCTGGAAAACTGCTATGGATGCAATCGAAAGATATATGTCATTTCGCCAGCGAGCGACCACCGATGCTCGAGGGACTCTAGTATGATTGTGCTTCTCAAAGAAACTGAGAAACGCTTCCCGAGCCTCATCAAGATTCATTGGTTTGGAGAACAAGGGTTTACCAATGAAAGAATATTCAACACAAGGTGCATCCCCACAAAGCTCGCGCTCAACGGTCGACCAGAAGAAGCTATCGCACTTTGCACACTTCTGCCGGGTAAAACCTGAGTCTTGAAAGAAGCGAAGAGAAAGACCATCACTCACAAGATGGCAGAGAGTGGGAGCTTAAAAACTGCGGAGGCCCATAAGCCTTTATGACTGTTTGAGAAATGAGGAAGTAACATGGTATCCAATGAAGAACACAAACCTTACGTTTCAGCAACAACCATTTTACCCGAAATAACAATACAAGGAATCATTCTAGCCATTGTTCTAGGAATGCTTCTGACTGCTGCAAATGTCTATCTAGGATTGTACGTTGGAATGACAGTAAGTGCTTCTATTCCTGCGGCAGTCATATCAATGGCTGTTCTAAGAAGTCTGGCAAAAGCCAATATTTCAAAAGGAACAAATATTCTTGAGAATAATTGGGTTCAAACAGCCGTTTCTTCAGGCGAATCACTGGCCGCAGGAGTAATCTTTACTCTACCTGCACTTCTAGTGATGAACCAGACCAGTAATGGTGAGGTTGGCTGGTCCGAATTTCCATACTTCAAGACCCTGATAATAGCACTGGTTGGTGGCACAATCGGAGTCATGTTCTCGATAAGTCTTAGAAGAATCTTCATAGTCAAGGAAAAATTGCCATATCCGGAAGGTGTGGCCTGTGCTGAAGTGCTAGTTGCCGGAGAGAAAGGGGGTTCTCAGGTAATGCCAATCTTTGCTGGTATTGCCTTCGGTGCCGCGTACAAGATTCTGTCCTCACTAATGGTAACTGTAGATAATACAATGAAACAAGTTAGTATTGGACTCTGGGAACATGGTTGGCAAGGTTTCTACACATTTACTGGAAAATTGAATTCCTCGGTTGCCTATGCCAAATCAAAAACGACTTTCTACTTTGGTGCTGAATTCTCTCCGGCCTTACTAGGTGTAGGATACATTGTGGGCCCTGCAATTGCCAGTTTTGTTTTCTTTGGAGGACTTTTAGGGGCAATTGTCATAATGCCCATAGCCAGTACTCTTCTAAATCCGACTGACGCATTCATAGAACAGATCACGAGTGCCGCAATGTCTGGAGATGTGATTAATTACGGCGATTATGCAAATCATATCAACGGCCGAAGAAGAATGGTAGGAGTAGGAACTATGCTAGTTGGTGGATTGTACACTTTGGTAATCATGCGTAAGGCTCTAACCAAAGGTATCACTGAAATGATTGAAGCGACCAAACAGACTGGTACCAAAGGCAGTGAACTGCGAACCGATGAGGATCTTCCTGCAAAATCAATCGCTCTGACCAGTATTGCAATGGCAGTTCCCATGTTCTTCATGGTGTGGCTTGTTTCTGGACTACTACTACCTGCAATACTATCACTTGTCATAATTTTCACGGCTGGATTTCTATTTGCTGCAGTAGCAGGATATATGGCAGGTATAGTAGGGAGCAGCAACAATCCACTTTCAGGAGTAACGATTATCGTAGTTATTCTGACTGCAACAACTTTTGCGTTGTTGAACAGTCTGGTGTATGGTGGTGAAAACACGGCTGAATTACAAGTTGCAGTCATAGGTGTAGCTGCATTCGTAGCTTGTGCAGGAGCAATCTCTGGGGATAATCTTCAGGATTTAAAAACGGGATACATAGTTGGGGCCACACCATGGCGCCAGCAGATTGGGCAAATCGTGGGTGTTGCTGCAGGGGCTCTAGTAATTCCTCTAGTTCTTAATTTACTTGCAGACCAGATCCTCAATGGGGATCTTGAGGCCCCTCAGGCCTTTTTGATGGCCAGCATAACAAATGGAATCCTAGGTGGTGGAATGGACTGGTCCATGGTTTTCATGGGTTCCGGAATTGCATTTTGTCTGATAGCGCTTAGACATACTGATGAATATGTTAACATTCTGATCTGTGCCTATGTTCTTTTCCTGATTGGAGGATTCCTGGAGGAAGCGATACCTGCATTCTTATTCTCAGGGAGTCTATTTGTTGGAGCTACACAACTCTGGATAAGAGACAGAGGTGGATTGAATATATCTATAATGGCTGTAGCCGTTGGAATGTATCTAAGCCTGAAAATGACTATCCCTATTTTTATTGGTGGTATGATTAAGATGTACATCGATAAAAGATTTGATGCACCATTAAAGAAATCTAGACCTGAGTTATTCAAGAAAGGGCAGGATGAAAAATTAGCTAGTGAGAAAGAGAAGTTACATGGACCGGGTATATTGTTTGCATCTGGCCTAATTGCAGGAGAAGCAATTATGGGGATTGGATTAGCAGGAATGGCAGTCTCTGGGATTTATTTGGGCACTAAACTTGCTACTTCTATCTCTCTTTATCCTATCGTTATTTTTGACTATTCCTTGGGCACCTTTGGCCACTGGCTTGGAATGGGGGTGTTCGCCTGTGGGGCTGTGATAATGGCAACATTTAGTATGAGGCAGATGAATGACGATAATTTTGGTAAAATAGAAGAATGGGATTTCGATGATAAGATTCAAGATGCGGAAATGGTAGACGAAGTTCCAAAAAAGAAGAGCCCCCCAAAGAAGAAAACAAAGAAATGATCTTGGACTAAGCGGGTGTGGTCTAGTCTGGCATGACTGTGGCTTCCCAAGCCACCAACCCGGGTTCAAATCCCGGCACCCGCACCAATTTAATCCAACCAGTGTAGACCCTATCCTTGACTGACAGAAACTTTGTGATAATCGGACATCGAGCACATACCATTGCGGATTGGAAATTGGATGATCTTTGCGGAGGAGCTGGAAGGCTTGATGTTCTGGTTAGGTGTGTTACCACTGCCCTTTGGAAATCACACGGTATAAGGCGTGATACTGAGATCTGGTTGATTCTAAATGGTCCTCCAAATCCTCCAGTCACTGTCCATTTTAGTGGCGAGAAGATTCGCTATCTAAATCCTGATGAGCGTTCGACGGCAGCCCTTGTCAGAAATGGATTGATAAAATTTAAAAATGAGACAGAACCAATGGAAACCAGCCCAGGGATAACGATGGAGAGAATAGGTTTGGATAAAGTCTTGAAAAAAATGCCTAACCCAGTACTTTTCAGTGAAAATGGCGAAGATGTGATGAATGACGCAAATACGTTTGTACTTGGAGATGACAAGGATCCAACCGAGGAAGAAATGGAAATATTGAATGACTTGCCAAAAATTAGTTTGGGAAAAGAAAGTTTGCTGAGTTCGGCCTGTATAACGTTAATACATCACCACTTGGATAATGCATAGATGAGTGATTCCAGCCTTTGGGAACGATGGCGTACCATACACAAAACGGCCAATCCGCTACCTGATGCGCCTTTAGATTTCATCAGTAAATGGATGCTGATCACCCGTTCCTACGTTTTCGAACTGGACGTTTATCCCGGAATGATAGGAATTCTTTTAGCATTACAATTTGTACACTCTTCGTATTCTGCCAACCTGGAATTGGGATGTTCTTGGGTCTGGGCGGGAATTCCATGCGTTCTTTCTGAAGCTAGCCGGATTATATATTATGACGGCCTAATCATCATCATTGGACTAATGCTGGCCCACGCTTCAAACAACATGATCAACGATTTTTTTGACACATTGCATGGTGTCGATACCGAAGGATACCCAAGAACCCAGTATGGGCCTCATGCCTTGATCGATAATCTAATTTCGAAAAACGGATTGATTTTGGCGATATTCGTATGTAACGTCATAGACCTGTTGATTGCCGTTTATTTTTATCAAAAAATTGGCCCGGAAATACTCTATTTTGTTTTTGCAGGGTTGGCTATCTCCATATTCTACGTTGCAAAACCGATAAGGCTGAAGAATATTGGTTTGGGAGAATTTGCAATCGGACTGGTTTATGGACCTCTAATGGTAGGCGGAACCTTCATGGCACTAACGGGTGAATCATTTGGGTCCCAGACCTTGAATAATGCTTTCTTGGTGTCCATACCTTTTGGATTGACCGTAATGACCATGATTATGGGAAAGCATATGGACAAGTACGAAGCTGATACGGCCAAACCCGTACACACCTTACCGGTCATGATCGGAATGAGTTGGGCTTCGAAAGTAAGTCAAGCTACAATCGTCTTATTCTTCATTTTCAGCCTTTTGAGTGTTATGCAAGGGCACTACGCAATGGCTATTGTGATCTTTGCCATGCCTCGAGCAATGTACGTCATAAAGAAATTCAATGAACCGGTTCCAGACACCCAAAAAGAGGCGTTCGATATCGCATTCGAAGTATTGCCACCTCATCTGAAGGAAAAAGTGATTGAAAAAGATATGAAAGACATTTTTCCGGTTTGGCCACTATGGTATGTTGCCTGGGCATTCCATTTCGTAAAGATCGCGGGTGCCACGTTTGTACTGGGTCTGATAATAGACACCTTAATTGTTCTAGAGATTATACCGCTCTAATATTTATCTAGTCGGTTCCAATATACAAATATGGAAGCGATAATTCTGGTTGGAGGGCTTGGGACCAGACTCAGGCCACTGACTCTTACGATTCCAAAGCCATTGCTTCCCTTGGCAAACGTACCGATGATAGAACGAATGGTCAGAAATCTGCCAGAAGCATTTGACACTGCCATTTTAGCGATTAATTATGGCCTTGATGAGATGAAAGAATATTTTGAGGGACGGAACCTAGGAAAAAAAGTGATTATTGTACCTGAAGAAAATCCTCTGGGCACTGGAGGTGCGATGAGAAACTGCATCGATCATGTTACGGGGACTACTGCTGTGTTCAATGGTGATGTAGTAACCTCTGTAGACCTAAGCAAAATGCTGGAGCAACACATCAGGACCAAAGCAAAGGGTACACTGGCCTTGTGGGAAGTTGAAGATCCAAGCCGATTCGGAGTAGTCGAACTGAAAGAGGGACAGATATTACAATTCCAAGAGAAACCTGAAAGAGGTACAGAACTATCAAATCTGATAAACGCGGGAACATATCTACTCGAACCTGAAATACTGGAAATGATACCTCCGAATCAGAAAATCTCTATTGAAAGAGACATCTACCCCAAAGTGGCTGGTGATGGATTGTATGGTTTCCCATTTGAAGGATTTTTTATTGATTCGGGGACTCCTGAATCGTATCTGAAAGCTAACTTCAAATCCATTGGTAATAATGGAACTGCAGCTCATAGCGGGGCAAGCATACGAGGGCCTTCACTTATTCATGAAAGTGCAGAATTACAGGACTGTATTATTGGTCCCAATGCCATAATAGGACCTAATGTCAGAATGGAAAAGTGTGTAATCAGGAGAACTGTCATACTATCTGATGTCAAGGGATATGGTGGTGTCATAGAGGATTGTGTAATTGGACCTGAAATTACATTTGAAAATAATCTAAAACGAACGTTAATATCACCACATGGAAAACTGGATTTCTAAGGTTGAAGAATGAAACTCAGAATCGTGCAAATCCCTGTTGGACCACTACAAATGAACGCAACATTAGTGATGGATAAAGAGACTAAAGAAACGATCTTTTTTGATCCTGGCGATGAAACTGAACGAATCCTAAAAGTGGCTGAAAACGAGGGAATGAATATTAGCAGACTGATTGCGACACACTGCCATTTTGATCACGTAGCTGATGCAAACAAGGCTATGGAAGAACTAGGTCTGCCCTTGGAAATTTGCCCCTTAGGTGAAAAGATGCTAGGAAAAGTAGGCCCTATAGCAGCTGCCTTTGGGTACACCCCCTCCAAAATAGAAGCGGGAGGATATTTGAACGAAGGCGATACAGTAGAACTAGGAAAGACAAAATTCGGAATATTACATTGCCCAGGACATAGCCCCGATTCTCTATGTTTCTATACCGATGGAACCCTAATAGGAGGGGACGTTATCTTTCAAGGAGCTGTGGGGCGGACCGATCTTCCAGGAGGTAGCGCTGAAGATCTAATGGAGTCTATTCGAACTAAAATTTTACCTTTGCCAGATGAAACTCTAATTTATCCGGGGCATGGACCAAAGACAAGTCTAGGGGAGGAGAGAAAACATAACCCTTACATAAATGGAAAGCTAAGACTAGTCTAGTCATTAAATATTTTAAAAGAGCAGTTATCATAGTATAAAGACCAGTTTTCTGGGAACAAATAATGAAATACGAAGATTATAAAAAAAAAATAGGAAAAATAGCTAGTGTACTCAAAAGAAATGATACGCTTATTACCACTAATAGAAAGGGGCACAACCATAGAGATCTAAATTTTAAACAAAACCAAAAACGAATAAACACTAACAATCTTGACAACATACTATCTATTAGTGAAAATTCCATAGATTGTGAATCGGCCGTAACTGTCGGTAAAATAAACCGATTGACCATACAAAAAGAAAAGATAGTTCCATCCTTACCTGAAGGTGACAATTTTACAGCAGGAGGGTGTTTGGGAGGTATAGCCTTAGGATCAAACTCCTATTCAAATGGATTTTTCAATAACAATGTGATTGATTTCGACATAATACTAGGAAATGGGGAAATCTTAAGGGATGTATCTCCAAACAAAAATTCTGACCTGTATTATGGAGTTGGTGGTACATACGGGACCATGGGAATTATTACTCGTGTAAAATTAAAGTTGATTCCATGCATGCCATATGTCAAAGTGGACTATTTACATCATAATTCATTTGATGGATTTTACAATAATTTTAAGGAAATAATACAAAACTCAGAAGATGATTTTGTAGAAGCGTTTGTCAATGATAAAAATGACTTTACAATTGTGGTTGCAAATTATGTTGAAGAAGTAGAGTCGGCTGACATACTGATTACTAGGGATAAGGATATGTTCAAACAACGTCATATGTGCTTATATGCCCAAATAGCACAAAAGAAAAAATTCAATTACTTACGCCTAGTTGATTACCTAGAACGATATAGTTATTCCGCATTCTGGGGACATTATTTGTACACACCTTATAAAATCCGAGATTTTGTGTACGCTGGCTTGATATATGCAACCATTCCCAAAAAATTGCTTGGATCTGATGAATTAAATATTAATAAATATTTCACTGCCACTAGCCACATAGTTGGAGATTATACAAGAGATGAATATGTCCTTGCGACAGATATCGGTGTCCCATTGTCTAAACTAGAAGAGGCGTTGCATCTAGTTGATAACATGACAAAAACTTATCCACTCTGGATATGCCCGAGTATTGACCATTATCATCCAGATAAAATATTCTGTACACGTAAGCCAGAAATTTGTGAAGATAATATTATTCTAGATTTGGGAATTTATGGGATTAAGAATACCCGAATACTGTCCAAGAAGGTGAATAAAGCATTTGAAAAATTTTCTTTTAGGCACGGTGTATTCAAAGGCTTTTTTTCAACTTGTTACTTCAGTTATGATGATTTTTGGAATCATTTTGATAAAGAAAAATATGATAAACTCCGAAAAAAATATCATGCCGATGGGAAATTTATGGATATTTATGATAAGATAACATACCGTTCTGAGTCTAAAAAGAGGAAAATAAAAACTATTAGAAGCCAACTATTTACTTTCTTTGGAAGAATGTACTTGAAGCAAATAAATAAAAATAAGGAAAAACTTATTAAATGAAAATGGATAGTGCACTAGTCGTTGGAAATAGGCCCCTTAGTAGTAAGGTAATCGAATTAGCTAAGAATACACTAGTTGTTGCAGCAGATGCCGGAGCTGATAGATTATTGAAATTCAATATTGTTCCGGACTGGATTATCGGCGATTTAGATTCGGTTTCAAAAAAAACTATAACCAAACTTGAGGAGTGGACAATAACTAACAAGGACATTCAAAAGACTGATTTAGAAAAAGCTGTGGAATATGCCTTTGAGAAAGGAGTCAAGGAGGTTGCAATAGTTGGTTGGGATGGAGGGCGTATAGACCACACACTAGCAGCCTTGGGATTGGCATTTGACCCAAGAATAAAATTAATTGATGATGAATTCACGGTTTACTGTGTTAATGGAGAAAAAACAATTAAAGGGGAAGAGAGTACTCTATTCTCATTAATTGCGATGCCTGAAGCACGCGTTAGCGTTACCGGTGCGAGATGGAATTTACAGCATGAAAAATTGAATATGGGAGGGCGAGGCATACACAATGAAATTGGTCCTTCGGGTGAGGTAACTATCGAATGCCATAGTGGAAATTTGCTGCTTATTGAAGGTGATTTCGTACTATCTCATGACTGACGATTTTCTATTTCTGAAACAAGAAGTGTCATAATTGCTGAGCCAAGAAGGGCAGATAAGAATACGTCAAGATTAACTAAACCAAATTCATTGACGGGATTTGTTAGATAATCTATTCCCATTTGTAAATCTGAAGTATAAGCTCCGTAAATTACTACAGAAATTAATCCGAAAATAGCTCCAACTAAACCACCATTAGCTGTTACTCTATCTGACAAAGATAAGAAAATTGGAAGAACAGTGGCAGCTGCAAATAAATCAGCAACCAAGAAAATCCTGAAAACACTTAATGCATCTTCAGCATAATACCAAGCCAAGATTATAGCGACAGGCACTGTGGCAATTGCGGCATAACGAGCTTCCTGGAGACCTAACTGAGAATCTGATAAATCTCTGGACACCACTGCGACAACCGCATTCTGAAGTGTATCAATGCTAGAGCATACCAAGGCAATTCCAAGAACCAAGAACATTGACAAAACAGTTTCAGGATAATCACTAATTAATTCGAAAAATGCTAGTGAAGGATCTGAAAGGGCTCCTCTACCTGCTGCAGTGGTTCCCAAAAAACCAAAGAGCAAGACTGCGATGAAACACAGTATTGATGCCAGCAGAGCACCCTTCTGCAAAGAACTATCATCCTTCGAAGCCCATGTACGCTGCCAGTTACCCTGAGAAAACATCTCGGCAGCAGTTATTGCCAAAACAAGGGCCAGACCAGCTTCAAAGGTTGAATAGTCACTGATACTGCCATGTTTCCATTCATATTCTAAATCTTCTGGTGTGTACGCTTGGGCATCGTCAAAAGTACTGGTAATTCCTTCATTGAAGATAAAAATAACAATGCATCCTATCAACCAGACTATAAAGAATGCCTGAATACGATCTGTCTTGATCGATACTGGCAGACCGCCCATTACCGTATAAAAAGTCGTGACCAAGGCGACCGCTATAATCGGAACCAGGGAATCAATACCCGATAAGAATTCAACTGCTCTACCTATTGCAATATATTCGGCAAACATGAACGTGAACATGTAAATTATAGAGATTACCCCGACGTAGACCTGCATCTTGCGGCCCATTCTCTGCCGAACATAATCTGCGAGGGTCACTCCTTCTGGCGTTAATTTTCTGATTATGGGGCCAATGTATGCCAGCAACAAGAAAGGAGTTGCGGAAGACAAAGCATAGCCCATGACATCATAGAAACCGCCGTAATACCCAACTTCTGACGGTCCGAAAAGAATCCACACACCTATTCCCGATGCAAAGAGACTTAGACCAACCATAATCCAGTTCTGGCTGCCTCGCGCCGACAGGAATTCATCATTATTCAATTCCTTGCCAACTGACTCTCGATATCCCAGCCATGCAAAAAATCCAAGTGTCGCTATTAGAAGAATATATCCTATACCTTCTGAAATCACGCCATAACCTCCAACGAATGACCCAGCTCCTCTACAATCTTGGCAACGCTTTCTGTGGAATCTCCAAATACATACAGTGAAGGTTCAAAACCGTGACCGCCCTCATCTACGAAAGCTTCGGTTTTGACGACTTCCTTATCCATCACTAAATTTTCACCTTCTCTTTGTAATACCAAAGGGCGAATTTGCATTCTTTTTAGCAGGTCTGAAACAACAGAATCCCATCTCAAGTTTATTATCACACAAGCATCGGAATTGAATTTACGAATCTCCAAAAGTAAATTAGATAGATGAGAGGAACCACCAAATTTAGGTGAGGATAAGGGACGGGCTCGACCATCCACTGGAGTCAGGCGCCCTGGAAAAGCTGCGATTCCCGACTTGTCGACTGCATCGCTGGTGGCCATCGCAATATTGACCCTGACTTGAGGGGACAAAAGAGGAATCAAACTCGAAAGACGTCTTCTCATATCTGCGATCTGGACCAAGATTGTCTCACGACTATCTTGAAATGGAAAACGAAGACTTAACTCCTGATCGCCAACTATCAACTTAAGTGTCCATCGTAAAATTTCACCGCTTTCCAATATTTCTGCCAATGATTGGGACGCCTCCTGCAGATCACTCTCTATTGGTTCAGCAAAATGCGTGGGTAAAGTATGCAAATAGTTGCCGGCCATAACTTGACTGACGCCCAAAGACTTGCCCAACCTAGACTGAGTCCATCCTTCCTCAGCAAGGATTCGACAGGCTCTCCCTCTCAGTTCCTTGAATAAATTACCTGTCAACTCAACTGGCATCATATTAGTCACTTATCAAAAGCAATAAATCCCTTATAAAGATTATGCAAACCTTTTAGCAGGGGCTCTCCTAAACTTTGTTTAGAGGTATAACATTTGACAAAATCAGTACCGATACCACAAGGGACGCTGTCCAAGATTTTCGATGAAACCGGGTACGACTCTAGCAATTTGTCAATACGTGAGACAAACCGTCTGGCATCTCTTATAAGTAAAGAATGCGGAATTGAATTTGTAAGGATGGAAATGGGCATTCCTAACATTCCTACTCCTGATATCGCAAAGGAAGCTGAGAAGAAGGCTATCGATGACGGTTTACAAGGTATTTATCCACCCTTCGACGGAATCCCGCAATTGAAAAAAGCTGGAAGCGATTTTGTTAAGGCATTTCTGGATTTGGATGTAAAGCCCGAGCATGTAATACCTACATGTGGATCATTGCAAGGTGGATACATCTCACAAGCCCTAGCAGGAAATATGCATCCGGGAAAGAATACTATATTATATCTTGATCCAACCTTTCCAGTAACCAGATATCAAGCCCGTTTTCTCGGATTGGAAAGTGATGGAATCGAACTGTATGATAATCGAGGACCAGAACTAGTAGAGGCGATAGAAAAACGTATTTCCAAAGGAGATATTGGAGGGATCCTATGGTCATCACCAAACAACCCTAGCTGGTCTTGTTTAACTAAAGAAGAATTGAAAGAAATAGCCAGAATATGTGACGAGAATCAAATACTGGCGATTGAGGACCTCGCGTATTTGGGAATGGATTTCAGAAAAGATTATTCGGTACCCTACTCAGAACCATACATACCTTCGATTGGCAAATTCGGTACCAACTGGATTACACTGATCTCGGCATCCAAGGCTTTCTCATTCCCTGGACCAAGATGTGCAATCACGGTCATCTCCCCTGAACTCAACGAACAGGAATTCGAGGGTCTGAAAACGTTTTGCGGAAGGAGCCGTTTTGGCCACGCATTTACCCTTGGGGGCTTGTACGTAACGACCTCGGGAGCCAGCCACACTGCACAGTATGCTCTATCAAAAATGCTTCAAAGTGCGGCCAAGGGTGATTTTAATTTTATAGAGATTACCAGAATTTATGGGGAAAGGGCAAGCCATGTCAGGAAAATATTCTTGAAATACGGTTTTGAACAAGTTTATGACAAGGACATGGATGAGCCTGTAGGCGACGGTTTCTATCTTACAATGTCCTATCCTAACTATGACGGGGAACACCTGATGCTAGAATTGTTGAGATATGGGATCTCAACAATTACTCTAAAATCGACCGGCTCAAATAGGCATGAAGGGTTGCGGGTTTGCATATCCTTTGTAGATTCGAAAGACATCCTTGTTTTAGAAGATAGATTGCAAAAATTCATGGAGAACAACAATTGAAATCAAACGATATCGACTTCGACAACTTGACCTTTAGCTTCACTAAAACGAGATCGATGTACGTGGCCAAATGTGAATTGGGAGGTGAATGGCAATCTGGAAACATAGTTCCTTTTGATGATCTGCAGATATCTCCTGCAGCCGGAGTACTGAACTACGGTCAAGGCCTGTTCGAAGGGATGAAGGCCTACAAATGGGATAATGGAAAGATTGTAATCTTCAGGCCGGAAAAGAATGCCGAGAGGGCAGCTAGAGGCTGTTCCAGACTTTCTATGCCGAAAATACCTGCGAATCTGTTCCTGGATGCGGCCAAGAAAGTGGTAAGGGATAACGCAGACTACATCCCCAATACCAAACAGGGATCACTATATGTCAGGCCAATAATCTTTGGATCTGGGGCAGGATTAGGTGTCGCGCCGTCGACGGAATATACCCTTGTAGTGTATGTCAGCCCAGTAGGCCCCTACTTCAAGGGAGGACTGTCGCCAATAAGGCTCATAGTTACCAATGACTATCACAGGGCACCACTGAAAGGGACAGGTGGCGTGAAGGCAATAGGAAATTACGTACCTGGAATGCTCCCCAGTGGATTAGCAAAAAAACAGGGATATGCCGAGGTGATCTATCTTGATGCGGCTGAGGAAAAATACATAGAGGAAGTCGGAGCGGCCAACTTCTTTGCAATAATTGACGGCAAGGTGATAACTCCAGATCTGACGGGTTCCATACTCCCTGGAGTAACCAGGGAATCAGTGTTATATTTGGCTCATGAAAAAATGGGCCTGAATATCGAAGAAAGGCGAATCAGTGTCGATGAAGCTCTGACAGCAGATGAGGTTTTCTGTGCAGGAACGGCAGCGATCATTGCACCAATAGGCTCCATAAACTATCAAGGTAAAGAACACATCTTTTCAGAGGGTATGGTGGGCAAGATAACCAAAGAACTTTATGACGCGCTAACAGCCATCCAGTTTGGAACTGGAAAAGATGAATTTCAATGGATGACTGAAATATAACGTAATTTATACCCCTGTCTTGTAGATTGACTATAAATGGGTGGCCTGATTGATGAACTTGAGAAGAAAATCAAGGACAAAAAAGCCAAGATTGGGATTATTGGAATGGGCTATGTTGGAATCCCCCTAGGATTAGAATTTGCTGGAACTGGATTCTCTGTAACTGGTTTCGATAAGGATTCAGCACGAGTAAAAGAAATCAATTCTGGAAAACAAGTGATAAAACATATTCCTGCCAAATCAATGAAAGAATTTGTGAAGAAGAATAATGGATCTTCTACAACTGATTTTTCAGAAATCAGGGATATGGATTGCCTGATAATTTGCGTACCTACTCCTCTTGATGAGCATGAACAACCTGACATGAGCTATATCGAAAGCGCATCCAAGGAAATTGGTAAAAACTTGAGGAAAGGACAGTTGATTGTGCTTGAATCAACCACGTATCCAGGTACAACCAGGGAAATTGTCAAACCTATCCTAGAAAAATCCAAGTTGGAGGCTGGAGAAGATTTCTTTCTAGCTTACTCACCAGAGAGAGAAGATCCTGGAAACAAGGAATTTTCCGTTTCAGCGATACCAAAAGTAATGGGAGGATTGACGGATAACTGTCTCCGGTTAACCAGCAACTTGTACAAGAACATCGTCTCAGAAACTGTCGAGGTTAGTTCACTAGAAACGGCTGAGGCAACAAAATTGATGGAGAATATTTTCAGAGCTGTAAATATAGCCATGGTAAATGAGTTGAAACTGATCTTTAGTCGGATGGGAATTAATATTTGGGAAGTAATTGATGCTGCCAAGACCAAACCATTTGGATTTATGCCATTCTATCCTGGACCTGGGATGGGAGGGCATTGCATCCCTATTGACCCTTTCTATCTTTCATGGAAAGCAAAGGAGTACAATACCGAGGCAAAGTTTATCGAATTGGCTGGTGAGATTAATCGGAAAATGACTGAACATATAGTTCACCGTATTGGAAGGGCATTAAACGATGACAAAAAAAGCATCAGAGGTAGTAAAATCCTAATCGTAGGGGTAGCCTACAAAAAAGATATCGATGACATTCGAGAATCACCGGCTTTAAGAATAATGGATCTGCTTAAACACAAGGGAGCTAAAATCACATATCATGATCCTAACGTGAAAAACGTGGGTCCACTAAAGAGTCTAGATTTAACGCAAAATACTATAAACGAACAAGACGCGATTGTAATAACCACAGATCATACCAATATAGACTACAAATCGCTGGGAAAGCATGCCAAATTGATAGTAGATACCAGAAACATAATGGCAACCGTGAAAAATCCAAAAGCCCGCGTGATAAGGGCTTAGGTATGGAACCGTATCAAACGATACGTCAAGGAATCATTGAACGCTACAGTGTGTTAGTAGATAATCCAACGGAATTCGCAGAAGCTATTCACAAGCCTCTTGAACAATCATTTCGAATTAACACACTTAAGGGAAATAAAGAGGATATACTGGAACAACTCAAGAATTATGATTCTGAAATAACAGAAGTTCCATGGAATGATAACGCATATGTATCCCAACTGAATAATCTGGGTAGCAGTCTGGAACACTTTGTCGGCCAGATATATATTCAAGAATTGACCTCTATGATTCCCCCCTTGATTGTAAAGGATGTAATTGACAACAATACAATTCTGGACTGTTGTGCCGCCCCTGGCTCAAAGACAACCCAGATAGCTGGTATGATGCAGAATCGGGGTCACATAATAGCAAATGATTCAAGATATGCTCGATTGAAATCATTGAGAGGAAATCTGGATCGTTTGGGGGTGACAAACGCTACCGTTACACTTAGAGATTTCAAATCCTTTCCAAATACGGAAGCCGACCTGTACCTAGTCGATGCGCCATGTAGTTCAGAAGGCACGATACGCAAGAAGAATGCTATTGCTAGAATGTGGAAAGAAAAAGATTATAAGCGTTTTACCAAGCTCCAAAAAGGTCTATTGAACAAGGCCTGCGAAATGGCACCTTCCGGAAGTACGATTGTGTATTCAACCTGCACCTTTTCTCCTGAAGAAAACGAGATGGTAATCAGTGAAATTATTGATAATCATCCAGTCAAAATAGAAAATATTGGGATAAACGGTCTAAAAACTAGTCCCGGTATAACTGAGTGGAATGGAAAAAGATATAACAAAGAAGTAGAAAAATGTATGAGAATCTGGCCTCATCATAATGACACGGATGCCTTCTTTGTCGCGAGATTGGAAAAATGTTGAGAATTCTTGATTCTGAGCGAATAAGTTTAATTCAAGAATATTCTCTGAAGCGTTTTGGAATCAATCAAGAGAAATTAGAAAACTACAGATGGTACATAGGCTCAAAGAATAGAATCTACATCGGACCTGAAGAATTAAAAAGAATTAAACCAGAAAGCATTGGACTATGCGTTTTTCGTCTGGACAAAACGCCCAAACCGACAACCAACTTTCTACAACTATTTGGAAGGTACGTTACAAAAAACATTATTGAACTGGATGATAATGAGACCCTCAACTATTGCAGCGGAAAAGACCTGAACCCTAAATGTGAATTAGACGTGGTCCCGGGTTTCGTAATGGTGAAGCACAAAGACAGATTTCTAGGATGTGGTCACTGGAATGGAAGTCTGATCAAGAACCAGATTCCAAAATCGAGATTCTGTAAGATTAACTTTCTCTAGATTAGAGAGTACTGCTTAATTATTGGCACTTATAGCCACTGAATGGGTCAAACGACCTTTGAATTTGGAACTGAAACAATTGAACCTGAAGAGCCTCAGGTAGAACACCCCAAATCGGAAAAGAAAGAAGCCAAGAAGAAGGTAACGGTCAAGGAAACGAAAGCTCACCAGTTGGCTAAGGAACTGCGTGATATTCCAGTCTCTGAGTTCTTTGAACAGAATCGCCACATATTGGGTTTTGACAATCCAACTCATTCTCTGATAACAGCAGTCAAGGAAGGGGTTGACAACAGTCTGGATGCTTGTGAACAAGCGGGCATTCTTCCCGAACTGAAGATTGAACTTGGAATTCTGGCAAGGGATGAATTAAGCATTGCAATAGAGGATAATGGCCCTGGAATTATAGAGCAGAATGTCCCGAATGTTTTTGGAAGATTGTTGTATGGTTCACGCTTTGGAAGTGGTAAACAATCCAGGGGTCAGCAAGGTATTGGAATCTCGGCTGCGATAATGTATGGTCAACTGACGACTGGGAGATCTGCTACTATCAGTACCCGAATATCAGAAGAGCATTTAGCTATACGCATAACTATGAAACTGGACACCCGGAATAACCGGGGCAATGTTGAGAGAACTGAGGACTTTGTATGGAAAGATGAGGTTGCTGAACCTGATGAGGATGGAATTTATCCTGAGAAGTATCATGGTACAAGGGTTGAATTTGCAATCAAGGGAAGATATCGAGAAGCAAGGCCTTCTGTCTTGGAATACCTGAAATCAACGGCTATTGTCAATCCCCATGCCAAGATAATTTTCACCAATCCAGAAAAAAATACAACCGTTTTTGAGAGGGCCAGTCAAGAAAATCCAAAACTACCCAGCGAAGGCGTAAAGCCGCATCCACATGGTGTAGAGTTAGGCCAGCTGATGCGCATGGCTCATCACAGTTCAGAACACCAAATAGCTCGATTTCTACGCAATGATTTGTCATCCATGGGTTCAAAGAGCATTAGTGGTGTACTGGAAAAGGCAAGACTATCTCCTATTGTCAGACCTCAAGATATCACCAGAGTTGAAGCGAAAGGAATGATAGATGCTTTCAAAACAACCTCGATCAGGACACCAAAGAGTGGAGTTCTAGTTCCAATTGGCCCAAAACTAATCAAACTGGGATTGAAACAGGTACTGGATGAATATCGACCTGATTTTTACACGCTACCGATTAGCCGTACTCCATCCGTATTCTCGGGAACTCCCTTCCTAGTGGAGGTCGGGATGGTTTACGGAGGTAATCTTCCTAAGGACCAGCCAGTTCAAATCCTCAGATTTGCCAACCGCGTTCCACTGCTTTATCAGGCTGGTGGTTGTGCTATCACCAAGGCTATACAGGGCATAAATTGGAGACAATATGGCTTAGAACAAAGAGGGGGCAAGGGCACTCCAAATGGACCAGCCATAATCCTAATTCATATAGCATCAACGAACATACCATTCACTTCCGAGGCCAAAGAAGCTGTTGCAGATATAAGTGAAATCAAAAAAGAAATTAAGTTAGCTCTACGTAACAATGCAAAAACCCTATCAAGACACCTGAAAAAACAGAAAAAAAGGGAAAAGGTAACTGAAAAATTTGACTTGGTACAAAAAATATTGCCGGCAATCGCGGAGAAGGCATCAAGTGTTGTTGGGCAACCTGTTCCAAATCTGGACAAGGTTGTTGCGGCTATCATGGACGTAGTCTGGATCGAAGAGGAGATTGAATTCAACAATGACCAAATCAAGGTTGAAATAAAAATAAAAAATTATCGCTTGAGATCGGCGAATTTCAAGCTCAGGGCTGAAGTTCCAGGGCATGAGATAAAAAATGCTGAACCCAAACCTGGTAAGAGAGAAGGAAATCAGGTTGTCTGGTCCATCGGGCTACCAACCACTGAATCGACCAAATACAAATTCACAGTTCCTGAATGTACACGAAACAGCTTTGAGGGTATTGAACTCTGGGTAGAAGGAATGGATTCATCAAATATAATAGGAGCTGAACCATGGACCGGGATTGTCGATCCTGGAATAAAAGATGCTATCGAAGCTGAAAAACAGGGACTTGCCTGATTCATGGCATTACCTGATTACTTAAGAAAAAAAAAAGGCTTTTTGGAACTCAGGAAGGACAAGAAATGGATTAGCTGGAATCCTTATCACTCCAAACTTTCGGCATATGTTCTAGCTGGTGGACCAGAATGGCCTTTTGAAGAAAAGAGCAATATTCTATATCTGGGGGCTGCGGAGGGCAATACTGTTAGTTTCTTGAGCTATATATGCCATGGTGGCCGAATAATCGGAATTGATATCTCATCTGTGGCAATGGCTGAGCTACTTGTCCTTGCTGAGAAAAGAAAGAACATAATTCCATTCCTGGGTGATGCCCATTTTCCAAAAAAATATCGCCCCCATACTGGTATTCCTGATATTTTGTATCAGGATATTGCTCAGAGAGACCAAGTTGAAATATTCATCCGGAACTATGATTTTTTTGATCCGAAATGTGGATTTCTTATGCTAAAATCCAGGTCTTTACCAGGAAAGGATAATGAAGTCTTCCGGGACACTATGAAAAAAATGGAATCCCGATTCAAAAAAGTGGCTGCTGTGAACATTACGAAGTGGGCTAAAGGGCATATGACCTACTATGTAGAATGATGGAGCCACCGGTGGGAATCGAACCCACGACCTGCGCCTTACCAAGGCACCGCTATACCCCTTAGCCACGGTGGCTCTTTTTTGCGACCGAAGGGGACTAAAAAAGAGTTTATCATATTTTACTGGATTTGAGGCGTAGGCCCATAATCTATTACACCCTTCGCTATTCTGCGGCAGATAACGTTTCGAAAAACATGGTAAATTACATTACTGATAGAAGTAGCAAAGAAGAAGTACTGAGTGGATTCGAACCACTTATTCGGAAATGGTTCAATCATAGATTTGAAAACCTGACGCCACCACAGGCAATGGCTATCCCATTGATCTCTAAAAAAAAAAACGTGCTAGTCTCGAGTCCCACTGGCTCAGGAAAGACCCTTACCGCTTTTCTCAGCATATTAAATGACTTTTTTAGAATACACAAGGATGGTGACCTAGAAACAGGTGTGCACGCCATCTATATCTCTCCTCTGAAAGCATTGGCGAATGATATTGATAGAAATCTCAAGCAACCTTTGGATGAGATGATTGAACTGGCAGCTAAGGGAAAAATGGATATGCCTGAGATCAAGGTAGCTGTTAGATCTGGTGACACCTCGCTCAAGGAGAGAGCAAGAATGTTAAGGAAGCCGCCTCACATTCTCATCACCACCCCTGAAAGTCTGGGCCTCCTTTTATCATCAAAGAAATTCAGGACCCACTTCAGGAAAACAAGATACATCATACTGGATGAGATACATGATCTAGCCAATAACAAGAGAGGAACTCACCTTTCCCTTTCGGTAGAGAGGCTGGCACAGATTATTGATGGAGAGCCTGTAAGAATCGGCTTATCTGCGACACAGGCCCCGATCGAGGATATAGCTGGTTTTCTAGGCGGATACAAAAACGGAAAACCAAGGCTTGTGAACATCGTGGATGTTAAAGAAAGAAAACATCTGGATCTAAGGGTTATTTGTCCTGTCGACAATCTAACCCTCCACTCTACAGAAGTAATTAATTCAAAGATGTACGACCTACTGGTTGATCTGGTAAATGATCATCGGACTACCTTGATCTTCACCAACACCAGATCTGGAACTGAATCAATTACCATGCAATTGAAAGAGAGAGGTATAGAGAAATTGGCAGCACACCATGGTTCTTTGTCCAAAGAAATGAGACTGGATGTGGAAGAGAAACTCAAGGCTGGTGAAATGGATGTCGTGATTTCATCGACAAGCCTGGAATTAGGAATTGACATCGGGTACGTTGATCTCGTTGTCCAGATAGGATCGCCTAAATCAATCGCTAAAGGGCTCCAACGAATTGGGAGGGCCGGACATGCCCTGAGTGAAATTTCCAAGGGAAGATTGGTTGTATTTGATCCCGATGACCTAATCGAATGTGCAGTCTTGATCAGATCTGCATACAAAGGGCAAATAGATAGAATCTCTATTCCTGAGAAGGCCACCGACGTGCTGGCCCAATCCATCATTGGAATGTCCCTAGATCGCAAATGGGATAGTGACGAAATGTATGAGCTTGTGAGGTCTGCATATCCATACCGCAACCTATCCAAGCATGAGTTTCTTGAGGTTCTTGATTTTCTAGGAGGGAATTCACTAGAGAATCACGGGGTCTATCCTAAAATATGGTATGATAAAAAATCAAAGGAGATTGGAATCAAAAGAGGGGTGCGACAAATCTACAATATGAATATTGGTACAATCCCTCAAGAAATCAATTATGCTGTCGTACTTGAGGGGAGAGGCGTACAATTAGGGAATTTATCGGAAAAGTTCGTTGAGAATCTTTCGAGGAATGACATATTTGTGTTAGGCGGGAGAACCTATCAATTCATAGAGACAAAGAGATCGACCGTGATAGTAAAAGATGGTCTGGGTAGGAAACCTACTGTTCCATCATGGTCTGGAGAAATGTTACCTCGCTCTTTTGACCTGTCTGAGGCCGTAGGAAGATTCAGAGCGGAAGTAGAAGAGAAGCTCGAAAAGCCTGAACCAGAGATAATCAAGTGGTTGGAAGAGGATTTTAGACTGGACCAGGGAGCTGCTAAAACAATAATCTCCCACATTGATGAACAAAAAAAGATTTGTGGATTTGTACCCTCTGACAAAAGATTGTTGGTCGAGGGATATATTGACAATAGGGGACGCAACGGAGCAATTTTTCACTTCCCGTTCGGAAGAAGGGTCAATGATGCTCTTTCCAGGGCTTTTGCTTATCAACTTGGAAAAGAAATAGGCAGCAGCATAAGAATCTCGTTAAGCGATGATGCGTTCCTGCTGACCTTTCCTAGTAGATTAGCAATCGAGGGTTTGGCGGAAAGGATAATGCCCAAGAACCTTGAACCTCTGCTCAGAAAGGCAATCAAAAACACCGAAATATTTGCTCAGCGCTTCCGCCACTGTGCTAACCGCTCGTTCATGGTGCTGCGCAACTACAAAGGACGTGAAATATCGATGCCCAGGCAACAACTAAGGACCTCCCAGGTACTAGAAGCGATCAATCAAGTTGATTCATTCCCAATGCTCGAGGAGGCCTATCGCGAGATTCTATATGATGCCTTTGACATTAGTAATGCTCAGCTCATACTGGATGAGATTGAGAGTGGAAAAAGGATTATTGAACATCGGAGTTATGCACCTGTGCCTTCTCCCTTTTCCCATTCCTTGATACTTTCAGGTCTTAGTGACATAGTCCTGATGGAAGACCGGTCGGCACTCCTGAGAGAGTTGCATGCTCAGGTCCTAGGAAGAGTGTTAGAACAAGGGGACGGTGACAAACCAAGATTTGAAAGAGAATTGATAGACAGCTACTTCAATGAAAAGAAACCGATTGTTGGTACGAAAGAAGGCGCGATTCAAGCTATTCGCCAGATCGGTGGAATCCATCTATTGAATGACAAAGGAAAATCAATCTACCGAATGTCTGACATGGCCACTACCGAAATGCAGGAATTATGCCATGAGATGATTGATGAGAAAATTGTTGAATCTGTCTGGACTGGAGAAAAAGAACCTCTCTATGCAACTCCCGAATTGATTCGCTACTACAAGACCATCTATGGTTCTGACGAAAAATTATCGAAAGAAGCGGAAAAGGTCTACAAAAAATTGAAAGGGCTAAAAGACATCAAATCGAAAAAGATTAGTGATGAATTAGAAAGAAATTATCTCGTTTGCAGAATGGTGGATGGATTCATCAAGCGGGAAATTGGGAATAGTGCATCCTATGAAAAAGCACTGGATTACCTTATTACAAAACATATCGGTTTCGTCGGACCAAGGGCTGTAGAAGAGATCGCTCTTGAACTCAGATTACCAGAGGAAGTCATCAGCCAATCACTTTACGATTTAGAAGAACAGGGAACTATTCAAGGTGGGAATTTTGTCCTAGGTCAAAGTACTCCCCAATATTTGATGGCTGAAGATGTGATTTATCTAGAGGCACAATCGCATGGAGACATAGATGTCATTCCTGACAGGATTCTGAGAGAGTTTATTGACTATAAGCTATTCAGGAAATTTTCAAGTTTGCAAACGTTTTTTGATCAACACAGTGACGTTGCCTCTCCAAGAACCGCATTTCATAGATTAGACAACCCCGATCTCGAGGAATGGTGGGAATGGAGAGATTCAGATGCAATACTACAAGGAAGGTTTTCAGGAGGGAAACTAAGGTACGTGCCTGCCAATAAAGTTGGGATGTACCAAGCCTTGTTCAGAAAGGAACCTGAGGGAAAAATCCAAAGCCTGATTGTGGATATGCTCAAAAGAAGCCCACCGGTGACCAAAAGCGAAATAACCAAGGAACTGGAACTGAAACCAGAACTGGTACACGGGGCACTAAGGACCTTAGAAGAAAAGCTGATGGTTCATCGTTACAACCGAAATCGTAATCCCTGGACAACGCACAATCGATACCGATTATTGACGGAATACGAATCTCCTGAAGAACCTGAAAAGAAACTGGTAATCAACCAATTACGGGCCATTGGTCCTCTTACCTTTGCCGAATTAAGAAGAGAATGTGGGATGCCACTCAATGTTACAAGAAGTATTCTGAATCAACTACAAGAAGAGAATATAGTTTCTAGAATAGTTGTCGTAGGAGCTACGCGCCTATTCACCTATTGCCTAACTGAGGAAGTTGAAAGTATAAAAAAGACTGAGGAAAAAAAGGTGACGAGAGTTATTTCCTGGAGAGACCCGCTCCTCACTCATATCCGAAGAGAAATGTACGCCCAATATGGTGAAGCCTGGACACATCCGATCGTATCCGGAGGGATGGTCACAGGATATATGGAAGCCTGGGCCATGTCCGGGTTACTGGATGTCAGAGAAGTAGTACTGAATGAGGAACTGGAAATCGAGAAGTTCCTAGACGCTTTGGATGAATTTGCGACATACCAAGAGAACTTTCACAGCAATATTATTAGAGTCAAAGCCTTTGCTGGAACTCGAATAGAAGAACTCGACGCAGCCATAATAAAGAAATTCGAAAGCAATGGATATCAGAGAATAAGGGAATGGCTGGTCAAGGGTCCAGTCATTAATCTTTCCTACCAGAAACGAGAGATATACGGCTACTTGCTTTGGAAACAGAGAATACATCCTGAAAGAAGATTCCGAAACGCGGTGGAAGCATTCCGTGAGATGGGAGGTATACGTTCAGAATATGAACTTTCCTTGAGAATTCAAGGACGTTTCTTTCATCCTCGGGATTACGGCAACGAAATGGAAATAGTGCAAGGTGTAATGATTCCTGGTTACTCCACCTACTGTACCGTAAGAGATGCTATAATCTACCGTGATGCCAGAAACATGGTTTCGGAACCAGAAGATAGAAGGCTTTTGGCTCTGACAATAGATTCCAAAGGTTTGCCACGTGAAGAACTCTACAGGAGAAGTGGTATGGATCCAGACTCGTTCAAGCGATCTCTGACCCGACTGTACCAGTCCCTTAACCTAGTACGAACCACAAGAGGAAATTATCGTACTTTACCGGTCAATCGAATTTACGAGGCTGGCGAGGCCAGGTTCAGGGTTGTCAAAAGACTGATATTATCGTTTGGAATTATCTCTGCGGAGGATCTTGGAATGCTTCTCAAGGGTGAGATTCCAATGGCTGAACTGAGAAAAATACTTTCAAAACTGGAAGAAGAAGGAATTCTGGTGAAAGGATTTTTGAAGGAAGGAAGTGAGACCTTGTACTGGATTATAAGTGAGGATCTGGAAAGGGTCAAAGGGCACCTTTTCCAAGGCAGTTTTGTTCTTACACAAGCTGACAGGCTATCGCATTATCTAAATCAGGATGTCAAACAAAAATTCGGATTGGGAGCCTGCAACGTGATTTTCAGTTCGACTCGAACGACCGGTGCCTTCAAGATGTCAAAGAGAGGAAAAGACGTCACGATCACTGAATTTAGGGGTGGGAATCAGGAAAGGCACGTCATAGAGGCATGGTGCAGGCAATGGAGAATGAATCTTGAATGGGAACTTAAGTCCGATGAAAAAGTGGAAATCTAAAGAAATTCACGGTAGACTGAATCTGGTAGTTTGGTATGTATGTTGTAAACCTGATCCTCGGATAGGATATTATTCTCGAGAGCCTTGTGTGTCTTGCGAGGTACGGTCTTGGGTCCCATTACTGCGCCCGGTCTCTGTGGATCATCCAGATAATCAGTTTCCAGCATAAATTCGGATTTGGCCGCAATTTCAATATTGGTTGAAGAGGATATAAGAGAAACCACGAGTCCATGGGGATCTTCAAGCGCACTCGGCCCACCATAATGTTTGACCAGACGGGACTTGGGGAATTTAGCATTGGAAGCAATCCGAGATAAGTCGGCCATAACTTCAGGAGTAGCGGATTCGGTGTGGAGAACTACTGCAGCATCGACCTCCTTGGCCCTTGATAGAGACTCAGTCAGAACCTCATTCGCCAAATCCCAAACAGTAGGTTCGACTTCGAAGTGAGGACGACCTAACTCACCTAATCCAACCGTTTTTTTCTCATCAACAAGAGATGTACAATAATCAACGGCCTCGAAATAAATCTCCGAGGCTTGAGAAGAGGAATTGAATTCAAGAAGTTTGAGCAATTCTATCGGATGAGGTGCTGCAACCACGGCAACCTTGGCACCTGTTTCTCTGGCCTTCTCTGCCAATTTTAGAGTCGTTTTAACTTGGCTTTGAAAACTATCTATTTTTTTCCAGGAACCATATGGTTTATGGACCAACACCAAACGAGTTCCTCCTGCCTTAATGAAATCCTTAACGGCCAACTCCTTCCTACCAGATGGGTCCAAATGAAAATGGTTGTCGGTTATCTCCACGTTATTGTAAGATAGATAGCCACGTATAGGCTTTACTCAATTTACCAGCACAAAATTTATATCGTGCGTTGGTTAGAACTCGACCTGATATGACTGGGGTAAGAACTCTAACTTTAGTGACTTTGCTGATTAGTATCAGCTTTTTTCTAGGTGAAGCTACAGCAGATGAACATGAATTTGAATTCCGATTTGATGACCCCACTGATGGCTCTGGAGATATGGATGCCGATAGTACTCTGGACCTCAAAGTAGAGATAGAGAATCTTCTTCCACAACCTAAGGACTTCGAACTAGACATCACCAATGACGGTGACTTACAGAGCAGTGGATTGAGGGCCTGGTGGAGCCATGATGGTCAAACATCTCTATCATCCGAATCTACGAATTTAGCTTCCGTCAAGGTTGGGGAGAATGGAACCATAGAAGGGATAACTGTAACTATTCGAGCCACGGAAAATGCATTGTATGGACAGTATAATGTAGACCTCAGGTGCAGAGACAACGATGAGAGTGATCCGGAAACAACAGAACATATCATCCAGCTTACTGTAAATGTGAACGAGAAAGCTGAAGTTTCTCTGGTGATTGCCGAAGGTGGAACAAGTGAGGGGTCTATAGATGTAGGTGGAGAAACAACTTACCAGGTCCAGGTCAATAATGGTGGTAATCGGCAAGATACGTTCAACCTGGTGATCTCTTCGAATGACTGGGATTCCAGTTTTAGTGAAAACTCGGTCACAATAGATGCATTCTCAAACCAGATAGTTACCTTGACAGTTAGCTTGGAGAGCAGTGCAGATTATGGTGACAGTGATAAATTGACCATCACCGCAACTTCAGGAAACTCGAATGATGCTACAGACACATTGGATCTAGACACCTACGTCAGAGTCTACTACGGGATCGGGCTGGACGCAGTCTCAGAAAGTGGATCTGGAGAACCTGGATCGACTGTTACATTCAACTTTAAAATACTGAACAAATGGTCTGAGATCATCAATTACGAAATTGTCAAGAAAGATTGGTATCGTGGAACCCCTGGTAATCCACCCGATCAGGGTTGGTCATTCACGGATGGAACCGGAACCCTGGACGCTTTTGAAGAAATTACAACTCCCAGTTCATCCAGTGTTAAGGTAACCATCTCTTCCAGTGCTGACGCAGGAGAGGTAGTGACCATTATTGTACAGGCCAAAGTGAGTGATGACAATGACAATGTAGGTACTATAGAACTGGAGATCAATGTTCGAGTCGAGGGTGAGTACAACGTACAGCTAGTCCTCCCTCAAAGCGACCAGATATATTTGCCTACAGGTCAGTCCTTCAGTATTTCCAATTATATCCAGCTGAAGAATTTTGCCAAGGTAAATGATCTAGTTACGATAACGGCCTCATTCGAAGCTGGACAAGGCGCTGACTGGACGCTAATCACTCCAGATCCAATTAGCATTGAAGCCTCGGGAGAAAAACCACTTTTCATAAGTGTGACTGCCCCGGATAGTGCTGCCGGTGGTCAGGCTACTCTGAAAATAAGGGCTGAATCGGGAGGTGATCCTTCGGTCTATGACGAAGCGACCCTAACCTTCAGGGTTGACACTATCGCAACTGCCTCGGGACCTGAAACCGACCAATTATCCAAGGAAAGTGATTTTCCTGTTGATCCCATCTGGCTAGTTTCCATTGTCCTGATAATCGGATTGGGAAGTGCTGCGGTATTCGGTTTACAACAGAAATCAAAAGGTGCATTTGGCGGTTCTGAACAGAGCGTGGACGATTTCAGTGATGAATGGGCCGGTATGGAGAATACAAGCGCTGCAGTTCCTCAAACTGCACCACCACCTCAGGCACCACCAAGTACTGCAGCCGTCCCGCAGCAACCAGCTCCAGCACCTCCTCCGCCACAACCTCAGGCTCCTCCACCTGCTGCCGCACCAGCGGCTCCAATGATTCTAACTGTGACCGTCCCGGATGGAGTGATGGCTGGACAACAAATACAAATCAAGGCGCCTACAGGGCAATTGGTGAACGTCAAGGTCCCAGAAGGCTGTGGACCCGGATCACAGTTCAAAATACAGATCTAAGCAGGCGTGGTCTAGCCTGGTATGACTAGGGGTTTCCAACCCCTCAACCTGGGTTCAAATCCCGGCGCCTGCACCACATTCTTGACGTAGTACTTTTTGTATAACCCAATGATGTGGTTCATGAACAAAGTCGCCACATTAGGGCTAGCTTTTCTATTGGTTTTCAGCGGTTGCTTAGGTTTTGGTGAAGAGGATATACCAGAACTAGAAGAAACTGTTGAACCTGTAGGAGAAACTGACCTAGAAGGTTTAGAACATGACGTGAACCTCCTTACGGCTAGATTAGATGCTGAAGAAGCAAAACTGGCTTCACTGGAAACTAAAGTTAACGGAATGACTGATGCACCAGATGTACTCGAAGCCTTAGGATGCAGAGAAGATGAAATTGCCAGATACACTGGATTCGAATGGGTCTGTTCTGATGACCGCATCATGAGTGACGGTGAGGTATTGGACATAGTCTCCAATGACCTTGATAACTTGAGAACGGACATGGATAACTTGAGAACGGACATGGATGCTTATGCGACAATGTCAGATATAACAATGTTAATGACCGACATACAGGATATCTCATCCAGAATAGATAATTTGGATTCACAGGTAAATGACCTTTGGGACGTTATTTATAATATGGAATTGCGAATAAGCGAACTGGAAAGTGATCTGGAAAACGCCACCTCCTGCCAGCTGGTGCCATTCGGCAACTGCGCCGGCGCCGACCTTTCGGGCATGAACCTGAGCGGGATGGACCTGAACGGCACAGACCTGCGCGGTGCCAACCTGTATTATGCGAACCTGGCGAATGCCAACCTGCAATATG
>Ga0208879_1000847_pt1 | contig 30545 bp, 30 predicted proteins | sample Knorr_S15_td_Bot_FD_185605 | JGI IMG/M metagenome (GOLD analysis project Ga0208879, IMG submission 185605) | Marine microbial communities from Southern Atlantic Ocean transect - Knorr_S15_td_Bottom_ad_5009_LV_A (SPAdes) (version 2) | ecosystem: Environmental > Aquatic > Marine > Oceanic | place...
ACTTTAAGGCCATTTCTACTAAAAGATCTTCTTTGAAAATTGTTTGAATCAGAATTGATGCCACTGATCCTCAAATCTTGGGAATCATTTCTTCTAAAGTCTTTATCATTACTTCTAAATTTATATCGTCTTGGTTTATTGTATCTCATTGAATCATTTGGTTTATTGTATCTCATTGAATCATTTGGTTTATTGTATCTCATTGAATCATGTAGATTTATTAATTAATCATAACTGAATTAAATTTATTTTGTCAAAATAAATAACATTGTGTTCTAAATTAAATTATCTTTGTGCTCATTATGCAACGAATAGTTTTTTTATAATCAAAAAATTTTTCCACTAATCTAAAGCCACTTTTAATCAACATACTTGATACCATGTGAAATTGCCCATTTCCAATTTCTATAAACAGGTACCCTCTGGTTTTTAATAGTTCTTTCGCTTTTATTATAACTTTACTTATTGTTTCAAGTCCACTACTTCCACCATCTAATGCCATTCTTGGTTCAAAACCTTTTATATCTTCACTTAAGTAATTTATTCTATGAGAACAAATATAAGGCGGATTAGAAACAACGACATCATAATTACCAAAATTAAAATTGTCAACATCACAATGTATAAATTTAGTTCTTCGTAATAAGTTAAGTTTTTTTGAATTTTTTTTCGCTATATTAAGAGCTCTTAATGATTTGTCTATTCCGATCCCGTATGAATTTTTTAATTCTTTTAATATAGACAACAGTATACAGCCAGAGCCGGTACCAATATCTAAAATATTCAAATTACCTTTGTCTTTAAATCTTCTTACTACTTGTTCAACAATAATTTCGGTCTCTGGTCTAGGTATTAATACATTATGGCTCACATTAAAACCTAAACTCCAAAACTCCTTTCTTTTTGTTATATAAGACAAAGGTTCATGCTGTTTTCTTCTAAAAATAAAATTTAAATAATTGGAAGTTTCTTTTGATGAAACTTTTCTTTCGTCATTTGTTAAAAGAAAAACTCTATTTTTTCTAATTGCCTTTGATAATAACAACTCTGCATCAATTTGATGAGAATCGATGTTTTGTTTTTTTAAAATTTTAGAGCCCTGTTTAATTAAACTATTAATAATCATTTCTATTTAAAGATTCTAGTCTCATTTCTTGATCTTGAATACTGAGATTTTCTGTCATTTGATCAAATACTTCTCCACTTAGAAATTCTTCTAGTTTATGGAGAGTAAAATTTATTCTATGATCTGTAACTCTTCCTTGGGGAAAATTATATGTTCTAATCCTTTCTGATCTATCACCTGTGCCAATTTTGCTTTTTCTATCTTGTGCTCTTTCTATATTTTTTTTTTCTCTTTCAGCTTCATATATTCTTGCTCTTAAAATTTTCATAGCTTTAGCTTTATTTTTGTGTTGAGATTTTTCATCTTGTTGGCTAACAACAATCCCCGTGGGTAAGTGAGTAATTCTAACAGCACTATCTGTAGTATTTACCGATTGTCCTCCGGGACCACTGGATCTGAAAACATCAATTCGCAGATCTTTTTCTTCAACCTTAACATCAATATCTTCTGCTTCTGGCAAAACTGCCACTGTTGCTGCAGATGTATGTACTCTCCCTTGAGTTTCAGTTTCTGGAACTCTTTGTACTCTATGAACGCCAGATTCATATTTTAGAGTTGAATAAATATTATTACCTGTAATTGACACTATTGCTTCCTTTAAACCTCCAGCTTCACTTTTTGATATACTTATAACTTCCATATTCCATTTTTTTTTGTGGCATACCTTTTCATACATTTTATATAAGTCTGCTGCGAATAAACTTGCTTCTAATCCACCGGTTCCGGCCCTAATTTCGAGAATAGCATTTTTTTTATCAGCTTCATCTTTCGGTAACAAATATAGTTTTAAAGTTTTTTCATTTCTCTGTTTAGTTTCAATTAGCTGTTTTAATTCTTTTTGAGCTAGCTCTTTCATTTCTTTATCTGTATTTTGTTCAATAATCATTTTATCTAGCTCTTTCTTCTGGTTTTCAAAATTTAGGTATTCTCGTGCACACTGAATTATTGTTCCAAGACTGGAATATTCTTTCGATTTTATTGCAAAGTCTCTTTTATCAATATCCCCAGAAGAAAGTTCTTTTTCCAAGGACTGATGTTTATCTACTAGTTGCTCAACTTTTTTTGTTGGAATCATTATAAAATTTATTTTTTTTCCAATTCGGCAGATTTCTCTTCAACTAATTTAACTATATGTGAAATTATATTTTTACTTGCAACCTTTTGATGAGGTATTCCTGAAAGATAAACCATATTAGTGCCTTGTCCTCCACCCGTTAATCCGATTTGTGTTTGAGCAGCTTCGCCTGGTCCGTTCACTACACATCCAATAATAGACAGGGTCATTGGAGTTTTTATATGTGCAAGTTTTTTTTCCAAATTTTTTACAGTTTCAATTACAGGAAAGGCCTGCCTAGCACAAGATGGACAAGAGATAATATTAATACCCTTATGTCTTAAATTTAGTGACTTTAATATTTCAAAGCCTACTTTTACTTCTTCCACTGGATCCGCTGTTAAAGAGACTCGAATTGTATCTCCAATACCTTCCATAAGAAGCATGCCTAGTCCAATTGAAGATTTGACACTTCCAGGAATTAAACTTCCGGCTTCTGTTATTCCTAAATGCAAGGGATAATCACACTGTTCTGACAAAGCTCTATATGCTTTTACTGATAAAAAAACATCAGACGATTTAACACTGATTTTAAAATTAAAGAAATCTTTGTCTTCTAAAATCTTTATTTTTTCCAGAGCACTCTCCACCATTGCCTCTGGACATGGTTCTTTATATTTTTCTAAAATTTCTTTTTCTAAAGATCCTGCGTTAACGCCAATGCGAATAGAACAATTATTATCTTTTGCAGATTTTAAAATTTCATAAACTCTTTCTTTAGAACCAATATTTCCTGGATTAATTCTTAAACAATGGGCACCGGACTCTGCCGCTTCAATTGCTCTTTTATAATGAAAATGAACATCAGCAACTATAGGTACTTCAACATTTTTAATTATTTCCTTTAAAGATAAAGAAGATTTTTTATCTGGGCAAGACACTCTAACAATATCTGCGCCTGCATCACACAATTTATTAATTTGATTGATTGTAGCCTTTATATCAGTTGTTAAAGTATTGGTCATTGATTGAACGGCTATAGGAAAATCGCCACCAATTTTTACTTTACCAACGGAAATAACTTTTGTTTTTTTTCTATTGATATCTCTAAATGGTCTTACACTCATAATTATTTATATTTATTCAAGATCAAATTCTTTATGTAAAACTTTAACTGCCTTATTAGTATGTTGTTGATCAATGAGTACAGAAATTTTTATTTCTGATGTAGAAATGACCATTATATTAATTTTTTTTTTTGCTAATGCATTAAAAAATTTTTGCGCTACCCCAGGCTGGGTAATCATCCCAGCACCAACTACTGATATTTTTGAAACTTTATCATTTTGAATAATTTTTTCATAGGAAATTTTTTTATTCTTTTTTAATAGAATTATAGCTTTTTTAATATCTTCTTTTTTTATTGTAAAAGTAATATCAGTTTTTCCTTCATCGACAGAAGATGATTGTACTATCATGTCTAAATTGATCTCTTTCAAAGGTTTGAACATTTCAGATGCAACACCTGGCTTATCCTTTACGCCTACCACAGTAATTTTGGCAATATCTTTTGTATATGAGATTCCAGTTATTGCCTTTTTACTTATAACCTTAATTTCATCTGTAATCTTTGTTCCAAGATTTTTCGAAAAAGTAGATCTAATATCTATTTTTATATTATTTAACATTGCATCCTGGATGGAAGATGATTGCATAACTTTAGTTCCAAGAGACGCCATCTCTAACATTTCTTCATATGAAATTTTATCAATTCGTTTTGCCTTTGAATTAACTTTGGGATCAGTAGTGTAAACTCCATCAACATCTGTATAAATTACACAACTATCCGCACCAAAAAACTTGGCGATGGCTATCGCTGAGGCATCTGAGCCTCCTCTTCCAATTGTTGTAACACGTCTATCAATCGAAACTCCTTGAAACCCAGTTATTACAGGTATGCCACCTTTCTTAAGAAAGGACAAAACCTCCTTTATATTAATTTTTTTTATCCTTGATGAAGTATGGCTACCTTCAGTCAATATTGGTAACTGCCAACTCAACCAGGATCTTGATTTCAATCCTAGTTCTATAAGAGCTCCAGCTAACAATGAGCATGTAATTTGCTCACCTGTAGAGACCAAAACATCCTGCTCAGACTTTTCAAATGTATTGCTAATTTTTTTTGATTTTTTAATTAAATCATCTGTAGCTCCACTCATAGCCGAAGATACAACAATAACCTTATTTTTCTGGTCATAATATTTTTTAACCAGTTTTGCTACTTTTATAATTTTGTCGCAGCTATCTACGGAAGTACCACCAAATTTTAAAACTATTAAAGACATAATTATTTAATACTATTTATACTTATGGAAAATTTTGGTAAAAATACTATTAAAAGATAAATTTCACAAGAAAATCTATTTTGAATACAATTAATTACAAAGAAATTGAAAAATTTTCAAAGCTATCAGAAGAATGGTGGGACCCTCTTGGAAAATTCAAGCCTTTACATAAGTTTAATCCGATTAGAATTAAATACATTAAGCAAAACATTATTGAACATTTTAACATTGTTAATTCAAAAAACACCCTAAATAACCTTTCTTTGTTGGATGTAGGTTGTGGGGGTGGTCTACTCTCAGAACCAATGTGTAGACTTGGTGCAAAAGTAACCGGAATTGATGCTACAAGAAAAAATATTAATATTGCTAAAATCCATGCCAAAAAAAATAAATTAAAAATTAATTACTTAACTGTTTCGCCTGAAAAATTAAAAATCAAAAATAAATTTGATGTAATTTTAAATATGGAAATTGTTGAGCATGTTTCTGATTTAAACTATTTTATAAAATCTTGTGCAAGCTTATTAAAAAAAAATGGTATTATGTTCGTTGCAACAATCAACAGAACTTTAAAATCTTATCTATTTGCAATTGTTGGGGCCGAGTATATTCTAAAATGGTTACCAATTGGAACTCATGATTGGAATTTGTTTGTAAAGCCTGAGGAATTAACTAAAACATCAATGAAACATAATTTAAAATCAAATGGAATTCACGGAATGATATATAATCCACTACTAGATCAATGGAAAACTGGTAAAGACAGCTCAGTTAATTATATATCTTCTTTCATAAAAAAATAATTTAATTCTCAGTTTTATTGTACCATGGAATGGTAATAGTTTCGATTCCTTCCTCATTTAATTCATCAATTTCCTCAGTGGTCACTCTACCATAAATACCTTTTGTTTCTTTTTCATTATCTTTTGTTTCTTTTTCATTATCTTTTGTTTCTTTTTCATTATAATAAATATTCCTAGCTTCTTGAGCAAAGTTATCACCAACATATTTACAATTTTCTTTAATAAATTTCCTTATATTTTTTTGAAATTTATAATTTATATTATCAATTTTTTTTGAACTAGATACATTCGGTGCCATTATAGACTTATTCACATTATTTGAATTACATTCAATACATGTAATCAATTTTTTTTCCATAAGTCTTCCAAATTCTTCTGAACTTGCAAACCAGCTGTCAAAAGTACAATTGCACTTACATGTTAAATTGTATTTGATCATATCTATTTAATTAATAATTATTTTTTAATAATTCAAGCTTTAATTTCTATAATCAGCATTGATGTCAATATAATCCTTGGTAAAATCACATGTATAAACAGTAAAATTACTTTTGCCCATATTTAGTTCAATATTAATTTCTATAGCATTCCACCTCATATACTCCTTAACAATTTCTTCATTGTAATTATCAACTTGCTGACCATTTTCTACAACGGTAAATTTTCCAAATTTAATTGTTAGATTATTAACAACTATATTTTCTTCCGATTTTCCAATCGCCATTAGGATCCGACCATAATTGGGGTCCTCGCCTGCAACAGCAGTTTTAACTAAGGGAGAGTTTGCGACAGAAAATGCAATTTTTTTTGCTCCATGCATTGATCTTGCCTTAATTACATTGATTGTTATAAATTTTTTTGCGCCTTCGCCGTCTGTAACAATTTGTTTTGACAAATTTAACATCACATTATGCAAAGCTTTTTCAAATTCTTTTAATTTTGGATCTAAGATATTATATATTTTTGAATTTTTTACTTTCCCAGTAGCAAAGATCATAACTGCGTCATTTGTAGATGTATCACCATCGACAGTGATTGCATTAAATGTTGTATTAATATTTTTCGACAATAATACCTTTAAAATAGCTGATGGAATATTTGCATCAGTAAATATGAATGCCAACATGGTAGCATGACCACTGCTCAAGTTAGGTGCTATCATTCCTGATCCTTTAGCTATAGCAGAAATTTTTATTTTTTTATTTCCAATTTCACATTCTTCAAAAGCTAGCTTGGGACGTGTATCTGTTGTAAGAATTGATGATGCTGCTTTAAACCAAACATATTTACTTTGATTATCTTTTAAATTTTGAACTAAATATGGAATTCGTTCTTTTATTTTTTCTGTTGGAAAAGCATCTCCAATAACACCCGTAGAAGCAAAAATTATTTCATTTGGATCAATTGCATCTCTTACTCCTTCTGGTGCTTGGGCCAATTTTAATGTTAAATGTTTTGATAGTGACTTAGACAATTCTTTTAAACCCTGAAAACCTTGTTTCCCAGTAAATGTATTAGCATTTTTTGTATTTACTAATAAAGCTTTCATAAGTTTATTTTTAACTTTTAAATTCCAATGAATGCTTTCCGAAACAATTTTAGATTTTGTGTAAAGTACAGCATATTTTGCCCCATCTTTGAAATAAAACAAAGACAAGTCATCTCTACCATCTCCGTACAAATCAGCTGAAACAGCTGATATAGAAAGTCCCTCTATTCGCTTTAGCTCTTGAAAATCTCCCATTTTAGATATTTTTATATTCGGATTTAAGAAGTTTTGTAAATTAATAGTCATTTTGTTTAATTTTGATAATAAGTAATTATATAAATACTAGCTTTATGAAATTTCATCAAATCAAAAAAAAAATATAAAAATGTTAAATATTCCAAGATTTATCAGAAAAATTTTCAAATCTGATAATGACAAAGAATTAGATAGACTCAAATCTTTGGTGATACAGATTAACCATAATGAGGATCTAGTTAAACATTTTAAAGATGATCAGTTTCCAAATAAAACTATGGAGTTTAAACAAAGAATTAAAAAAGGAGAAAGCCTAGAAAGCCTATTGCCAGAGACTTTTGCTCTAGTTAGGGAAGCTGCCTTTAGAATGTTAAATGAAAGACATTTTGATGTTCAATTAATGGGCGGAATCGTTTTACATGAAAATAAAATCGCCGAAATGAAAACTGGAGAAGGTAAAACTTTGGTTTCTACGTTACCTGTCTATTTAAACTCTTTAGAAGAAAAAGGAGTTCATATTGTAACTGTTAATGACTATTTAGCTCAAAGAGATTCTGAATGGATGGGTAAAATTTATAATTTTTTGGGATTACAGGTCGGATGTATAACAAATAGTTTAGACGATTATGATAGAAAGAAAAATTACGACTGTGATGTCACGTATGGAACTAACAGTGAATTTGGTTTTGATTATTTAAGAGATAATATGAAACTTTCTGTTTCAGATACAGTGCAAAGAGATCATAATTATTGTATTGTGGATGAAGTTGATAGTATTTTAATTGATGAAGCAAGAACTCCCCTTATAATTTCAGGCGCTACAGAAGATAAAACAAGTAGATATTTAGCTATCGATAAATTGATAAAACAATTAAACAAAACAGATATTGAAATTGATGAAAAAGATAAAAATATCATGCTAACTGATAAAGGAACAGACAATGTTGAAAAAATATTTTCCAATGCTGGAATTTTAAAAAATAATAATTTTTATGATCCTGAAAATATGGGTTTAGTTCATCACGTTAATCAAGCTCTAAGAGCCAATCATTTATTTACTAACGACAAAGATTACATAGTAAAAGACAATAGTGTTAAAATTATTGATGAATTTACTGGGAGAGTTTTGGAAGGCCGAAGATTTTCTGATGGACTTCATCAAGCACTAGAGGCTAAAGAAAATGTAGAAATATTATCTGAAAATGAAACCTTAGCTTCAATAACTTATCAAAATTACTTCAGAATGTATCGCAAGCTTAGCGGGATGACTGGAACTGCAGCTACAGAGGCTGAGGAATTTCTAGATATCTATAATTTACCCGTTGTTTCAATTCCTACTGATCAACCAATGATACGGAAAGACTGGAATGATCAAATTTTTAGAACAGACAATGAAAAAAAGAATGCAATAATAAACAAAATTCTGGAATGTCACGAAAAAAGCCAACCAATCTTGGTTGGAACAACCAGTGTTGAAAAGTCAGAATTAATTTCATTATTATTAAAGAAAAAAAATATTAAATATTCTATTTTAAATGCAAAACATCACCAAAAAGAAGCAGAAATAATAGCTGAGGCTGGAAGACTTAACTCAATTACAATAGCTACTAATATGGCCGGTAGAGGAACGGATATTCAATTGGGAGGAAATAAAAATAATCCGAATAAAATTCAGACTCAGGATGAAATAATTCAAGAAAAAAAAAAGGTAAAACAACTTGGAGGATTATTTGTTATTGGAACTGAAAGGCATGAGAGTAGAAGAATTGATAATCAACTAAGAGGTAGATCTGGAAGACAAGGTGATCTTGGAAATTCAATTTTTTATATCAGCCTTGAAGATGATTTAATGAGAATATTTGGTTCAGAATCTATTGATAGCATGCTCAAAAAATTCGGATTAAAAGAGAATGAATCTATTGACCATCCCTGGATCAACAAAGCCCTGGAAAGAGCTCAACAAAAAGTTGAGGCAAGAAACTACGATATTAGAAAGACTCTTTTAAAATTCGACGATGTTATGAATGACCAAAGAAGTGTAATTTTTTCCCAAAGAAAAGAAATTTTGTCAAGTTCATCCTTAAGCAATCTAACTACAAATTTTTTAAATGAATTAATTGATCAAATTATTGAAGATAAAAAAATTATTAAAAAAGACCCAAAAAATAAAAGTGTAAATATTAAAATTAAATCTTTGTTAGGAAGAAGTATTAATGAAGAAGAAATAAATAACCTGATGAACATGAATGATGAAAATTTTAAAAAATATATTGTAGACAAGTTTATCCAACAGAGACTAAAAAGAGTAGATTTTATAAATGACGAACAAAATAATGAATTGGAAAGAAGAATATTTATTCAAACTTTGGATATGAATTGGAAATCTCATCTTCAATATTTAGAACAACTAAGACAAGTAATTGGATTAAGAGGATATGGTCAAAGAGATCCTCTTATTGAGTATAAAAAAGAGGCCTTCAGTTTATTTGAAAAATTACTTGAGAAAATTAAAACTGACACTATTTCTATTTTAAATAATCTTGTTATTGTTGAAAAACCAACTGAAACTCAGCAAGAAAAAAGTAAAAATTCAAATGTTAATAAAATAAACATAGCAAATAATCCAGACTGTCTATTATTAGCTAAAAAAAATCAAAAAATATCTAGAAATGAAAGATGTCCTGTTACAGATAAAAAATTTAAACATTGTTGCGGAGCGTTATAAGTATAGTAGTATTAATAAAATTAAAGCAACTAGCGCTACTGCAATTGGTATAATCATTCTATTTTTATTAATTTTTTGTTTCAAATTTGAAAAAATGTTTTCCTCCATGGTCATTTTATCTTTTCTATCAATATCTTTTATAAGACCTTTCTTCCTTCCAATAGAAAGAAATTTTTGCTTTCGATGATCTAAAATATCCTCCCTGCTTAATTCAGATAATTCTTTCAAATTTTTCCTGATAGATTTTTTGATTTCATCAAGTAATGCATTCTTATCTCTATGAGCTCCTCCAAGCGGTTCCTTAATAATTTCATCTATAATTTTTAGGTCCAGTAAATCCTGCGCTGAAAGCTTCATAGCTTCAGCCGCTTCTAACATTTTTTTTGGATCTCTCCACAATATAGACGCACATCCCTCGGGTGAAATTACAGAATAAATTGCATTTTCAAACATTATTATTTTATTGGATGAAGCTAACGCAATTGCACCTCCCGATCCTCCCTCACCAATAATTATTGAAATATTTGGAACCTTTAAAGACATAGAACATTCGATAGATCTTGCTATTGCTTCTGCCTGCCCTCTTTCCTCTGCTCCAATTCCAGGATAAGCTCCGGGTGTATCAATGAATGATATTATTGGAATGTTAAATTTATCCGCAAGCTGCATTAATCTAATACATTTTCGATAACCTTCTGGACGCATCATTCCAAAATTTCTTTCAATTCTACTATCCAAATCATCACCTTTTTCTTGTCCTATAACTAAAACAGATTGATTTTCAAATACCCCAAAACCTACTAATACCGACTTGTCATCAGCAAATTGCCTATCTCCAGATAAATTTCTAAAATTAGAAAACAAATTATTTATAAAAAATTTTGCCCTAGGCCTTTCCTCGTGTCTTGCAAGCAAAGTTTTTTGCCAACGGTTAAGATTTGAATAAACTTCCTTAAGTTTTTGATCTAATTCACTTTGAATTTGATTAATTTTTTCTGTATCAACTTCTGCTAAACCTTCGTTGTTAAATGGGTCTTTTAATTTATCTAGTTGTTCTTCTAAACCTTTAATATCTCTTTCAAATTCAAGATAATTTCTCATTTCATTAAAAAATAGTTTGCATATAATATACGCATCAAATATGTAAGTAAAAAAAATAATTTATTATGAAACACGACGTCAAAATACCAATTTCTTTTTTTAAAATTAATGAAGCCTCATATTCACTAAAAGGAGGAAGTTTATCTTATGGCAAAACTGTGTCTAGATATGACGAAATTTTATCAGAAGAAGCTCTTCTATTTGTTCAAGAAATACACGAAGAGTTCAAGTATAAAAGACTTGAGCTATTAGATAGAAGAAAGAAAAGACAAAAAGCCATTGATGGTGGTAAAAAACTAGACTTTTTGAAAGAGACTAAGGAAATTAGAGACAAGAAGTGGAAAATAAAAAATATTCCTCAAGATCTTTTAAAGAGACAAGTTGAAATTACTGGTCCTCCTGTACCAAAAAAAATGCTTATTTCTGCTCTAAATTCTGGAGCAGATTGCTATATGACAGATTTTGAGGATTCTTTGACACCGACATTTGATAATATAATTCAGGGACAACTTAATATAAAAGACGCCGTAAACAGAAAAATCGATTTTACTGACGAACAAAGTAAAAAAGAATACAAATTAAATGAAAAAACAGCTGTTCTTATTATTAGACCTAGAGGTCTACATCTCGAAGAAAAAAATGCTACAATAGATAGTGAAAGAATAGCTGGAACTTTTTTTGATTTAGGTCTCTCTTTATTTCATAATGCAAAAAAACTTATTGAAAACGGAAGTGGCCCCTATTTCTATTTGCCAAAACTAGAACATTATCTTGAATGCCGATTTCTTAATGACGTAATTTCTTTTTGTGAAAAAAAATTAAATCTAGAAATTGGAACAGTTAAAGTCACAGTGCTCATTGAAACAATTAATGCAGTATTTCAAATGGATGAATTTTTGTGGGAACTTAAAGACCATATTGTTGGTTTAAATGCAGGAAGATGGGATTACCTTTTTTCTTACCAAAAGGTCTATCGATCAACTAGAAATGTTATCTTACCTGATAGATCAAAAGTAAATATGTTTGTTCCGTTTATGACAAATTATAACAAACTACTCGTAGATACTTGCCATAGAAGAGGAGCGTTTGGAATGGGTGGTATGTCTGCTCAAGTGATTGCAAAGTCAAATCCTGCAGAAATAAATGAAAAAGCTCTTATGGCTGTTAAAAAAGACAAAGAAAGAGAATTGAATCAAGGAAATGATGGGGCATGGATTGCTCATCCAAGTTTAGTAAAACCTGTAAAGGATATATTCGAAAAAAATTTCAAGGCTCCAAATCAAATCAAAAAATTTAATAATGAAAAAATAGACAGAGCTGCTTTATTAGTTGCGCCTAAAATTGATAATAACATTACAGAGACTGGGGTACGAGAAAATCTCCAGGAAGGTATTGAATATATGGGTTATTGGTTGATTGGATTAGGGTGTATCGTAGTAAATTATTTAATGGCAGATGCTGCAACTTGCGAGGTAAGCAGAACCCAACTTTGGATGTGGTTAAAATATAAAGTCAAACTTGATGATGGAAGATTAGTGGATGAAAAACTAATTGATGAACTAATTGAAGATGAACTAAATAAAACTAAACAAAGAGTAGGTGAGAAAACTTTTGCTATGATTCCATTTATGGAAGCATCAAGAATATTCAAAGAAATGATAACAAAAAAAGATTTTGATGATTTTCTAACTATTCCTCTTTACGAAAAAATTTAATCATTAATAACAGGACCCCTATTTTTAAAAGCTGAAAATAAAGTTCCATCATCTAGAAATTCTATTTCTCCACCTACTGGCAATCCTTGTGCAAGTTTTGAGATCTTTACCTTTGTGTCTTTTAAACTATCCTGAATATAGTGTGCGGTAGTTTGACCTTCTATAGTAGCACTGGTAGCTAAAATAACTTCATTTATAGTATTCTTCTTCACTCTTTCAACCAAAGAAGGAATAAGTAAATTATCGGTTTTTTTGTTATCAGAAGATGACAATGTTCCGCCTAGGATATGATAATATCCCTTATAAATTCCTGAACTTTCAATTACCCACATATCAGCAATATTTTCTACCACACAAATCTGATTATAATTTTTATCTGAATATAAACAAGTTTGCAAAGTACAGTTAGAATTTGAAGATTTAATACTCCCACAGATGTTGCATCGAATGATATTTTTATAAACTTGGGCTAATGTATTTGCTAAAGGTTTTATCAATTCCTCTCTATTGTTTATAAGTTTTAATACAATTCTTTTAGCTGATTTGGGTCCTAATCCAGGCAATTTTGAAATCAGTTTAACAAGCTCTTCGATTTCTGGAATATTTTTTTTCATAAAAATTCAAAAGGGCCATTTAAAGTCAGGAGGCAAAGGAATGCCTCCCGTAATTTTTGATAATTCCTCAGATGCTTTTATTTTTACTTTTTGCTTTGCATTGCTATGTGCAGCTACAATTAAATCCTCTAATATTTCTTTATTCTCTCTCATTATTTCTGGTGATATATATAGTTTGATTAATTCTCCATCACCGTTTAAACAAACCTTTACAGATCCTCCTCCAGCAACACCCTCGACCTCAATTTTTTTTAAAGATTCTTGGGTTTCTTTCATCTTGTGTTGCATATTCTTTGCTGTCTCTAGCACTTTTGAAAAATCCGTCATTTTTTTTCTTCGTTTTCCTCTACAGTAATTAATTTAGCATCGGAAAATGCCTCTAGCATTTTTTTATAAACATTGGTTTTAATTGCTTCATCCAACTGAGTTTGTTTTTTTTCCAATTTAATTTCTTGATATGTCGGCTGGCCTTTTTCTTTTGATAAAGTTATAATCCACCTTTTTCCAGTCCAATCAAACAGTTTTGCAGATAAATTTTTTATAAAGTTTTTATCAATATTTTCATTGAATGAACATTCTATTTGTCCATTTGAAAATTTTACCAAACTTACATTTTTTTCTAAGTCATATTTTAACTGCATTTCTTTATGTTTTAAGCACAAACTAATTAAGTTATCAAAACTTGACACAATTTCAGGAGGATTCTTATTTTCGTTTAGTAATTCAGATATTTGATCATTATCTAAAATTTCTTTTTTTTCTTGGATAATATTCTTAATCTGATTCGTGGACTGGTTTGTTTCTTTAATTATATCTTCCTTAATTTCATTTTTTATATTAGACAATGTTTCAATTTCTTTTGAACTTGTTTTATCTTGAGATGTTTCTATATTTCTAAGCAGTTCCTCTAATTTTGGAATCTTTTTCAAATGAATTAATCTTATTAAAAACATTTCTATTGAAAGATTTTGATTTGAAACAATATTTAATTCCTCTAGTGATTTTATGCTAAATTGCCAAAACGTTATTAATGTTTCTACATCAACTTGATTAGATAGTTGTTCGATTTCATTAGTTTGATTATCAGAAAGTGAAAAATTTATCTCGCTCTTACCGAAAATTTTAATATTTTTCATAAAGTAGAGAATTTCTAAAAAATCATTTAAAAATATTTTTGGATCTATACCTAGATCAGATATATCTCTGAATTTTAATAAGGCTCGTTCTTCTTTCCCTTGAAAAATTAATTTCATTAATTCAATTAAATGAGATTTATTAAAATACCCAAATATTTTTTGTGCCGACTCCAAATCTAACTCTTTTTGTTCAATTTTTTGTGTAATTAATGCTCGATCTAAAAGTGATAAACTGTCTCTAACAGAGCCCTCCGAAATTTTTACAATTAACTTCAATGCATTTTCAGAAATTTTTCCCTTTTCTAAAAGAGATATTTTCTTTAAAAAATCTAAAAGCAAATCTGATTTTACTCTGATTAGGTCAAATCTTTGGCAACGAGAAACTACTGTAATAGGTATTTTTCTCATCTCCGTTGTTGCAAAAATAAATTTTAAATATGACGGAGGTTCCTCTAACGTTTTCAGCAAACCATTAAAAGCTTGTTTTGACAGCATATGAACTTCGTCGATAATAAATATTTTGAACTTTGCTACACTGGGTCCATACTTAGAAAATTCTATTAAATCTCTTACATCATCAATACCTGTTTTAGACGCCGCATCCATTTCTAAAACATCCATATGGTTTGAATTTGAAATAGCACTACAATGTTCACACATTTCATTTTGACACAAATTTTCTACCCCATTATTACAATTTAGTGCCTTTGCAACTATTCTGGCCGCTGTTGTTTTACCAACACCTCTAATACCTGAAAAAAGGTAAGCGTTAGGCACTTTATCCATTTTTATGGAATTTATGATTGTTTCGACCATAATATCTTGACCGATTAAATCGGAAAAAGTTTTTGGCCTATATTTTAAAGCTAATACTTTTTTTTCGTTATTGTGCATTTAATTAGGAGGCTAAACAGCAACCTGGAATGTTTTCGTTTCGGCTGCTACGTTTCCGTCCTGACCGGGTTATTCGAGAAATTCCACCTACTGCTAGCCTCCAATTTATTATATCAGTATAAAAACAAGAACTACAATATACTTGTAGGTTGTGAATCAACTATTTAATCTGTAAGAACTCGCTGGATAACACCCTAAAATTGTCAGAGTCTCACAATGAAAACCCAATTCTTCAAGAGCTTTTTGCATAATTTGATCTTCAATATGTTTTTCGATTTCTATATAAAATGCAACTTGTTTAAAAGTATTTTTTAGAGAAAAGGATTCGAGTCGACATAAGTTAATCCCGTAACCACTAAAACTTCCAAGACATTTATACAAAGCAGAGGGTATAGACTTAAGTTGAAAAATACAGCTCGTTATGAAATTTTTTTCTTTAATAAATTCAGGGTGTTTAGATTCTTTTCCCATTACAAGAAATCGAGTTACATTGGCGCCTGGTTCATCCTCAACATTTGATTTTAATATTTGAAGACCATACGTTTGGGCTGCAAGTTTACTTGCAATTGCTGATTCAGTTTTGTCACCCTTTGCACTAACGTATCCAGCGCTAAATGCTGTATCGGACTCGATTACTTCCTTTAATTTATGATTCAAAATTATTCTTCTGCACTGTCCCAGCGCATGTATGTGTGAATGAACATTTTTGATAGAATCTAGTGTCGCACCTTTAACAGCAAGTAAATTATGACTAATTTTTTCGAAATGCTCGGCATAAATCTGGAGAGAGTATCTTCTCAAAAGAGAATGAAATTCGGGAACTCGACCCGCGACTGTATTCTCGCACGGACAAACTAGATTTATCTCAGATTTTTGAGTCGCCAATAGAAACGCTTCCTCGAAAGTTGTACAAAATTTTATTTGCGACGAATTTGGAAATATTTTTAAAGTTGCCATGTGACTGAACGAACCAGCCCCACCTTGGATAGCAATTTGTTGTGTCATTAACTCATTTCCTTTTCTATTCGCTTTAAATCTTCTAAGGTATCTACACTCAATGGATTACAGTCGCAATAACCTACTTTAATCTCTATGTTGCCCATCAAACGAATTTGCTCCAACTTGAGAATTTTTTCCAGTCTTGACTCGCCAAGTTCTACATACTGTTTTAATTGAAAGGATTGAAAACAATATATTCCAACATGATGATAGATTTTTTCGTTTTTTAAATCTTTCTTTATACGAAAGAAATTCTTTGCTTTTAAAAAACTATCCTCTTTTAAATCTGTTTCAACCTCAACTTTTACAACATTTTCATCATTAATCTCATCTTTAGTTAACTTAGAAGCTAGCGTTCCTATAGGACTATTACTTTCCCTCATCAGCTTTTCTAGCTTTGAAATTGAACTCGGCTTTATGTTAGGCAAATCCGCCTGAAGGTTTATTATCAAATCTACATTATCATTTTTTATTTTTTTGAAAGCTTCAAAAACTCTAGAGGTTCCATTTGGATGATCTCCCGTTAAAATGGCATTGCCTCCATGTTTCTTAACAATTTCGAGAATTTCATTGTCGGGAGTAGCTACATACACTTCTCCGACTCCACTTTCCAAACCTCTGTTAAGGGTGTGAAGAATCATTGGAATATTATTAATTTTTGCCAAAGGCTTATTTGGAAAACGTTTTGCCTTTAAACGAGTTGGGATAATTATTGTGGTATTTTTCATAAATAATAAAATTATGCGTCTAAAAGTCCATTTTTTTGACGCAAGTCATGATATATCTTAGGAAAGAGTAGTACTAAATTTATGAATAGTTTTGAAATAAATAAAATAATTGCGGCTATCATACTAACGATAGTTATTGTTTTTGGCGTAAATAAATTAGCCGACGTTATATACTACGTAAAAGCTCCAGAAGGCAATACCTACAAGATAGCTACTGAAACTAAAGAAATCAGCAAAGATGATAATGCAAAGGCTGAGAATGTTAATAATATTAAAGCTCTTTTGGCTTTAGGAAGTATCGATCATGGAAAGACAGTATTTAAAAAATGTGCTGCGTGTCATTCTGTATCGCAAGGTGGAGGCAATAAGATCGGCCCTGCTTTATGGGGAGTAATTGGAAGAAAAGCTGGATCCATTGGTGATTATAAATATTCAAAAGCAATGAGCGGATTTGGTAAGACTTGGGATTTTGAAGCAGTGAATACTTTTTTAATTAAACCAAAGGATTATGTAAAAGGAACAAAAATGGCATATGCGGGCCTTAAAAAGGGAAAGGATAGAGCTTCTATTATTCTTTACTTAAATGAACAAAGTGATTCTCCATTGCCATTGCCTTAATTATTTAAACACCATTCAATAATACTTTTTTGTACATGTATTCTGTTTAAAGCTTCTAACCAAACAGCTGACTGTTTGCCATCAATAACTTCGTTGGTCACTTCCTCTCCTCTGCTAGCCGGAAGACAATGCATAAATATTGCTTCTTTGTTTGCTGCATTCATTATTTTTTTATTCACCTGATAGGGTTTAAGTGCTTTTTTCTTTTTATTTTTGTTAGTTTTATCACTCATTGAAATCCATTTATCGGTCATAACACAATCTGCCGAGCTTACTGCTTTCATTGGATCTTTTATAACTGAAATATTTCCTTTATTTTTTTTAGCCCATTGAAGAATATTTTTTTTCGGTTTATAATTTTTAGGACAAGCAATACATAGCTTAAAATCGAATTGAACTGCTGCTTCAATTAGTGAGTAAACGATATTGTTTCCATCACCTAGCCAAGCAATTTTTTTATTTTTAATTGGTCCTTTTAATTCTTCAAACGTAAGTATATCGCCAATTATTTGGCAGGGATGACTTAAATCTGTCATGCCATTAATAATAGGAATATCTAAATGTTTAGAAAATTTTACAAGGTTTTTATGTGTGCTTCTCAACATTACAATATCTGCGTATAGAGATATAATTTTTCCGGTATCATATATGCTTTCATTACCACTTCCATAATGTATTTCATCTGGGTTTAATATTAACGATTTTCCACCCAATTGTTTAACAGCTAAATCAAAAGAAATTCGGGTTCTCGTTGATAATAGTTTTTCAAAAATCATAACTAGAATTTTGCCATCAAGAGGAGCGTCCGAGTCTATTGCATTTTTATTTAAATCAGATCTTTTTTCTTTTCTTGACTTAGCATTATCAAGAATAAGTCTTAATTCTTTTTTTGGAATATCTGATATATTTATAAAATTTCTCATTAATTATTGTATTCCTTACACGCTTGCTCGATCTTGCTAATGGCCTCATTAATTTCTTTTTTTGAAACAATTAATGCTGGAAATAATCTTATCACTTGCTCTTCTGCTTTTACAACCAGCATTTTATATTTCATAAGAGTTTCAATAAACTTTGCGTTATCAACTGCTAATTTTAAACCTTTCAACAATCCTCTACCTCTGACTTCTAAAATAATTTTTGAATATTTTTTTTTAAGACTAATTAGTTCTTGATCAAAATATTTAGATATTTTTTTAACATTATCTAAAAATTCATCTTGTAAAATTATATCCAATACACCATTTCCAACAGCCATAGCTAAAGGATTTCCTCCTAATGTCGATCCATGGGTTCCTGGTGTCATTCCAACGGATACCTTTTTTGTAAGCAAACAAGCTCCTAATGGAAAGCCTCCGCCAATTCCTTTTGCAATCGGTACAATATCAGGAACAATTCCTGATTTTTCAAATGCAAAAAAATCACCCGTTCTTCCTACACCACATTGAACTTCATCTAAAATTAAAAGAATATTTTTCTCATCACATAATTCTCTTAAAGCTTTTAAACAATAATCTGACACTTCCTTTATGCCTCCTTCACCCATAATTGTTTCCACCATAATGGCTGCCGTCTTATCAGTAATTGCTTTTTTTAACGCTTCGCAATCTGCAAAAGAAACTTGGTCAAATCCATCTACTTTTGGATCAAAACCCTCTATGTGTTTTGGATTATTTGCTGCAAATAAAGCTGCAATAGTTCTGCCATGAAACGCTCCTTTCCAGGTTATTATTCTTTTTTTATTAGGTTTACCAATTGTATGAAAATATTTTCTAGCAATTTTAATACTAGCTTCGGTAGCCTCAGTTCCAGAATTTTGAAAACATACAAAATCAGCAAAAGTGTAATCTGTTAACCTTTTTGCTAATTTTTCTTGCTCAGGAATAATAAATGCATTGGATACATGCCAAAGTTTTTGGGATTGTTCTTGAATAATTTTTACTAAATGTTCGTGACAATGACCTAAAGAATTAACAGCAATACCACTAACAAAATCTAAATACTTCTCACCCTTTAGATCATAAAGATAGCATCCTTTACCTTTTGAAAAAGAAATATTTTTCCTTGCGTAAGTTCCCAGTACTGAGCTCATATGAATTAAAATTTAATTTTGTATCCCCTTTTGTATAGAAGATAGGCAATATACCAAGTGACAAAAGATAGAATAGTTAAATAGATTATTCCATAAATAATTGATCCATCTGAAGTTCCAATAAATCCATACCTAAATCCATCAATCATATAAAAGAAAGGATTTAATTCACTTATTTTATGAAGAACAGATGGAAGTCTATCAATAGAGTAAAAAGTGCCTGACAAAAATGAAAGTGGTACAATTAAAAAATTTGTAACAGATGCCATATGATCAAATTTTTCTGCCCAAAGTCCTGCCATAAAACCTACTGCTCCCAAAATAAAGGAACTAAGAAATGTAAATATAATAATGTAAGTAAAACTTACAATTGTTAGTTCAATAATAAATGAAAAAACAATTATTGAAATCGTGGCAATCATAATACTTCTTGTGCTTGCAGCCAAAATGGTTGCTATCGTCACTTCCCCTGCTGAAAGAGGCGCATATAAAACATCCACGATATTTCCTTGTATTTTTCCAATCATTATTGAAGAAGATGAATGAGAAAAAGCTTGTTGAATAACTTGCATTGCGATCAGGCCAGGCGCCAAAAAATTTATAAAAGGTACACCCAATACATTTCCTTTGTCATTTATAGCTAAAGAAATTACAAGCAAAAATAATAAGGACGAAATTAAGGGCGAAAGAAGTGTTTGAATCCAAACATTTAAAAATCTTAGAATTTCTTTTTTATATAATGTCCAAACACCAATCCAATTTACATATCCAAATCTTCTTACGCCAATTTCATATTTTTTTTCAAATTCAACCATAATTAACTACATTTATTAGTTTTTTTGAAAAATTGTTAAAAAACTAAAAAAATATATTGAAAACTCTAAATTTTTATGTGTATTTAACCTGATATTGTAGATATATAACAAATTAACACTATATATAGAGTTAGTAAGCTATGAGCTGGACACCTGAAAAAATAAGTAAACTAAAGGAGCTTTGGGGTAAGGGTAATACTGCGGCCCAAATTGCATCCATTCTTGGTGAGGTAACCAGAAATGCAGTAATTGGAAAAGCATACCGTTTAAAACTTACTGAAAAATCTTTTTCAAAAAATATTAACTCCAAACAAATTTCGCAGAATCTAGAAAATGCTCCACAACCTGAAAAAAAAACACGCAGAAGTAAATTTAAATCATTGTTGTTGGACAAAAATTTTGAACCAGAAAATCCAAAGTCCTTAGAAGAACTACATGACGAAATTTGCAGATGGCCCATCAATCATCCTGATGAACCACATTTTTATTTTTGTGGAAGAAAGTCAATGAAGGACTTTTCCTATTGTAAACTGCACGTCTTATATGCATTCCAACCGAAGAACAAAAAAGAAGATTTGATCGAAAAAGATGATGGGGTCCCTCAATTTATAGAAAAGAAAATTAAGTCAGCTTGATTTTATTTGTTTTTTTTTTACTAGACAAAAGTTTAAATTATTATACGGATAAAAGTTTTGTCCTAACAATTCATAAAATAATTTAATTTTTCACTGGATTAATTTTAGGCGAGAGCTTATATAAAAATAGTCATTAGAATGACTATATGGAACTTACATTAATTTACGCAATTGTCGGGTTCGCTCTTGCTGGTTGGGGAATCGTTGCAAATGATTCTCTCCAAGTTTTAGGAATGTTCATCGCCTCAAAAAGTAAGTGGTTCAAATGGTATACGCTTGCTGCATCTGCTTCCTTCGTTATGATCATTACAATAACCTATGGGTGGATTCAAAATTCAGGAGATATCAGTTTTGGCCGCTTGACCCATATTCCATTTCAGAATATTAGTTGGTACCATGCTGTTGCACCAGGAATACTTCTCCTCTTGACCCGATGGGGAATACCAGTTAGTACCACTTTCCTTGTCTTATCTGCGTTCGCCTCGACAGTCGTTCTGGAGAAGATGCTTATAAAGAGTGTGGTTGGATATTCTGTTGCTGCTATAGCTTCATATATTTGTTGGATAGCGATTTCTAAATTTATTAATGAAAAATTGGATGAAATAACAGATGAGTCAAAAATTAAATTTTGGCGAAATTCAGTTTGGGTAAGTTCAGCTCTGTTATGGAGCGCCTGGTTGACCCAAGATGTTGCTAATCTTGCAGTTTACTTACCAAGACAACTTGATCTTTCTTTATTAGTTATTGTCCTTGTATATTTAACAATTCTCCTTTTTTATATTTTTTACATACATGGAGGTCCCATACAAAAGATCATCTTGGATAAAACTGGAACCCGATATGCCCGATCAGCTACTATAATTAATATAATTTATGCAGCAATACTCTATTACTTTAAAGAATTAAATACCTTGCCAATGTCGACCACGTTCACCTTCATTGGGCTTTTATGCGGTAGGGAATTGGCTATCTCAACGATGAACAAAGATTATAAACTTAAATACGTTTTTCCAATAGTGGGTAAAGATTTCATCAAACTATCATTTGGATTGGGCGTGAGTATCGGAATCGTAATGACCATTCACCTTCTCATTATTCCTAACGGAGCATATTAAATTTTACTAGCCAAATTGTCCTCCTTTTCTAAAGCGCCAAATGTAATCAGGTAATACTGACTCGATAGTTTTAGGATTAATCTGTAAATTTTTTAGTGTTGGATAGTTATTGGTAACAACGTTATCATATTTTAACATCTCTACTTGGTCGGTAGTTAGCAGAGGCTTAGGTAACAATTGTAAAATTTTTGCTTGAAATTTTGCAAATGAAAAAGGGATGGGAACAAGAAATCTTTTCTTTTTTATTTGTTTTAATAAAATTTCCATCAACTCTTTAAAGGTAAAAATTTCAGATCCTCCTAATTCGTAAATATTTTCATTAACTTCTTCTTTATCTAAAATAGCTACAATAGCTTTACACAAATCTGAAACATAAATGGGTTGAAACTTTGTTTGACCACCACCGATCAAGGGAAGAACTGGAAGAAATTCAGCTAATGATGCAAACTTGTTGAAAAATTGATCCTCTGGGCCGAACACTAAACTCGGTCTTAAAATCACCGAATGATTAAAATTATTCAGAATATTTTTTTCACCCTTTAGTTTTGATTGCATGTATTGAGAGTTGACTGTTTCATTAATTCCTAAGGCACTGATATGAACAAATTTTTCAATATTTAGTTCACTGCATAATTTTGATAACAGGTCAGGAAATTTAGCATGAATATCTTCAAATTTTTGTTTGTTAGTTTGATACAAAATCCCAACGCAATTAATCACCACATCAGAATTCTTTATCAGCACTCTTAACCTTTCTTTATCAAAAAGATTTACTAATTTTTCTAGATCAATCTGTCCCGGATTTCCTAGCGGTTTTAAATACTGAGATAAATAAGGTGATCGCGTGGCGGCAACGATCCTAAAGTCTTTTTCTGTTAATCGTCTGATTAAATGTCTACCAATAAATCCGGATGCACCAAAAATCGTTGCTATTTTTTGTTTCATAATTTAGAACTCATTTTGATGGATATTAAGACTCACAAAGATGATTTACCATTGGATTTAAATTTAGGCAACGAAATAGCAGTTGATACTGAAGCCATGGGTTTGGAACCTAAGAGAGATCCTTTGACTTTAGTTCAAATTTCAATGGGCAATAATGATTGTCATATTATTCAATTAAATCGGAAAGAATATAAGGCAAAAAATTTAGTGAAAATTTTAGAAGATGAAAAAGTTAATAAAATTTTTCATTTTGCAAGATTTGATGTCGCAGTTCTTAAACATTTCTTAAAAGCAGATGTCAAAAATATCTACTGCACGAAAATCGCATCTAAAATTGCGAGAACCTACACTGATAAACACGGTTTGAAAGATCTGGTTAAAGAAATCATTGGGGTCGATATGAGTAAACAAATGCAAAGTTCAGATTGGGGAGCTGAAAAATTATCTGAAAAACAAATAAAATATGCTGCCTCAGATTGTGTGTTCCTTCATCAGATAAAAAAAGAACTTAACAAAATGCTGATCAGAGAAAATAGAATGGAATTATTTAATAAGTGCATGAAATTTTTAAAAACTAGAGTTGATTTAGATTTGGCTGATTATAAAATTGATATTTTTTCACATTAAAAATGAGAAATTATAATTACAAAAAAATTGCAAAAAATGTAATAGCAGTAGAAATTGTTGCTTTAAAAAAATTAAATAAGAGCTTTAATAATTCATTTTCAAAAGCCATAGACTTAATCGCAAAATGTCGGGGTAAAATTATTTTAGCGGGTATTGGCAAGAGTGGATTAATTTCAAGAAAAATCTCAGCAACCTTATCAAGTGTTGGAACACCTTCTTTTTATTTAAATCCTGGAGAAGCTGCTCATGGAGATCTTGGGCAAATTAATAATAAAGATATTTTGCTAATTTTGAGTTATAGCGGGGAAACTGAAGAATTAAAAAATATAATTCAATATGTGAATCGATTCGGAATTCCTTTGATTGGGGTTGCTTCAAAGAAAAATAGTCTGCTTCTCAAAGCAAGTGATATTAGAATTGTTCTTCCTGAAGTTAGAGAAGCCGGCGAAGGTGGTTTTGTACCCACTTCTTCCACAACTATGCAATTAGTTTTTGGAGATGTCTTAGCGGTTGCGCTCATGAACAAAAAAAAATTTAATAAATTTAATTTTAGACAGCTTCATCCCGCCGGTACCTTGGGCAAAATGTTAACAACAGTCGAAGATTTAATGATCACAGGGAATAAAATTCCATTAATCTATGAAGAAAAAAAAATGAGTGAAGCAATAAATTATATGTCAAAAAAAAAACTAGGAAGTTTAATAGTTTTAAATAAGAAAAAATTTGTTTCAGGTTTTGTAAGCGATGGAGATATAAGAAGACAGAGTAGGAAAAATGTTATTCATCTTAAAGTCAAAGATTTCATGACCAAAAATCCAATTTATATTGATAAAGAGGCATTAGCAGTCAAAGCCCTTGAAATTATGAACAAAAAAAAAATTACATCTTTAATCGTTGCGGTAACTAAAGCTGGTAAAAAACAAATTAAGGCAATAGGAATTATTCACATTCATAAAATTATAAGTGCTGGAATTAAATGAAGAAAAATAAAATTATTCAATTTTCGCTTGTAATAGTAGGTATAATATTATTTTTTTTTACTTATTATTCCAGCGATAAAGACAAAATTGTTGACATTGATAAAAATATTTTAGTTGGAGGTGTTAGTCAGTTAACAAAAGAAATAAGTAATATTATAGAGAATGTAGAATATGTTGGATCCAACAATAAAGGAACTTTTTTTGAATTAAACGCAGCCATAGCAGAGATAAAATACGATAATCCTAATATAAGTTATCTTCAAGATGTTTTTGTTGTTATCAAATTGAGCAATTTGAGAACAATCCGTATCCGATCTGATAAAGCTGTGTTTAACAAAATATCTAATGATTGTGAATTTTTTGGAAATGTCGAAATTATTGAACAAGACGACATCATAACTAGTGACAATTTGGATTTATATATGTCAAGAAATTTAATTACTGTTTATAATCACGTTCAATATAATGGTGTAAAAGGATTTTTAATTGCAGATAAAATGGACATAGATATGTTGAAAAACGAAGCCAATATTTTTATGTTTAACAAAAAAAATAAAGTACAAGTAAAATATAAAAATTAGTCATGGCTATTAAGAAATATAGAATACTTAAATTTAAATCAAAACCAATTTTGACAGCTAAAGGAATCTCTAAATTGATTGATAAAAGAGTCATATTAAGAAAAATTGATTTTGAAATTAATAAAGGTGAAATATTTGGTCTTCTTGGTCCTAACGGAGCTGGGAAATCCGTAACCTTCAATATATTGCTTGGAATCATGAAAGCAGATCACGGAAATGTATTTGTGGAAGGAACAAGAATAACCAACTACGCCATACACGAAAGAGCAAAAAAATTTAAGATAGGTTACATTCCTCAAAATGACTCGATATTTAAAGGATTAAGTTGTGAAAACAATTTGAGAGCAATTGCTGAAATCACAATCAAAGATAGAGTTAAACAAGAAAGCATTGTTCAAGAATTATTGTCAGAATTTAATTTAAGCCATTTAAGAAATATTTTAGGCAATAATTTATCTGGCGGCGAGAGAAAGCGAACCGTCATTGCACGTGCTCTAGTCAACAACCCTAAAATATTACTAATGGATGAACCTCTGGGCGCCGTGGATCCCATTAATATCGATATGATTAAAAAAATAATAATCAATCTTCAAAAGAAGGGGGTCTCAGTTCTAATCACAGATCACTCTGCACAAAATGTGCTATCAATTGTAGATCGTTGTTCAATTATTGCTGGAGGTGAAATTATAACAAGCGGAAAACCAAATGAAATAATTCATAATAAACAAGCCCGTCAGCTGTACTTTGGGGAGCACTTTTCTGTTACTTAATATATAATTGCAAGATTAATCTTTGATGAAATCTTTTTCAATTATAGTTGAAAAAAAAATAAACAAATTTAATAAATCTATATTTGTTCCTGGTGATAAATCCATTTCAATAAGATATTTCTTTTTAGCTTCACAGGCCTACGGTCTAAGTCGCGCAAAGGGTATTCTTGAAGAATCAGGTGATATACTTTCATCTATAAAAGCACTAACTAAACTTGGAGTTCGCATAGTTAAAAAAAAAAAGACATGGTTTGTTCGGGGCATGGGCTTAAGCTCTTTAAAAACTAGAAATAATCTTTCAATAGACTGTGGTAATTCGGGTACTCTCAGTAGATTTTTATTATCAATTTTATCCACTTATGCGCATAGGATTCGGATATATGGTGATCATACCCTTAACAAGAGACCGATGGATAGGATAATGAATCCCTTAGAAAAGATAGGTGCTTTTTTTCAAACTAAAAAAAAAGTAAATAGAACTCTCCCTTGCTATATAACCGGAAGCGAAATGCCGATTAACATCAAACATGAAGAAAAAATTGGTAGTGGTCAAATTGTAGGCGGACTCATTCTTGCTTCGCTTAACTGCCCAGGAATCTCAACAATTAAAATTCAAAAAAACAAGCGATCTAGAGACCACACCGAAAGAATGTTAAAGTTTGCAGGAGCTAGAATTAAAGTTAAAAAATTTAAAAATTACAATCTAATTTCTATTGAAGGACAAAAAGATTTTAAAGCATTTAATTTAAGTGTGGGTGGCGATTTTTCCTCAGCCTCATTTTTTATAGTGCTGACTTTGTTGAGCAAGAACTCCCAACTTAAAATCAAATCTGTAAACTTAAATCCTACACGGCTCGGAGCGTTAAAAATTTTGAAAAAGATGGGGGGCAAAATCACTCTTAAAAATATAAGATCCCAATGTGGAGAAAGAATTGGGGATATAATAATAAAAAGTAGTAATTTAAAACCAATTAATTGCCCAGCTTCTATTGTTCCTTTTGCTATAGACGAGATGCCGCTTATATTCTTGGCTGCTTCTTTTTCAAATGGAGTATCGATATTCAAGGGGTGTCGAGAATTGGAAATGAAAGAGTCGCGAAGATTAAGTCTGATGAACAAAATGTTAAATCAAATTGGAATCAGAACAAAATTAATAGACCGCGACTCTATAAAAATATATGGCAATCCTAATTTAAATTTAAATAATAGAACTTACAGAATACAGACAGCTTATGACCATAGATTAAGCATGGTCGGTATCATTTTAGGATTAACATTTCCAGGAGGAAAAATTATAGTAGAGGATTGCAATTCTATCGCTACAAGCTTTCCAAATTTTTTAAATTTGGTGAAACAATTAGGCGCAAAGTATGAAATTAAAAAATAATGTAAGATTATTAATTACATGTGACTCCGGTGCTGCCGCAGGCAAAACAACCGCGGCAAAATATTTAAGTAAAAAATTTGGACTTCATCTTTTAACAAGTGGATTATTGTACAGATTCGTTTCCTTAAAACTTCTTGAATCAAAAAAAACAACTAAAGATATTACTTTTTTAAAAAAAATTACAAAAAATATTAATTCTAAACTATTAAAAAATAAAAAATTATTTACACCAAATGTAACTGAATATACTTCAAAAATTGCTAAGATACGTAAAGTAAGACTTTTACTTAGAAATTATCAAAAAAAATTTTCCAAAAAAAGATTGGCAGTACTTGAGGGCCGGGATCAAGGTATACTTTTTCCAAATGCAGATATAAAGTTTTTTTTCAAATGCTCATTAAATGTAGCAGCAAAAAGAAGATTTAAAGAATACAGAAAAATAAATAAAAAGATTTCATTTAATGAGGTCAAAAAGGCAATAAAATTGCGAGATTCAAATGATTCAAAAAGAGAAATAAGTCCTTTAAAACCTGCAAAGGATGCTGTAATTGTTGACACCTCGAAAGTAAATAAAAAACAAATGCTAACAAAACTTTCGAAGATTGTAGAGGAAAAATTAAAAGAAAAGTATGGAAGAAATTTATAATGATTTAAGTTCACCAAAAAACAAAGAATTTGCAAATTTATTAAATAAAGAATTTTCAAAATCACAGATTTCCGAGGGAGAACTAACAGACGGTACAATTACAAAAATCACGAATAAGCTTGTGTTCCTTGACTGTGGCGGAAAGTCAGAAGGTACGCTTGATATCAGCGAGATGAAATTGCTCAAAGAAGAAGGTAACTTAAAAATAGGTTCAAAAATATCTGTCTTGATCGTAAAACTAGAAGATAAAAAAGGTGATTTAGTAATCAGCAGAGAAAAAGCTAGAAAAATGAAAAGCTGGAAACAACTTGAAAAAGCCTTTGAAAATAAAGAAGAAGTTACAGGAATGATAGTTAGTAAGATCAAAGGCGGATTCGTTTGCGAAATACAATCTTCGCTCTGTTTTCTTCCAGGATCACAGGTAGATTTGAAACCCCTAAAAAATATTAGTCACTTAATGAAAGAACCTCAAAGGTTCATGATTGTAAAATGTGATAAGATTCGAGGTAATATCGTAGTTTCTAGAAGAGCAATCTTAGAAAATATGAAAAACGCCAGCAAAGGAGAAGTGCTAAGCAAATATAATGAAGGTGATATTGTTGAGGGCACCGTCAAGGGTATCACTGATTACGGTGTTTTTTTTAATTTAAACGGGATTGATTGTATGACACATATTAATGAGTGTTCTTGGAGTAGAATTAATCACCCAGAAGAATTATTTACGATTGGTCAAAAGCAAAAATTAAAAATTATTAAAATTGATACTGAAAATAAAAAAGTTGCAACTTCAGTAAAGATGTTAACACCTGATCCGTTTGAAACTAAAATAAATAACTATGAAGTTGGAAAAATTTATCCAGCAGAAGTACGTAAGATGACCGATTATGGGGTTTTCCTATCTCTGGAAGATGGATTAGAAGGTTTATGCCACCAATCAGAACTATCCCACACTACAAAGAATATTTCAGCAAGAAAACTTTTATCCCTGAGTCAAAAGATTGAAGTGATGATTATGGAAATTGATGTTAAAACAAGAAGAATATCTTTATCATATAAAAACACCCAGCCTAATCCTTGGAAAAAATTTGAAAAAGAATTTCCAGTTGGTTCTAAAGTTGAAGGAACCATAAAAAATATTACTATATTTGCTCTCTTTGTTAATATCAAAAATTTTAATTTAGATGCAATGATTCACTATAAGGATATTTCGTATGAAGAATCAGAAGAGGAACTTAAGAAATTTAAAAAAAATGACCCAATAACAGCTAAGGTGTTAGAATGTGATAAAGAAAAAGAAAAAATAAGATTAGGTTTGAAGCAATTTTTGCCAGACCCATTAGATTATTTCAAAGACAAAAAGAAGAACGATATTATAACCGTCATTGTCGTTGAAACTTTGGATAATGGTATCAAAGTGTCACCAGACGGTTGTCCGATGAAAATATTAATTAAAAAAAATCAAATTGCAATAGATAAATTTGACCAAAGAAGTAACAGATATAATCGAGGAGACAAAATTGATTGCATGATACAAGAGCTGAATTTAAAAAAAAGAAAAGTATCTTTATCAATTAAAATGCTTGAGGAAGAACAAACTAACGAAGCAATTAAAAGATACGGCAGCGCAGATAGTGGTAGATCGTTGCCTTTTGCTGAACTTCCTAAAACTCTCAAGAAAAAAAGTAAAGAAGAAGAAAAATAAAATTGAGTTTTGTTAAAAGTCAAATATTAGATCAATTAGCTAATTCTTATCCCAATTTTCTTAGACGAGATTTAGAAAAAGCCTTAAATCTTGTATTGGATGAAATAATCAAAACAGTTGCTAAAGGTAAAAATGTTCAAATTAGAGGGTTTGGATCCTTTAAAATTAGACAGTTAAAACCTAGAATCGGCAGAAATCCTAAAGATGGATCAAGAGTAGAGATCCCTGCCAAACAAAGTGTGCATTGGAAAATAAGTAAAGAACTTTTTCAAAAATTAAATCAAGATACAAGTCGCGATGAATAAAATTATTCTCTCTTTGGATACTACAGATGCTCGTCAAGCTTTAGAGGTCACTAAAAAAATAATAGACAAAATTTTTACTGTAAAATTAGGTTTAGAATTTTTTAATGCAAATGGAAAAAGTGGAATTCAAAAATTTAACAACATAGGGGTCAACAATCTAATGTTAGATCTTAAATTGAATGATATACCTCAAACTGTTTACAAAGCAATAAAAGCGCTAGATGATATTAAATTTGGTTTCTTAACGATTCACGCTCAAGGTGGTAAAGCAATGATTGAAAAAGCCAAAGAAGCAGCTAGTAAAATTAAATCTCAGCCTAAAATTTTAATGGTAACCATTTTA
>Ga0208879_1000849_pt1 | contig 30503 bp, 26 predicted proteins | sample Knorr_S15_td_Bot_FD_185605 | JGI IMG/M metagenome (GOLD analysis project Ga0208879, IMG submission 185605) | Marine microbial communities from Southern Atlantic Ocean transect - Knorr_S15_td_Bottom_ad_5009_LV_A (SPAdes) (version 2) | ecosystem: Environmental > Aquatic > Marine > Oceanic | place...
GAATATCCCAGTGCATCTAGTTCTGAGAGAGTCAGAGAGCCATCAGAGACGCTACGAAAGCACCTATCTGATGGCAACAGCGACCAAGATCTTGTACCTGCCTCTACGAATCAGTTTCATCATTTTTTGCCATTCCGGGCGGTTGAGGTCTTTACCAGAGGCTTGATCCACAAACTCATCAGCCTGCCAGCCTTCTTGGGCGGCGAACTCCCGAAGGGCGATCAATTGTGTCTCGGGATTCTGGTCACCGTCACGGGTGCTAACTCGGGCGTAGAGGGCAACTCGGGTGCCTTTGGACACGGAAGTTAGTCCTCGTCATTTTCTATTTCGAGAGTTTCGCCGCAACCGGGGCACTTGACCGACTCGTGGTTCTCGATGTCTGCTGACGCTATTGCGAAGCTGGTGTCACACTCGTCGCACTCGAACGTTGATATCTTGCTCATATTGTCCTCCGGGACTTAGTCAGCTGCTTGTTGCAGGACCCACGGGAGGACGCGACAAGTAGGGTCGAATCCATACCATGAGCCCTACTTGCTCACTCAGCCGAAATCCGTAGACACCGACCGATTTACCCCATAGTGGTAACAGATAAATCTTCGCCTGTCGTTGAAATTGACTCGGAGGCAATTTCCCTCTCTCAAACTCGTGATGTCGAGGTCGGCTCAGGTGGGAAAGCCCAGCCTTCCACGGTTGCTTTTTTTGTCGGTCTGTTGGCGATTTCGCCTTGGAACACAGACGATGTATCAGGCTCGTAATGCGGAATCCTCGGTGCGGTCGAGACAACAGTTGAGCCGTTCCAGTATTTCGAGGGTCGTGCTCATTCAAGTGGGCTTGAGCCTCGCTTGCATACGGGTGTGACTGCACGTGGGACCGGGCGTGAATCAGCGCGTGAGACCGCACGCGAGTAGCGTGCCTTCGTAGCGGGCGTGCGTAGAGGGCGCGCGATCGACTCGACAGTTGTCGGTTCACGTTTCCAGTTGAATCTATTGGCGAGAGTGAGAGTGCGCCAAGCCGCGGCGTTGGAGTAGTTCGCTGAGTTTCCTTCGGCCTGGAGCCGCCCTTGCGGAGAGCCAGTCTCTCACCTCTCATGGGGTCACCGATTCCGCTGGATGGACTGCGCATGCAACAATGTGGTCGGTTGTCGGCTAGTTGCGGCTTGAGTCGGCATCCGACAGTGAAGCGAGAGTGTGCGTCACCTCTGATACAGGACGGTAGCGAGATAGGCTCCACTTGTCACCGGAGCGAAGCGTAGGGGCAATCCAGCATGGATTTGATAATAGGGAATCGAGAGTACGCTGTGAGGGCGGAGTCCGTCACATCGAGAGAGCGTTGCCGACAGCCGAACCGCAACAACTCGGTCGTGGTGACAGCTTCATCCAAATCATGCCGTTCACGACCTCAATCCACGTCTACCCCGGCAGTTGTCGGGACGTGAACACTGTCTGGTGCATCCGGTGGATAGCAGTCAAGGCTACCCGGTGATCTCTGGTCGGCGGATGCGTTCCTATCTCCCACTTGCTAATCGTGGAGGCTGAAACATCCAGCAAGGCAGCGAACTCCCGCTGGGTCATCCCTGTTCGGGCTCTCAACTCCCGGATCTGAAAAGCGAACCAGTCTTGCGGCATGGTCGGAACCCTAACACCGTCCCATGGACACCGAATACAGGAGATCGCAGGTAACGGGAGTAACAGGGTGATTCACACTTTAGTTTTTTATTCCTGTTTACGCGTAAAGGTGTGAAGTAACCCGTTACATCCGTTACGCACCAGACCTGATGTTCAATGGTCGAAGCTGTGAAGAAATCGAACCCGGCTGCCTATGCTCTACCGGGATCGGTAGCTGCCTGTACCTGACCACTTCACAATCTAATCACGGTCGAGCCGGTAACTCCAATCCGTCATGTCACGACAGATGTTTGGCTGCTTTTACCGACCTAGCAAGTGTGGACAGGGCTTCAGTAAACGCTTCGATCACCAGTTGTCCTCTAGGCGTTAGAGGTGCACCCTTCACGCCACGGTCGAAGAATGCAAAGCCGTAGACCTTCTCCACACGCTGAACCTGCCTGCTTAGCCCCGGTTGGCTTACACCTAGGTCAGCAGCGGTTTTGGTGAAGCTACCGAGTCTTGCTACGCCTAATACGGCGAGCATTTCTTTCACACCGACATCTGGAACATTGGCGAGTTCTTTATCTGTCGGGCTGTAATTGGCGAACGCTGCCAACGCCTCAGCCTGTTGTTCTGCTGCCTGTGCAGCTTTGGAGGTGGCTCTAGCTGTCTTTAGCACTCCATCGATCACACCACTTGCGATTCGTTCTTCTGATTTCGTCATGCTGATTAGTTCCTTGTAACCACAGCCGAGTTTCTCACCCTGGCGAGTACTTCCTGCAACCGCTTCAATTCAACGTCGCTGAACAGACCCTGCGGACCTTGTGGTGCAACATCGGTGAACGGCGGGTCATAGAAGTTCTTAGGCTCGGCGATGCCATGCTCGACCAGACGCTCCACGATCAACTTGGCAAACGTGATCTGATTGGCAGTCATAGTACTTCCAGCGGTGAACTCCGACAATGCATTCGTGGCAGCTTCTGGGGCAAGTCCCACCAACGACCTAGCGAACAACCCAAGCCCATCAGCTTCATCAGCAGCCTGCTGCACTACGTCGCTACTACCGAGCTCGACCATCGTCGCTTCGAGAGCGTCAATGTCTTCGGTCGTAAGTTGGATGTTCATTCGCCGCTTGTAAACCGCCGGGATGTCTTCATGCTCCCTCAGGAACGATCTTGCTTTCTGTCTGAATAGAGCGAACTCGTTAGCTCCACCAACGCCACCCATCTCAAATTCTGTACCTTCTTCGATGATGTCTTCAAAGTTGGTGTACACAGGTTGCTTCTTGTGATGGTCAATGAGTCTGATCAAGTGCCTGAGTTTACGTCGAGCCGATTCAAGCATCGGGACGGTAACGTCCTGCCACCAGTCATCAGTCTGAATCTCTCCGAGCAGTTCAAGTTGAGCCTTCACCTGAGGTATAGCGTGCTTGTCCGAAATCAGTTCTGCTAACTCCATGAGACGTTTTCGCAAACCCTCAAAATCCGCTGATTTCCGCAGCAACGCGAGTTGAAGTTTCAGCATCAGTAAGTCGAAACGCTTCGCCTCTTCCTCGCCTAATTCTTGCTCAGATGGCAGTCCTGACACCTCGGTCTGTAGTTCGTGCATGGCATCAGGATTTAGTGAAATCCACGCTTCAGATTGCTTGAACTTCTCGACTGACTCTCGCTTGGGGCGAACTATGAAGTTATCGACGTTCATAGCCTCGACCTCGGAATGCAATCCGGCTACAACATGCTGACGAACGCTTAGGTTTGTGGTGGGATCACCGTACTGTAAGCCGGTCTCAGCAGCCTTTCTCACATCGTCGGGGCTAACGGTATTGTCCAGCTCAGCAATCAGCTCCAGCCGAGACTCGAAAAGACTCTGGCGTAGCGGCTTTGCCGTGGAGCCTTCGACCGTCCCGCCATCGTTGCCAAAGAATTCTAGGTTCCCGCACACGTCGAACACATAGAAGAACCGTTTGTCTTCACCGGGTGCGAACACGTTAGGACTCAGTCGAGTGCCACGACCTACCATCTGCCAGAACTTGGTTTTAGATCGCACTGGCTTGAAGAAAACGAGGTTCAGCACCTCGGGTACGTCGATGCCTGTGTCCAACATGTCCACGGAGATAGCGATGTGCGGTGCCTTCGGTGGGTCTTGGAACGAGAAGTCATCAATGAGGCTCTGGGCGTACTCAACCTTGAACGTAATGGTCCGTGCGAACGAGCCTTTCTCTTTTGGATAATTTGCATCGAACCGAGTCTGAATGAAGTCCGCATGCTTCTGGTTTTTGGCGAAGATAATCGTCTTACCTAGTCGATCACCGCCAGCGACCTTCTGCCCACGTGTCATCAGTTGCTCTAAGACCTTGTCGACGGCGTCTTCGTTGAACAACGAGCGGTTCATTTCCTGTGCGGCGACACTTTCCGGGATGTCACCCTGGTCATCCCATTCCAGCTCGTCCCACTGTTCTTTCTCCTCTTCGGGAAGATCGTCGTACCTGATGCCCTGCTGCATGAAGTAAGTCGGCATCGACACGGCCTTCATTAGGGGGGAACGGCAGCTAAACAGAAAATGCTCATCGATAATCTCAACATTGCCTCATACCGCTGGGAGAAATGAAACGCAACTATCCACTCAACTAAACCGAGTACCCGACCGACCCATCAACACGAATCGGAACCCCCAGATCGCGCGGCGCAAACACACTCGCTTTCAGGGCATCGCCATCAACCGTCACGCCGATTCCAGGTGAATCGGGAACCGGAATAAACCCGCCCTCGCGTTTCCACGCCGTGCTGAACATCGAATTGACCGGTGCCTCGTCTTCCTTCGAATATTCCTGCGTCAGGAAGTTCGGTATCGACGTATCGATATTGCAGGCTGCCGCCGTGAGCACAGGGCCCAAAAAATTATGCGTGACGAGCGCCGAGTGATAAGACTCGGCAAGACCTGCGATCTTCTTGACGTGGGTTATGCCCCCGCCCAGTCCAAGGTCCGGTCTCACATACTGGCTCCCCCCGGCCTCGAACAGTTCCCTGAACTCCCAGATGTTGTGCATTCGCTCGCCGTTGGCAACCGGAAGCGTCGTTCGCCGGGCGATCTCACCCTGTGACTTGATCGAATCGATCTGCACCGGGTCCTCGTAAAACAACGGCCTGAACTCAACCAGGTGCTCGGCAAGCGCAATTGCGTTCATCGGGGTCAGCTTCCGGTGGATCTCCAGGATGATATCCACATCGAGCCCCGCGCCCTCACGCATCGCAGCAACATTCTCACGCGTGTCGTGAATCAGCCGCGAAAGGGTCATCGACTCGAAACCGATTGGCAGCGGGTCGGTCTTGATCGCCGTAAACCCCTCTTCAGCAGCGGCCAGGGCATTCAACCGCAAACCCTCGGCAACGGTCGTTCCGTCCTGCATGCTTCCGCCCATCAGCAGGTGAAGGCGAATTTTCTCCCGCACTTTGCCACCCAACAGCTGCCAGACCGGAGCCTCAAAAGATTTTCCCTTGATGTCCCACAGCGCGATATCGACCGCACTGAGCGCGCCGGAAAGCACTGAACCCCTGAATGGACCCATCCGGTACAGGTACTGCCAGTGATGCTCTATCTGAAGCGGGTCTTTACCGACAAGGTACCCGGCAAACTTCTTTACGACGGCATCCGATGCCTCGAGGTAGGCCCAGCAGGCAGACTGGCCAATACCTTCCAGACCGTTGTCGGTGAATATCCTGACAATCTGCATGTTCCCCGCGAGAACCGACTCGACTCGTTCAATTTTCATCTGTGTCTTTCTTGGGATTGTTCGAGCGATGTTGGAAGAAAAAACTGGATCGGACGATAGCCGAGGATGATACGCGCTATTCGGCCATCATTTCCGTGATCAGCGCTATCGTCGACTCCATATCGGTTACACGCGGATGTTTGTCATAGTTCGGATACCCGTTAAATCTGTCCATCAAGATCGGCCTTAGACCGGCGTTTTCCGCTCCGTAAATGTCCGATTCGAGTTGATCGCCGATGAACAGGGCCTCGCTCGCAGTTACGCGGGCCTTCCGCAGCGCTGCTTCAAAAATTCTTGGATCCGGTTTTTCAAATCCCGTCTCGCCGGACGTAGTCGCGAAGTCAACGTGGCCGGTCAGCTTCATCTCCTCGCACAATTTCTGCGCAGATTGATTGATGTTCGATATTGCCGCGACGATAAGTCCGCGCGATCTGAGCCGGTCGAGTCCGTCGATCACATCAGGAAACAACGCCAGCCGATACTCCTGTTTGCGCACTTCACCCCACACCTCCGCGGCGGTCGCAAGGTCGACGTCGTGCCCGGCCCCCTGGAGTATCAACTGCTCGAAGCGTGAAAAGAACGCCCATTGCTCGTCGGCGTTCAGTGTCCTCACCGGCCGGGTGGCGTTCTGGCCCGTCATGAACTCGTCCGCCAGGTGATACCCGGCGTCGATGCCCTGTTTAGTCACCTCAAAGCCAAATACCGCAGCAGCCCGCGCTTGAATCTCATCCCGCGGGGGGTCGAAACCGGCAAGCGTGCCGTATAGATCGAAAAACACAGCCTTAATTTCGGTCATCAAGAAATTGCTTCGGGTGAAATCATTTAAGACCCCCAATCGGCTGGATCGCGAGCGCAACAACGCCCACCCACCCGGCACCCGCAGATTTCAACGCCGAAGCACAGGACCTCGCGGTGCTACCGGTAGTAAATACGTCGTCCACCACCAGAATCCGCCTGTCGGCCATTTCGCTGGTCGCGCTCCCGATTTTACCGGACCTGACCTCAAAAGCGGTCGCAAGCGATCGTTGTCTGGCGACCGCGGTTGGCTGCTCGGTCTGCGGCACCGTATCATGGGTGCGAATCAGAACGTCATTTTGAAATTCCACTCCGAGGCGACGCGCCAACAACCGACCGAGGAGCTCGGACTGGTTATAGCCTCGTGAGCGCGATCGTGAACTGTGAAGCGGGACCGGCACCACAACGTCGGCTTCGCTCCTGCGCAGCGCTTCGATGTTGAACAGGTTGCCGAGCACAGGGCCCAGCGCCCGAATATCATCAAACTTAAAAGCCTTGATCGCCGAACCGACAGGGCTGTCGTACATATAGGAACCGTACAGCCGGTCGAGACTCGAACGCTCGGCGATGCAACGGGCGCAGGTGCCAGCCTTCGTTTGCGATTCAGCGCACTTTCTACACACGTTTGACGATACCGCGGTCGACTCCGCGATACAGATGTGGCAGAGTAACTCTCCCTCCCTGCCGCAATGGACGCAGGAGGATGGAAATACCAGGTTCAGAGCGTACGATGTGAAACCTTTGAAAGTGGCGATCATTACCGGTGAAAACTCATGGCGGGCTCGGTATCTACAGGGCGGAGCGGCAATAGAATAACTAACTGACGGGCAAGAGCCTAATTCACGACTCGATTCACGCAGACGGGTCAAGAACGTAGTTTTGGGTTCGGATTGGGGGAAACGTGGATCTTACAATCACCGCAAACAACACGACTCTCACTGACGCGATCAAGAAATACGCCGAAAAGCGGCTGCGCATCCTTGATCGAAGGTTTCGTGATCCGGTGCCTGTATTTCTCCTGATCCGAAAAGAGCAAACCCGGAAAGAGGACGAACGCTACATCGCTGAAGTGACGATCAGGATGAAGCGGGGTGTAATACGCGGCGAAACGCGCGGCGATACACCGTATACGGCGATCGACAACGTTTCGGACACCATTACGCGGCAGATCAGCAGGTATAAGACCCGCTATTCCACAAAATCTCGGAAAGATGCCGCGGGCGGACTGGGACTCGCAGTCGCGGAGCAGTTGGCCCATACCGCGGCGGATGACGCGATGGATGAAAACGATGTCCAGACTCTCGCACACGGTCGGCTGGTCCGAACGAAGCGACACGCGATGGCGTTGGAATCCGTTGAGGATGCCGCCGAACAGATGGAACTGCTCGGACATAACTTCTACGTGTTTCGTAACAAGGAAAACGGCGAGATAAACGTTGTGTACCAGCGCCACGACGATGACTACGGCCTGATCGTTCCCCAGGACCCCGACTGACCATTCGCGGTCAGGCGCACCCAGGTTGCAATTCAGATCTCAGATCCTGGCTTGCCCCGCGGAACTGCGCAATGCGACTTACTAACGCCAGTCATCTGGCAAGTCGTCCTACGACGCCCGGAGCCAAACGCCCACTCCCACACACGGCGACTAACGCGCCACCGGCGTGTACTCGTAGATGACTACTGGTGTGTCCAGATCGGAGCCGGGCGGCGGGTAAACCTGCACCAGTCCGTCCGATTCCATCCGCTCGAACTTGAACAGCCCGATAATTGAATACTTGGCGCGTTCCATCTCGCCCACATACACATACTTTACGTTGTAATTATCGAGGGTCTGGATCGCGGTGAACCGCAGTGGCGAATCGTAGAAATCGTCTATTTCGTCCCGCCGCCTCGTAACCGTGTATGCATACCCAACGCGCTGCTGGCGCTGGTGCCAGTCCCAGCCGATGACCGCGGGTAACCCGGTATATATCGAAATCCGGTTGCCCCAGCGGTAAAGATCGCTCAACCCCTCGATTATCACGGGCGAACCCTTTATGTTCTCCTGCATCCACTCGATCGCATCGAGATCGTACTTAAGCGTCAGCGGGCCTTCTTTATCGAAGTAAGTGACCGTTTCCATGTAGGCCATGCCATCGAGCGCGAGTCCACTTGTCTCGAACCGAATGGCATTCCTGTCACGCGTCCCGAGAACCGGATAAACCATTACTCCCACAGCCAGGACCGCAAGCAAGCCCAGCCACAATCCACGACCGGCGCGCAGATTGCTGAGCGATAGTTTGCCCGCGTCTGCAAGCACCCACAGGAAGTACGACGATGCCATTGCAAGTAACACCCACGCCTGCAGATAGAACTTGAACACCGTGTTCATTCGGCCGATGTCGTCTTTCACCGTGAACACATCAACCCCGGCCGCAAGCGCCATTGCCATGACGACCATTCCGACAGCCACCAACGAATACCTGCTGCCCGGTTGCGCAACCCGCCTGACGGCCAGGCCTACTCCCAGCACCGCCAGACTAATCACGATAGTGAACGCGATAGTCGCAAACCCGCTGACGGCGAGCGTTACGACTACCGCTGCTACCAGCACCAACGCAACCTGCCAGGTCCAACCCCTTAACCCCGAGCCGTATGCCGGTCCGTTCGCGAGCACGGTAACCACGTTCGAAAGCCGCTCTCGCAGCATAAACACCAACCAGCTCACGACAAGCAGAAGGAATATCGAGTGGATGACGATGTATCGCCACAGGTCTGTTCTGAACTGACTCTTTATCACGCCATCGTTGAACAGCTCGAAATTTGAATGGAACGGCAGATAAACGAGCTGCCCAACCGCAACCACGAACACGGTGCTCATGACGCCAACCACCAGGCGTTCGATCAGCGTCCGACCGGACGTGAGCATATGCCCGCCTACGAGAAACGCCCCGGCCAGCAGTAGCTGCGTCGGAAAGTCCCAGGCATTGATGGTCCTGAGCGAGCCGACCAGAACACCGATGATAAAAAGCCCTGCCAGGGATTCCGCCCACGGTCGTCTCCGCCCAATACGCAGATACGCCGCAATGGTCGCGGCGAACGCTGTAATCGCAATGGGTATCGCTATCAAATGTGCGTGCAGGTCGGCAAACAGGAACGTGAAGTAAGGGAATTCAGTAATCTCGTTCGCCCCGGTGTCCGGCGCCATCATCCGCGAGCTTCGCCAGAAGTCGAACTCGCCGAACGTCCCGCCCTGAAAGAACACCCGCGATGCGCCCTGAAGCAGCTGTAGCAGACCGTCGATATTTCCGGCTACGGCCACCAGGACCGCCGCCACCAGTCCCGCATACACCGGTGACCACCGCGACCACGCCGGAACACGCCGGGCTCGCAATGTCAATTCCGCCAGTCCGCTCACTATCGAGAAAACACCACCCACCGTAAAGGCGAACAACAGGGGCACCGCAAGGTTGTACGCGACCGACGGGACGATCCCTGTGAACCGGATCAGCGAGGCGAGCATGAACTGCCCGAAATAGTAGTAGTTCAGATACCCGCCCGCGTACCACGGGTCGTAAGGCGGCAGGGTCGACGAACGGACCACGGCGTTGAGATACGCAAAGTCCATCGGCTTTTCGCCGCCCTTGAACGTCTCCCACAAATCGGGGTTGGCAGCGCGAACCAGCAAGAATGCCACGAACGCCACCAGCAACAGCAGTTCCGTCCACATAAATCGGCGCGCGTTCGCTTTCAGATGTGACAGAAAGTCTCCGCCGGTCGCCCGGACAACAAAATAGGAAACCGCCGCCATAATCAGCAGCGCGAAAAGAACGGTCAGGAAGCTGAAAGTCACGATGTTTGCACTGATGAGCAGCCACGCGGTAGTCGCCACCAGCACCAGTCCAAGTGGTTTGGCAAACAGGTATCCGCCGTCCGGCCACGGCCTGAACACGACGAATGCGATTGGCAATACTGCCAGCGCAAAAAGTTGGGCTGCCGCGTACCACACGATGGGAGTCAGCCAGTCGGGCAACCAACTCAAAAACGTGATCGAACTCCAGGTTCCGCCCGACTGCTGCGTCGCGGCATCCTCATCCGAAAGTAATAGCCCTATGTCTGCGCTGACAAACCTTTGCGAGCCCAGTTCGGAAACGCCGATCGCGTCGGCCAGTTCATCCGCCGAAAAATCACCGGTGTTCTCAAACACAAACGTCTGTGGGTGCTCGTATACCGAGAAGCTCTCATCGGCCCACCCAAACCCCGCGGTCAGGAAGCCACTCGATGGCGGCTGGAACCCTTCGGGGGGCCCAAACTCGAGCCTTGCGAACGGGTCTTCGTAATAGTCCACTCCCAGGCCGCCGACGTACCGCCCACTGGAAAAGACCGCCTCGAACCCAAGCTCACCGGCAAACAGCTTTTCGTAAAAGACCGACGTCACCGGGTAGCGGTCAGGCAATCTCGGAATGGTCGCGTAGAGCCGGTTGCTGAGCAGCACAAAATAGTCGGCCCCGGATAACAATTCTGTTAACTGCTCAAACTTTTGCAGGCTGTCCGGGTTATACAGTTCAGCCCGTTCGTGCATGCGCAGCCCGGCAACGCCCGGAACACCCTCCTCCCAGTGCTCTTGCACTACAACAGAATCTGCGGGCGCGTTGTCACGCAGCCAGTTCGAAACCTCATTCAGAGGGTGCACACCCGCGTAAACGCTCATGAAAGAAAGCGAATAGTGGACCGTAAACACCAGTACCAACACGATCGGTGCAGCCCGCAGCCAGCGTCGACTGGGCCAGGCAGCTTTTACTGTCTCGAACGCCCACCACAGCACACGGGCGCCATAAAGGATCAGGAACGGCGTGATCGGCATCATGTACCGCATGAACTTCACATCGAACCAGCCGGTAATCAGTAGATACGGCAGCACCCACGCCAGGATCACCATGTCGGCCTTACGTTGCGCCAGCACCGCGGCGATCACCGCACCAATCAAACCCAGCCACACCGTAACGCCCAGCACCGGCCCCAGTCCCCAGGTGCCCAGCTGGACTATCTGGTAAATGTATTTCGGCGTGTTTTCGTATTGACGGGTGAACGGAAAATCGACCTCGCGCCGGACCATCTGGCCCTGGGTCGAAATGTTGTCGATGTAGGTCCCGAAGTCGAGAAACATGTACGGTTGAGTGACAACAAGTACCACAACGACTGCCCCCGCCGTGATCAACAGGTTCTTGTACGTGACCCACTGCCGCGTTGCCGATTCGTCGGACGCAAGGCCTTCAAGGCTGAACCGGTCGCCCTTGCGTGATGTTGCGTAAATCAGGTGTGCGAGCACCAGCGCGAACGCGAGCGGCAAAACCGAAAACTTGGTCGCCACCGCCAGCCCGAACATCACCCCGGCCAACACCGAGTCGCGCCTCCGGCCGTTCTGTGCGACACGAATCGAGTAGTAGATCGTCGCGACGATGAACGTCGTCATAAACGTGTCTACGGCAAAGAAATGACTCAGCTGGACCTGCTGCACCGCGACGGCCGAAAGCAGCGCAGCGAGCAAGCCCACCCTGCTGCTGAACACAGCACGGCCGATCATGAAGACCAGTAAAACGGTCGCCACATCTGAAAAAGCCGACAACGCCCTGCCTGCGAAACGCAATTCAAAAAGATTCATCCATTTGAACGGCGCGACTGCGTACTGGATCGACTTCAGCGCATAGTGCGGAAGGCTGCCCCAGTTGAAAGAACCCGGGTTCAGCGTGCTGGCTTCAGGATCGAATATGTCCGACCACTCGTCGCCCTCAGGAAACTGGAGATCGTTGACCTGCACGAGGAACGCCCGCTCGTCGGGGTGAAACAGGCCGCCCTGGTCCCAGTTGATCCCGTAAAGGCGCAGGCCCACAGCCAGGAGCAGGATCAACGCCAGCGCAATGCGCGTGGACACCCGCGGAATTCTGACGCGACTGAACGAAAATCCCCGATCTGCCTGACCAGAAGAATAGTTATTTATAACGAAGTGCGAATCTCGCTCGGAATCATTTTGAGATTCCGGCAAAGTCGCACGCTGTTGTTCACGCATGGAGAAGAATTCTATCGTCGGCTTTCTATCGGGCGCAGCCATGTTCCGGGGCCGCTTCTGCGCGAAGAGCGAAAATTATCGGGCGCGGCACACCCGCACGCATTGTTACTCAGTACGCAACAACCCACCGTTTCGATGGATGTCGGCTTCATTCCGGTTTCAGGGCCAATGTTCGAGCTGGATTTTCGTGCACCGCTCTCAAATGGTGGTTTGACCACCGATTCCCGCGCACCTACGCTTGTTTTCAGCCATTTTCTCGCGTGCGAACCAGATACGGAAAGTCAGAAACCCGCAATTGACCACACCTGATACCCAACCGCTCGTCGTCACTTCGTTCGATCGAACCGTCCTGCCGAACGGCCTGAGAATTCTCACCAGCACATTCCGTCACACGAACGCCGTGAGCATCATCTTCCTGTTCGGCGCTGGTTCCCGGTACGAAACACCCGAACTCGCCGGCGCTTCCCATCTTTTCGAGCACCTGCTGTTCAAAGGAACTCCCACCCGGCCAACCCCACGCCAAATATCTGAAGTGGTGGAGGGAGTAGGGGGCTCGCTCAACGCGTTTACCGACCGCGAGGTCACCGGATACTGGTGCCGCCTCGCCCAGCCACACTACCGTGAGGGGATCGACCTGCTCGCCGATATGGCGCTCAACTCGTTATTCCGGGAAGAGGACATAGACAAGGAAAAACAGGTCGTTTACGAGGAGATACGAGCGTCCTTCGATTCGCCCGGTGCTCGGACCTCAATGCTGCTGGAGGAACTCCTCTGGCCCAACCAGCCCATGGGACGTGATATCGCAGGAACTGTCGAGTCGGTCGGCGCAATTTCGCGGAGCGCGATGCGCAAATACCTGGAAACCCAGTACGCAGCGTCAAATACTGTGATCGCTGTCGCCGGGAACATCGAACATGCCGATGTGGTCGAACAGCTGACCGAGTTGCTTGGTGGGCTCCACGACGGCGAAATCCTTCCGATGTACCCGTTCGAGGACAATATAGATGGCCCCCGGGTCGCCCTCGAGCACCGCCCCACTGAACAGGCACACCTTGCTTTTGGAATGCCCGGGCTTGCACAGGACGACCCCGATCGGCACGCCCTGGCGCTAATGTCGGTGATTCTTGGCGAATCGATGAGCAGCCGCCTGTTTGAAGAGGTGCGCGAGCAACGCGGACTGGCTTACGACATCCACAGTGGAGCGCAGTTTTACAGCGATTGCGGGGCGTTCGTTGTTGAATCGGGCATCGACCCTGCCCGCATCGACGAGGCGATTCCCGTAATTCTTGGCGAACTGGGCAAGATGCGTGACGGGGTGACTGAAGCTGAGTGGTCGCAGGCACGCGAGCTCACGAAGGGCCGGATGATGCTGCGGATGGAAGAAAGCCGGGCGGTAACCAGTTTCCTGGGCATCCAGGAACTGCTCCGCGACAAAGTTGAATCAGTCGATACCGTGATCGAGAAGATTGAAGCCGTTACGATCGACGACATCAAACGGGTCGCCAACCGGGTCATTAATGCCGATAAACTCGTCCTTGCCATAGTCGGCCCGTTCGACGACGCGAGCCGGTTCGAAAAGATGCTCAAGTTCGACTAGCCACCGGTACGGCGCGTGGCCCGCCCGACAACCGACTGTTGAAAACTCGTTTAAGCGTGTTTTAAAAACGCTAGGGCTCAACATATTCACCGGCGTAACTTGCTAAACATGTTGACAAGAAACGCACCTCCGCCCGATTTCAAATGGCAGGCAGAAAACATCCACGCCCTGCGCAGCCATCTTGGTCTTTCACAAACGGCGCTGTCACGTGAACTCGGCATACGCCAGCAAACGATCAGCGAATGGGAGACCGGGATGTACGCACCGCGCGGCGCATCTGTCACCATCCTCACCCTTCTGGCGGTCAGTTCGAGCTTCCCGTTCGAATCAGATAGCGACCAGGATCAACCGATGCGGCTCGTCGAGGCGCAGCGGCCATCGCCAGGCACAGCTCCCCGCCGATTCGCAGATTCAGGCCCCGTAAGCCGACCACCCCAACAGACCGCTCCGGCACAACGGCTCATTTTTGAAGCGGCAAGGGCCGCACAGGCTGATCGCCGTACCGGCACATACAACTCGACGTACTTCGAATCGCCACCCTCCGCTTCGGTGCGCCGACGCGAAGTACCCATGTAACTCCCACCTCCGCTGGCCGAAACAGGGCAATCCCCTGCGGTGCCACCGGAGTACCAACGATACGACGACCCACTGTGGGTTCAGGTTTTGACACCGTTGACTGAGTCCAAATAAGATTTCCTCTCATCAACAGTCAACGGTCAACGGAGAGATCAATTGGCTGCGCGTGCATACATCCTTATCGAAACGGCCGTCGGGAAGACCCACGACGTGTCCGACGCGCTAAAAAACCTGCCGGCGATGAAAACTGTCGACACAGTTACCGGACCGTTCGATATCATCGCGGTTGCCGAAGCCGACGACCTTCCGGGCGTAGGCGACCTGATCACCGATGGAATGCACAGTGTTCCGGGGATCGTAAAAACGGTCACCTGTCTGTCTGTCCGAAGCTGAAGCACCGATAAACCGACGCGTTTTACCAGGTCGGAATCAGCTGATATCAGTCCGGGACCAGTCAGACATTGCGGTTCGAGCTCACTCCAGAAGAGTCCGATTTCAGACGCCAGCTGAGCGCCTTTCTCGACGACGCGCTTCCAACTGGCTGGCACGGCCCTGCCGATGAATCGCGCGACGACCACTGGGCGCTGAATCAGCGGATTAAAAAGGGATTGGCCGACCGTGGCTGGTTCGTCATGAGCTGGCCCAGGGAATACGGCGGCGCTGATTCATCGCCGATGATGAACACCATCTTTGCCGAAGAAATGGCCTACCGCAGGGCGCCCGGGCACGACCGCTTCGGCACCCGCATGCTGGGACCGACCTTGATGCGGTTCGGCTCCGATTCCCAGCGGACCGAGCATCTCGGGGCCATCGCCCGTGGCGAAATTCAGTGGTGCCAGGGTTACTCCGAGCCGAACTCAGGTTCCGACCTCGCGTCGCTCCAGACGCGTGCCGTTCTGGACGGCGATAATTTCATCGTTAACGGCGCGAAGATCTGGACATCGCTTGCACACCGCGCCGACATGATGTTCATGCTTGTCCGGACCGACCCCGACGCCGCGCCCCACAGGGGGATCAGCCTGTTGCTGGTCGATATGAAATCGCCCGGAATCCAGGTTCTGCCAATTATCAACATGGCCGGTGTCCACAGCTTCAACCAGGTCGTCTTTGACGATGTGCATGTGCCAAAAGCCAACCTTGTTGGCGATCTCAACGACGGCTGGCGAGTCGGCATGACCGTGCTTAACTTTGAACGGTCGGGAATCGACTACGCGGCGTGGGCGAGAGCCGCACTGGAAGAGCTGGTCAGCTACGTCAAGAACGACGACTCACTCGTGAGCACGGTGAAAACCAACCCGGAAGTCCGGGGCAATCTTGCAGCTCTTAATACAGAGATCGAGGCCGCCCGCCTCCTGTGCTACGACGTTGCATGGCGGCAGGGGCAAGGCGCAGTACCCTCTGCGGAAGCGTCGATCAGCAAGGTGGCAGGCACCGAGGTATACGCGAAGGTGTTGGACTACGGGATTGAACTTTTAAGCATGTACGGCGTGCTCGAACCTGGCTCGGAACAGGCAGAACTAGAGGGTAATTTTTTCAAAATGCGCCTGTTCGCCACATCAGGGCCCATCCTTGCCGGCACCAACGAAATCCAGAAAAACATCATTGCGCAACGCGGGCTGAACCTGCCGAGAGCGCCACGCCGATAGCGGGCTGAGGGAACCACTTGGACTTCGGACTCACACAAACCCAGGAACTTCTCCGAACTTCGGCACGTGAATTCCTGGCCGACCGCTCCGGCCCTGCGACCGTGCGTGCCGTTGCAGATGGCGATGCCGAGGCCGCCGAAAGGCTGTGGAAAGACGTTGTCGAACTCGGTTGGCCGGCCCTCACCGTACCCGAGCAACATGGTGGTGCCGGGCTCTCGTTCAGCGACCTCGCCGTGCTGCTGGAAGAACTGGGCGCGAGCCTTGCCCCGGTACCGATAGCCGAATCGGCAATTACCGCACGCATACTGGATCGCTTCGGTCCGGACGCAATCAAGGCTGAGCTACTCCCACAGATTGCTGAAGGCGATGTTTTGATTACGCCCGCGGTCGTCGGACGAGATGCGTCCTGGGACGCCCGTAACACCGCCGTAGTTGCGAACCGCACCGGCTCGGGCCTCGTCATCACGGGCGAAACGCGGTTCGTCTCGTTCGCAAACCAGGCGACCCACGCACTCACGCTGGTCAATACCGATGACGATCAACTAGCGCTTGTCGTAATTCCAATCTGGAAATCGGCCGGAGTCGAACAGACCCCAATGGACCATGCTTCAGGAGTGCCGGTCTCCACCCTGACCTTCAACGAAGTGGAAACGCCCGCATCCAGCATCGTGATAACGGGTTCAGAGGCCGTCGCTGCAACCGAAGAACTGGTAGCTGCAGGGAGCGTTGCCCGCGCAGCCCAGCTCGCCGGGCTCGCAAGAGCGGTCGTCGATTCGACAGTGGAGTACACCACGGGACGAAAACAGTTCGGGCAGCCCGTCGGCTCGTTCCAGGCCATCCAGCATCACCTGGCCGAGATGGCTATCGCAGCCAAACAGGTGAATCACCTCGCGCACGCCGCAGCATGGAGTTTTTCAGGCGATGGCTATTCCGTTGAACGGGCTGCACAGGCGAAAATCGCCGCAAGCGAAAAAATCACAGACCTCTGCTGGACCGCACACCAGTGCCACGGCGCCATCGGATTTACGTGGGAACACGACCTGCACCTTTATACTCGCAGGGCCATGGCATGGAAAACGGACTTCGGCGACGCGGCGTTTCACAGGGCAATACTCGCAAGCGCTATGGGTCTATAAGGAAATACGTTATGTGGTGGACCGCAGAAGAAGAAAAGAATCAACTTCGTCAACCCGACTGCCTGTTTTGCAACATCGTCCACGGTGACCTGCCTTCGACCGAGGTCTATTCGGACGATCAGAGCTTTGCCTTCAACGACATCAACCCACTCGCCAACGTCCACGTGTTGATAGTCCCACGCGAACACGTCACCTATCTCACGGGCGAAACCGAACAGCACGAAGCACTGCTTGGCCATCTGCTTCGCGTTGGTGCCAGGATCGCCCGCCGGCTTGGCATCGCAGAAGGCGGCTACCGACTCGCCATCAACCAGGGGGTCGATGCCGGACAGATCGTCGACCATCTGCACATACATTTGCTCGGTGGCGGTCAACTGGATGCACTCGGAACACCGCTTGGCCCAATATAAACCGGCCGTCTACTGCCGGTCGGTGGGCGCACCGGCGGCGGGTCGAGAAGGGCTAAACGCATAGTGCGAGTTTCGATTCTTTCCGGCACCAGCTATTCAGCCTTCAAGTACCGCGAATACAGGCTCTTCTGGATCGCCGCGGCCTTTTCCAATATCGGCATGTGGTCCCTCGTTTACGGTCGGCTGTGGCTCATGCGGACACTTACGGGTTCGGAGTTGATGCTCGGCCTCGTGGCAACGGCCAACCTGGCCCCGGTGCTAATTTTTTCGATCTGGGGCGGCGTTTTTGCCGACCGGTACAATCGCCTGAAGATCGTGCGAATCACACGACTCCTGTTCGCCGTAATAACGCTGGGGACCGCGATGCTGATCCAGAGCGGAAACGTCGAACCGTGGCATGTGCTGGCGATATCGGGTGTAACCGGAACGCTGCTCGCCTTCGACATCCCGTCGAGGTCGGCGATGGTGGCAACGATCGTTCCAAAAGAACACCTCGCGGGTGCGATAGCCCTTTATTCCATAGTGTTCGGAGCCGCGGCAATCGTGGGTCCGATGCTATTCGACCCGCTCGTTTCCGCCTGGGGCCTCCATGGACTTTTCTACATCATCGGCACTTCCTACCTGCTGACGGTCCTGACACTGATGATGATGCGAACCCGGGGACACAAGGTAACGGCAACCAGCAAGACAATATTAGGCGGGCTGTTACAGGGCTTCGCCTATCTCAGGCACCAGAAAGCCATTTCGTCGGTCATTCTTCTCGGCGTAACACTCGGGATGTTCGGTACGTCATTCGACACCCTGCTACCCGTCTTCACGGATGAAATCTTCGCCGGTGGAACCGGCGTATTCGGCCAACTCCTGCTGGGAGCCGGGATAGGGGGACTGGCCGCGACGGTGGCAATAACGCTGATCGGCAGGCGAGTCCGTCCGGCGCTCTATCTCGTCATCGCCGGCGTTGGCCTGGGCATAACCCAACTCATATTCGCACGCATCGAGATCCTCAGTCTTGCAGTAATCGTCGCCGGAACCATAGGCGGATTCAAAGTCGTTCTCGGAACGATGAACACGACTGTAGTGCAAACCCTCGTCGAAGAAGAGTTCCGGGGTCGCGTATTGAGCATCAACCAGCTCACGTGGGGCGCATCGGCACTTGGCGGACTCTTCATGGGTTACCTGGCGCAGCGGTTCGACGCACCGGTCGCCATGACGATCGGCGGCACAATTGTGGTCCTGGCTACCGTGCTGGTCGGTCAGCGACTACTCCGCAGTTTCGGGGTGGGTTCAAAAAGTACAAGCCCCGATTCAGTCCGGAAACCCGGGGCAACTGCAGAAACCTCAACCTGAAACCCGCCTCGCCTACCGCACATAAAGGTTACGAACCGGTGACGTTTATTCGGCATGTGAAATCGGGCGGCGATTTTTAGTTGCGGCTCGGCTCGCCTGTGGGCATAATGAGCGCGCTCACCACGGAAGAACTTCAAGGTTCCCAAGTGGCCTGCCCGGACTCCGGGCATTCTTGCCGATATTCCAGTGTTGTCGGCCTGAAATTTCTGAACAAACACTTGAAAGGAGAGGGCGCTTGCACCCGTTTGCATACGTTGCCCCAAGCACAATCGACGAAGCAGTCGCCGTGCTCGATAAACATGGCGATCGCGCACGACCGCTGGCCGGCGGGACCGACCTTCTGGTCAAAGCTCGCGCCAACGTCTGGGAGCTCGATGCCGTCGTCGACATCAAGAACATTCCCGAACTTATGAGCCTGACCATCGGAAACGACGGTCTCAGCATCGGTGCCGGCGTGCCCTGCTACCAGGTTTACGAAAATGAAGAAGTTGCAGCGGACTACCCGTGCATCGTGGACGGCACAGAGATAATCGGTGGCATCCAGATCCAATCACGCGCTGGCCTTGGCGGAAACCTGTGCAACGCGTCACCTTCCGCCGATGGCATCTGCCCCCTCATCGTCCACAACGCGGTCGCACACATCGCCGGTCCCGGCGGCAGCCGCGATGTCGCTGTGGAAGACTTCTGCACCGGTCCAAGTCAGACCGTCCTAAAAAAAGGCGAACTGCTGGTCAGCATTTCAATGCCCAGGCCCCCGGCCAACTTCGGCGCGGCCTACACAAGGTTCATCCCCCGGAACGAAATGGACATCGCAGTGGCTGGCGTCGGTGTTTCGGTAATACTTGACTCCTCAGGCCAGAACTTCGTCTCCGCGCGAATAGCCCTTGCCTCGGTCGGCCCGACGCCGATCCTGGCCAGTGCGGCTGGTGACAGCCTCGCTGGAAAGCCGGTCAACGACGACACGATCGCCGCCGCGGCCACACTCGCCAGCGACGCGTCCACTCCAATAACCGACATGCGCGGGACGATCGCACAGCGCATACAACTCATAAATGTGCTCACAGGCCGGATGATTAACCGGGCCGTCGAGCGGGCAAGGGGCTAACCGACACATGACCACTTCATCCCCGAGCATGGTTCACGTCAAAACGACCATCAACGGCCAGGCGCACGAACTACTCGTGCCGCCATACATGAGCCTGCTCGACACCCTTCGTGAACTCATCGGCCTCACCGGCACCAAGGAAGGCTGTCTCGACGGCAACTGCGGTGCATGCACGGTTAGCGTAGACGGACGAATTGTCGATTCCTGCCTCGTTCTCGGCGCAGAAGTAGACGGCAAGGAAGTCGACACGGTCGAGGGCATGGCCAGCGCAGAGGGGCTACACCCCCTTCAGCAGGCATTCCTCGAAGAAGCAGCGCTCCAGTGCGGCATTTGCACTCCCGGTTTCCTGGTTGCCGCCAAGGGCCTGCTGGATAACGAACCGTCACCCAGTGAGGGCCGCATCAGGCACTGGCTTGCGGGAAACCTGTGCCGCTGCACCGGTTACGACAAAATCATTCGAGCCGTCCAAAAAGCAAGCAGCTAACAACTGAACGTCGTGTGTAGCCGGCGCTTACCCGGCTGCCTTCGCATCGATTCTGGCCCGGGCCCGGACCCCGGCGTGGAGAGAGAAAATGGTCGCAACATTCGAGCCAAAGACCGACTACAAAGTCATCGGCACACGCCCGATCAGGCATGACGGGTACGACAAGGTGACCGGGCGAGCGATTTTCGGCGGGGACCTGACCCTTCCCGGTTTGATCTGGGGTGTCTGCGTTCGCAGCCCTCACGCCCACGCCAATATCAAGTCGATCGACACCTCGGCGGCCGAGGCGATGGACGGTGTGTTCGCAATAGTCACCGCGGCCGATATGCCCGAGGCTCCCGATAAGCTTGTCGACCTCGGCGAAGGCAACGTCAACTTCAAGTGGGCGTCGAACAAGCTGATGGCCGCCGACAAAGTCGTCTACCGAGGTCATCCCGTCGCTGCAGTGGCAGCGGTCGACCGGTACACCGCTGAAGAAGCTGCACGTAAGGTGGTAGTTGAATACGAGGTCCTGAAGGCGGTCACCAACGTGACCGACGCACTCGCGCCCGGTGCGCCCATCGTGCTGCCAGACCTGGTTGGCGACGACCTTGGCGAAGATGTCATCAACACGAACATGGCCGAGCACGTCCGGCACGAATTCGGCGACGTCGAAGGCGCCATGGCCTCTGCAACTCACACCATCGAGCGCGAATACAACATGCAGATGGTTCACCAAGGTTATATCGAACCACACAACGCCACTGCTGTTTGGGACGAGGAAGACCGCATCAAGATCTGGACAAGTACCCAGGGTGCTTTTGCCGCCCGGACTCAGATCGCTGGAATCCTCCAGGTCGATGTTTCGAAGGTAAAAGTCACGCCCCTCGAGATTGGCGGTGGGTTCGGCGGCAAGATCCCGGTTTATTTCGAGCCGATCGCGGCGATTCTTTCTCGGAAGTCCAGGCGACCGGTCAAGATGGTGATGGAGCGGGTCGCCATATTCGAGACCACCGGGCCGACCCCCGGCGGAAGAATGATTATCAAGCTGGGTGCCGATTCGAACGGCAAGTTGCTCGCCGCCACGGCTGATATCTGGTTCGAGGCCGGTGCAAACCCCGGTTCAGTCATCGGCCCCGCCGCAATGTGTGTATTTTCACCGTACGAGATTCAAAACACACGTATCGACGGCTGGGACGTCGTCGTGAACAAACCGAAGACGGCTGCCTACCGCGCACCGGGCTCTCCGCAGGTCGCATTCGCCATGGAATCGGCTGTGGAGGAACTTTGCGAGGAGGCTGGCTGGGACTCAATGCAGTTCCGAATCGACAATGTTTCGCGCGAGGGGACCCGCCGCGGAGACGGGGTACTGTTCTCGAAGATCGGCATGGAAGAGGTCCTGGAAGCGGCGAAGAACTCGGACCACTGGAATGCACCACTCGGCGACCCGCCACCAGGAAGGAAACGCGGTCGCGGCATGGCGAGCGGTTACTGGTTCAACATCGGGCTGAAATCATCTGTCAACCTGGCGGTAAACAGCGACGGCACCGTAACGCTTGTAGAGGGTTCGCCCGACATTGGTGGCACGCGAGTTGCGATGGCGATGCACGTCGCCGAGGTCCTTGGCATCGGAGCGCATGATGTCCGGCCCTCTGTTGTCGACACCGAACTGGTTGGCTACACAGACGTGACCGGCGGTTCTCGAACCACATACGCAACCGGATACGCCTGCTGGATCGCGGCTAACGAGCTTGTCGACGAACTCAAAAAACGCGTAGCTATCCTCTGGGACGTCAACGAAGGCGACATCGACTTCAGCGACGGCATATTCAGCTCGAAAGCCGAGTCTGAAAAGACCATCGGCTTCAAAGAGCTCGCGGGCAAACTGGCTGATCTCGGCGGACCGGCCACCTCAACAGGCAGCGTCGATCTCGAATCGGCTGGCGATGGTTTTGGACTGCACATTGTCGACATCGACATCGACACTGAAACCGGCAAAACCGACGTCGTTCGGTACACTGCGATTCAGGATGTCGGTACTGCAATTCACCCTTCATACGTCGAAGGGCAACTGCAGGGCGGCGCGGTGCAGGGGATTGGATGGGCGCTCAACGAGGAGTACTACATGGAGGAAGACGGCTCGATGGCCAATTCCAGCTTCCTCGATTACCGGATGCCGACAAGCCTCGACCTCCCACCGATCGACACGATACTGGTCGAAGTCCCGAACCCACTCCACCCGTACGGGGTACGCGGGGTCGGTGAAACGCCCATCTGCCCGCCGATACCGGCCGTCGCCAACGCGATCGCCAACGCTATCGGCACGAGGCTTTACAACACCCCCATGAATGCAGGGAGCATCATGGAAGCGCTCAGCTAACGGGATTTTATGAACCAGTTGCCTGATAAGTAAAAAAACGGCCGGGAGCTGATTTTCAGCTTTCCGGCCTACTTGTTTGCCAGAAAATCAGGCAAACTTATAACGGAACCTTTAATCAGGTCAGCATTCGGATCAAATAGAAAAGATCCAAAAAGGAAATCGAATGGTCGCAACGTACGACACAAAGACCGACTACAAAGTTGTAGGCAGTAACCCGATCCGGCACGATGGCCTGGACAAGGTAACGGGACGCGCCGTCTACGGCGGCGATGTCAAAGTACCCGGCCTCATCTGGGGCGACGTGGTCCGCAGCCCGCATGCACATGCTCGGATCAAGAGCATCGACACGTCTGCCGCAGAAGCGATGGAAGGTGTCTACGCGGTCCTGACCCACGCCGACTTCCCTGTTGCGGAAGAGCGAGAGATTGAAGCCGGTGAAGATGTCGTAAACCTCAAGCGCGACCAATCGAACATCATGGCCGACGATAAGGTCCACTACAAGGGGCATGTCGTCGCCGCGGTAGCGGCCGTCGATCGCAATACGGCGCAGGAAGCGGCCAGTAAGATCACAGTCGAGTACGAAGTTCTCAAAAACGTCTCCGACGTTGACGCCGCAATGGCCGAAAACGCTCCGATCATTCTCGAGTCGCTTGTGGGCGATCACTTCGGCGAAGACGTTCCGAACACAAATATCGCCAGGATTTTCCGACACGAATTTGGGGATCTGGAACAGGCCTTTGCAAATTCCGATCTGGTGATCGAGCGCACGTACTCATTGTCGATGATCCACCAGGGTTACATTGAGCCTCACAACGCAACAGCTATCTGGGCAGAGGACGGCAACATTACTGTCTGGTCCAGTACCCAGGGGTCGTTCGGCGTACGGGCGCAAACCGCCGGCATGATCGGCGTGCCTGAATCACGCGTAAAAGTGAACTATGTCGAAATCGGCGGCGGGTTCGGCGGAAAGACAAAGGTCTATCTCGCTCCCATTGCTGCCATTCTTTCGCGGAAGTCCGGCGGACGACCGGTAAAGCTGGTCATGGACCGAACGTCGGTATTCGAAGCTACAGGCCCGGCACCCGGCGGTAAAATTCGCATGAAGATCGGCGTCAACAAAGATGGCAAAGTCACCGCTGCCGACACCGCCCTGATATTCGAATCCGGTGGCTACCCCGGCTCAGCAGTTGGCGCTGCCGCAATCTGCGTATTCGCCTGCTACAACTGGCCCGCTTCTCGGATCACCGGCTACGACGTCCTGGTAAACAAGCCAAAGTCCGCAGCTTACCGGGCACCGGGCTCGCCACAGGCTTCGTTCGCCATCGAGTCCGTCGTCGACGAAATCTGTGAAGAGATGGGCTTCGACAAGATTCAGTTCCGTCTCGACAACGCTGCCCGAGAGGGCACTCGCCGTGGCGACGGAGTGCAGTTCCCACGAGTCGGTCTTGAAGAGTGCCTTTACGCCGCCAGGGATTCCGAACACTGGAACTCACCGCTTGGTGCCGCTCCAGAAGGAAGGGCGCGGGGCCGCGGCATCGCAACCGCCTACTGGATGAACGGTGGAGGAAAATCGACCTGCGACCTGATGCTTCAGGATGACGGGACGGTAATGATGAACGAGGGTTCTGCCGATATCGGTGGCACCCGGGTTTCGATCGCCATGCAGGCCGCTGAAGTACTCGGCATTCCCGTGGAAGACATCCACCCCAGCATCCCCGATACCGATTCAATCGGTTTCACCGGTGTGACAGGTGGCTCACGAACGACCTACGCGACCGGTCTGGCTGCCTACAGCGCTGCCCACAAGCTGGTGGACGAACTGAAAGACCGGCTCGCCAACCTGTGGGAAACCGAAGTGGACAAGGTCGACTTCGACGATGGTGTGTTCTCGTCAGACGGCCGGACGATTGGTATCCAGGAATTGGCAGGCAAGCTCGACCCCACCGGCGGTCCGGCCACATCCACTGCTTCAGTCAACCCGTCGTCTGCCGGAGCCGCTTACGCGGTTCACATTTGCGACCTCGAGGTCGATCTGGCCACGGGTAAGACCGATGTCATTCGATACACCGCGGTCCAGGATGTCGGCAAGGCTGTTCACCCCCAGTATGCAGAGGGACAGATCCAGGGCGGCGTTGTGCAGGGCATCGGCTGGGCGCTCAATGAGGAGTACTACATCACCGATGACGGCGCAATGGCCAACGCATCGTTCCTAGACTATCGCATGCCAACTTCTCTCGACATGCCGATGATCGACACGATAATGATCGAAGTACCCAACCCCCTGCACCCGTATGGAGTGCGGGGCGTCGGCGAAGTACCGATCTGCCCGCCGCTCTCGGCAGTCGTACAGGCTGTACACGGGGCCACGGGTAAGCGTTACTACGAACTGCCAGTCAATCCTGGTCGTATCCTCGAAGCAACGAACGGTAACTAAACACAACTGCCAGTTGGACAGGTTGCCACGGCTGGGCCATACAGGAAGGCAGGACAATGGCACAGGTCTTCCTCCCGTATGCTCTGCGCAAGTACGCGGGTGGCATAGAGCAGGTAAACATGCTGGCCGATACTCTCGGCGAGCTGATCGACAAACTTGAAGTTGCCTACCCCGGCATGAAGCGTCACCTGGTCGTGGATGGTGCTCTCAAGCCGGGACTGGCAGCCGTTGTCGGCCACACCGCAACCAGGCGAGGTCTGCTGCAAAAACTTGAAGACGATGTCGAGGTTCACTTCATCACCGCGATTTCTGGTGGCTGATCGCGGTCGCTGCGTATCTCCCCGGCGGGCCCATTGATAGAATTGCTGTGCACCGCACAGCGACCCTTTCGCACCTAATTCGCGTTCAACCTCCCGATCCACAAACTGGAGAAACCCCGAAATGACCGTTACCGAGTCTCCTGCCGAAAATGCTGTCGCCGAATTAAATTTCGAAGATGGGGTGCTTCTCGACGCTTTATGCAAGCAGAAGATCGCCGATGGGATTTCCGTCATGCTTGACGCAGTTGGAGACGGTGTTGATGCTCAGGGCACAACCGATACTCCACGGCGCGTCGCGAACATGTACGACGAGCTGCTTTCCGGGTATAAAACCGACCCGATCGCCCTGTTGAACGGTGCGATGTTCGATGTCGAGTACGACGAGATGGTCGTGGTAAAAAATATCGACTTCTACTCACTGTGCGAACACCACCTGCTGCCTTTTTACGGCAAAGTACACGTCGGCTATCTTCCAAAATCGAAGGTCGTCGGGTTGTCGAAGATTCCAAGACTGGTCGAAATGTTCGCCAGGCGACTCCAGGTGCAAGAGCGCATGACGCAGGAAATCGCTACCGTCATGAACGACCTGATCGAGCCAATCGGGGTCGGGGTCGTTATCGAGGCACAGCACCTCTGTGTGGCTATGCGGGGCGTCGCCAAGCCGAACTCAACCATGACTACCAGCGCACTGCGCGGACTGTTTAAAAAGAACTCACTGACCCGTGATGAATTCATGAGCCACGTCCGGCAGTCCTAAACCACACACCGAATTTCTAGATGAACTCAAACGGAAAAGTAGCGCTCGTCACCGGCGCGGGTAAAAGAATTGGCCGTGCCCTGGCGCTGGCCCTTGGCGATGCGGGATGCCGGATTGCGGTCCACTACAGCCGATCGGAAAAAGATGCACTGGAAACTGCGGAGTTAGTCAGTTCGCTCGGACCCGGCAGCGAAGCCGTAATCATCCAGGCCGACCTCGAAGACCCGGAACAGGTCGAAACACTGGCCTCATCGGTTGCATCGCAACTCGGCCCGATAGAAATCCTCATAAACAACGCCTCGGTCTTCGAGCGTTCCGAACTCAGCGATGTGGACGTCGACAGTTGGGACCGACACTTTGCAATCAACGTGCGCGCACCATTCCTTCTCGCCCGGTTGATGCGGGAACAACTGGCAACAAACGCATCCGGTTCGGGTACGCCAGGCAAAATAATCAGCCTTAATGACTGGAGCACCGCCCGGCCCGGTCAGTTCGCATACGGTGTGTCAAAATCGGCTCTTTCAGGACTCACCCGTTCGCTCGCCCTCGCACTCGCACCAAACATCCAGGTGAACGAAATCGCACTCGGCGCAATTTTGCCACCGGCGAACATCGCAGTGGACCGCCCACGAGAACAGATCAAGATCAACCTGGGCCCCGCCGATCGCATGGGTAAACTTAACGAGGTTGCAGACGCCGTTCTCATGCTCATTCAAAACGATTTCATCACCGGCGAAACCATTAACGTAGACGGTGGCAAACACATCTACTGAGCAGATCATCTCAACATGGGCAACGGACAAAGGCGTCAGATCAAAGGACGAAAGTGATCGGTTTCTTGTCCCCGAAGAGGTCTCGACTCCCAACACAGACGTGCCCCCAAGTCGAATATCGACGCCGATACCAGCCGCAAAAAACCAACGCCACAGCCAATGAAACAGTCTAGAAAAATTGACTCCGTTCTGATCGAACAACTCGAACTCGACTGCGTGATCGGCGTCAACCCATGGGAACGCCTCGTGAAACAGCGGATCACCATCGATATCACGATGGACATCGATCTTTCGGCGGCCGGCAAGTCTGACTCGATCAGAGACACCGTCGACTATAGCCGGGTGGTAAAAGCTGTGACTGCGGAAGTAAATTCATCGAGTTACCGACTGGTCGAAGCCCTGGCGACGCGGGTTGCAGAAATATGTCTGGAACCCGAACGGGTCCGATCAGTGGTAATTACCCTGCGCAAGCCCGGGGCGGTAAAAAGTGCCACTGCCGTTGGAGTCACAATTCGCCGGTCGCGCTGATGAACTACCTGGCTACCGAAAAGTTCGGTAATCCGCACGAAATTCGCGCTCGGCCTGCTGCACACCAGCAGTGAGCACCCAGATATCGTCCTCACCCGCGCCAAGCTCTTGCGCACGAGCAAGAATACCCAGCGCTGCGACTAACTTTTCGGCTTTTTCTGATTGATCGGCAAGCATGGCTGAAAGTTCTGATCGGACTTTTCCCCGATCATCGGCGAACTCGGCCACATCCTATATTCAATGAACGTCTAAAAGATATGTGCCAACACCTATTTACACTACAAGTAGTGTTTGTGATGGGGCACATCACTCCCAGTTGTGGAAATAACCGAACATGGCGAGTATGCCGATCGCCGCGCAATGCCGGGAGCGCGCCCTAATCGTCGGCCTGGGTTGAAGCGGGCCGGGTCTCCGGCACTTCCGCCGTTTCCGGTTTTTCGGGCATCCCACTCCGGCCTTTCAGCGGAATTTCGCGAATGAATGCCGCGGCCACCACTGATATGAGCACAAAAATAAACGCGAGAAAGAAAACATCGCCCACCGCATTCGCAAGCGATTCGCGAATCGCGTCGACCACTCTCACTCCCAGCTCGGCTCCGGCATCACCTGATGCCGCAAATGCGCTCATCAGGTTTTCAGTCGCTTCCGGGCTTAGAAGTGCATTCGGATTATCGCTAATTTGCTCAAGTAGCCGAGGCGGCACCGCCTCATAAGCTTCATCCGGCAGGTTCGTCTGCATCCCGCTCTTGAACTGGCGGACCATGTACGAACCAAACAACGCCAGTCCGATCGACCCGCCCACCGACCGGAAGAACTGCGCCGAGGAAGTCGCAATTCCAAGGAACTGCTGGGGGACCGAATTCTGGATTGCAGTAGTGTAAATCGGGAACGAAGTCCCAAGACCAAAACCCATCACAACCGCGGACGTCAGCGCATACCCGTGGGTCGTCTCGCCCGACACCCGGCTCAGCCCGAACAACCCCAACGTCATGATCGACAGACCAATCACGCCCTGTATGCGGTAATGGCCGCCCGTGCGAGAAAGTATCTGCCCGCTGCCAGCCGCGCCAAACACGATCCCCAGCATCATCGGGGTAAGGAAACTGCCGCTCGCCGTCGGTGAAGCGCCGAGCACGCCCTGGAAAAACAACGGCACGAAGAAAATCGCCCCGAACATCGCGAGCCCGGTAAGGAACGAGATGAACAATCCGATTCCCACGATTCGATTTTTGAACACCGCAAGCGGCAGAAGCGGGCTGGGAATTCTCGATTCGTACAGCACGAACACAATCACCATCACACTGCCCGCGACAAGGGTACTAATAACCTGCACCGACGACCATTCGAACTGGTTGCCACCCCACGAAAGGCCAAGTAGCAGCGGGACAATTGCGAAGACGATCAACACCGCGCCGACCGTGTCGATCTTGCGAGTCGGACCGATCCTCTTTTTGTCCGGAAACCACCGAACGAATAGCGCGATTATGGGAATGCCAAGCGGGATATTTACGATGAATATCCACTGCCAGGAGAGCTGATCGGTTATGAAGCCACCGAGAGTTGGACCCAGTACCGACGACACTCCGAACATCGCCGCGATTATTCCCATGTACTTACCACGTTCAGACGGTGGGAACAGGTCGGCAATCGTAACAAACGACAGGGCCATGATCATCCCGCCGCCCAGCCCCTGGACCGCCCGTGAAATGATGAGCGCGTTCATGCTCGGTGACAGCGCGGCCAGCGCCGACCCGGCGATAAATATCGCTATCCCGCCGACGAACAACCACTTGCGCCCGTACACATCGGATACCGCACCCGTAATGAGCATCACCGATGTTGAAGCGACGATATAGGCCGTGGAAATCCATGTGAACCGATCAAATCCATCAAGATCGGCAACGATCCGCGGGATTGCAGTCGCGACAATCGTCTGATCGAGCGAGGCAAGGAACATCGCAAACATGACACCGATGAGTGTCACTTTCACCTGCCGGGGAGTTAAACCCGGCCCCTGCCACTCATCCGAAAACGTTCCAGCGTTCGATTCAGACAACTCTTATCGCCTCAATCCCAGCGCCCTCAACTCGTCGAACGGCCACGGTCTACGCCTTTTCATTCATCGCCGCAAATACCCGTTCAGGGCTCATCGGCAGGCGATTCATGCGCACTCCGGCGGCATCCCTTATGGCATTCGCTATGGCGGCGGGCGGCGGGATGATCGGTGGTTCTCCGACACCCCTGATTCCGAACGCACCCTCGTCTGCAGGCGTCTCGAGTATCACGCAGTCGATCATCGGCAGATCAAGTGCCGTGGGCATCCGGTAATCCAGGAACGAGGCGTTTCGCATCCGGCCCTGGTCATCGAAGACATACTCCTCCGACAGCGCCCAGCCGATTCCCTGCACGGCGCCTCCCTGCATCTGGTTTTCTACCTGTGTCGGATTGACGCACTTCCCAACATCCTGGAACAACGTGAAACTGGTCAGTTGTACCTTCCCGGTGTCGGGATCGATCTCAACATCAGCAACCGACATCGCATAACCATTCGCCGGTCGCATGCCAGGATCGTTCGACGCTGTCGCCACAACGTTCGACCCGTTCTGCGTCACCGCGGCACCGGCGGCCTTGAACGAAACCCTTGAATCCTGGTTGTCCCGAGCATAGAAGAAACCGTCTTCGTACTCGACATACTCGGGGTCGACCCCGAACCGGACGGCCATCTTTACTTTCATCTGCTCGATTATCGACTCACCGGCCATATATACCGCCTGGCTCAGCGATCTTGTGATCCGCGAACCAGCCGCGTTCCCAGCT
>Ga0208879_1000854_pt1 | contig 30399 bp, 31 predicted proteins | sample Knorr_S15_td_Bot_FD_185605 | JGI IMG/M metagenome (GOLD analysis project Ga0208879, IMG submission 185605) | Marine microbial communities from Southern Atlantic Ocean transect - Knorr_S15_td_Bottom_ad_5009_LV_A (SPAdes) (version 2) | ecosystem: Environmental > Aquatic > Marine > Oceanic | place...
TAGAAGAAAACGAAATATTAGATTACCAACAAAAACGTTTTGGTCCGAATGGGGATCTAATGATTCAGAAGCGAAACCTTATGCAGCCAATTCAAGATCAGATATTTACTGCAGTACAAGAAATTGCTACTAATAAAAAATACGATTTTGTTTTTGATAAATCCGCAGATCTAACTATGTTGTATTCGGCAGATAGATTTGATATAAGTGAACAAGTATTAAGGTCTATTACAAGATCTTCTAAAAGAAGACAAGTTCAAAATCGTCAAGAAAGAAAAGCAGCCGAAGAAGAAGAATTAATTCCAGAAATTAATAAAGAACAAGAAGCTCGCCAAAAAGCATTAGACGATAAAAAAGCGGAACGTGAAAAAGTGATTGAAGAAAGGCGTAGTAAACAATTGGAAGCACGTGAAGCCAAGAAAAAAGCTACTGAAGAAAAAAAGAAAAAAATTATGGAAGATTGGGCAAAAGCCAGAGAAGCAAAACTTAAAGAAAGAAATAAAACCGTTGATAGTAAAGAGGAAATAGTGAGTGATAATGCTAAAGAAAGTGATAGCTCAAGCATAGTTACACAAGAAAAAAAGAAAAAAATAGACGCAGACAGGAAAGCTAAATTAGAAGCTGGCAAAGACAAAACTGAAGTTGGCAAAAACTTAGAAATTGACAGTACAAAAACAATAGAACCGCCTAAATTAAGTGACAGAGAGGCTCGAAATAAAGAGCTTGAAGATAAAAAGAAAAAAATATTAGCCGATAGAAAAGCTAGGCTAGAAGCTCAAAAAAAAGCTAAAGACAGCATAGCCAAAGCCAAAAAAAATAATTAATAATAATCAATAGTAAACAATTTATAACATAATTTAATTAAAATGAAACACCTAAAAACTCTATTATTTGCAGCTGTGCTTTGTATTGGAAGTGTAAGCTTAACAAACGCCCAAAGTAATGTTGCACATATAAACACCCAAAAATTAATCGATGCAATGCCTTCGGCAATTACTGCTAAAAGCGAATTAGAAAAATTAGCTAAAACCTATGAAGTTGATATTAGATCTATGGTTACGGAGTTCGAAAACAAAGTAAAACAATATGATGCCGAAGCTACTACAAAAACTGATGAGGAAAACTCTAAAAGAGTACAAGAAGTAGGAGAAATTCAAAACAGTATTCAACAATATCGAGTACAAGCACAACAAGACCTACAAAAGAAAGAACAAGAATTATTTGAGCCTATTTATAATGAAGCTAAAGCTGCTATCCAAAAAGTTGGAAAAGCACAAGGCTTTCAGTATATATTAGACTCTAGAGAAGGAGCTTCTTTATTAATGGCTGATGGCAAAGACCTTTTGGCTGATGTAAAAAAAGAATTGGGCTTCTAAAATACATTTAAAATATATAGTTTAAAGCTGTCTTTTAAAAGGCAGCTTTTTTTTATTTTTGTAATATGAGTAAACAACCTATAGGTATTTTCGATTCTGGAGTTGGTGGAACTTCTATTTGGAAAGATATACACACACTTTTACCTTACGAGAACACAATTTATCTATCTGATAGCAAATATGCTCCTTATGGAAACAAGTCTAAAGAAAAAATCGTTGCTTTAAGTATTAAAAACACCGAACGACTTTTAGAAAAAGACTGCAAACTTATTGTAGTAGCTTGTAATACGGCAACGACTAATGCAATAAAAACTCTTCGGGAGACCTATACTATTCCTTTTATTGGTATAGAACCATCTATAAAACCAGCGGCATTCCAAACAAAAACCAAGGTAATTGGAATTTTAGCAACAAAAGGAACACTTACAAGCGAGTTGTTTCATAAAACAACAAATTTGTTTGCTAAAGGTATAACTGTTGTTGAGCAAATAGGTGAAGGTATTGTGCCTTTAATTGAAAATGGAAAAGCACAATCGGAAGAAATGAAATCGCTCCTCAAAACATATCTTATACCAATGCTTGATGCAAATATTGATTGTTTGGTTTTGGGCTGTACACATTATCCGTATTTAATTCCGTTGTTAATTGACATATTACCAAAGCATATAAAAATTATAGATTCAGGTGAAGCAGTTGCACGACAAACCAATGCTATTTTAGAACAGAATAACTTGCTCAATACTCAGATTACAAAACCCAAAATACAATTTTATACTAACGGAAATCCAAAAATTATAGCTTCTCTTTTAGGCGAAAAATTTTCTGTAAATTATTTAAATTTTTGAGTTGCAATTTCAAGTAAAATAAATTGATTTAATTGTTTTTCGAACCGATTAAAATTATTGTCGGAAACAAGTAATAGCGTTTTGTTTCCGTTAGATAAGATTGGCCCAAAACAAATTCCTTCAATATTATCAATACTATTGTTGGTGAGATTATCTCTTAATCTTTCAAAATTCAATAATAACTTTTTAGTTGCAGGTATATAATCTTTATTACTTAAGCTATCCATTTGCAGCGTATTTGTAGCTTGAGAAGCATCTGCACTAAATATTTTAATAGTATTACTCTGGTTTCCAAGACCGCTTGAATAACTTCGTTCAATCACAAAAAATTTATTTTTATCGTATTCAAGTATGTCTGTAAGTCCATTTACTGAAAAATCACCTTTTGGCTGTTTGGCAATCGCATCCAGAAGATATACAAACTGACTCTCAGCCTTATTCGTTTTTGCATCTATAAATGTTATTCGAACAGGCGATTTGGATTTTGTTAATTGTGGTTCTGGTCCATCAACTTCTAATGGGAGCTCCATTGCTATCCAATATCCATTATCATTATAGCTATTGCTTAATCCTTCGAGAGTTGCATTGTGTCTTGGTTTTTGTTGGCTGTTTGGAAGAAATGCTTTAGGAATTTCAATGTTGTTTTCAATATTTCCAACGGAATCAACGCTAATTAACAATGGTGGTTTTCCTTTATAGATATGTCCTTCGCTTGTTAAAAATAGTTGTTTCGTTTTAGCATTATATCGAATAGATTCTAAATCGAGATATTTAGATGTGTCATTTATTCGAATCACTTTTATTATATCAATACTGAATATTTCTGTATTTTTTATCTCAATAGTTGCTTCATAATATCTTGGATTTGAAGCATCGTCGCTCACCAAATAATACAAACCATTATAAAAATCTACTCCTGATAAACCTCCTACAATTGTACTGTCCACCACTATATTTTCAGGTAAAATAAATTCGCTTAAAAAATTAAGCTGAAGTTTGTCAATCGTTTTTACTTCTACATTTTGGCATCCAAAAATTAAAATGAAGCATAAAATAATGCTTGCCTTTTTTAGAAAGCTATTCATACCATTTAGAATATTTTACATAGTTGTTGGCAATTCTATCTATTTCACCTGAAATTAATTCTTGTGAAACATCTTTTACTTTCTTGGCTGGAATTCCTGCATAAATACTTCCTGCCTCTACTATCGTGTTTTTTGTAACTACAGCTCCCGCAGCTATAATGCTATTGCTTTCTACTACACAATCGTCCATAATGATACTTCCCTTACCAATGAGCACATTGTCGTGAATTTTACAACCATGAACAATAGCGTTATGACCAATGGAGATATTATTACCAATATTGGTTGGTGATGTTTTGTAGGTTGCATGAATTACTGCGTCATCCTGAATATTTACTTTGTTGCCGATTTTTATATAATGCACATCACCACGAATTACAGTAAATGAACTACCCCGAGGCAGAGCCATCGAGGTGTCAAGGGGAAAAAACTTATTTCTAGTTTTATGAAAACCATCCGTTTTCAAACTTTCCTCTTGACCCCGAGGCAGAACCTCGAGGAATTCTTTATATTAAACTAAACGAGAGAGCATCTATCTTATGGAATCTTTTTTAGTAGTTTATACCTGGGCATTCACAATCCCATTTTTCTCGTTTAACACCAAAATTATATCCTATAGTTAATTGATGAAAACCTCCATTGTTGAATACCACTGAATTAGCTTGATACGAATAAGTGTATGCAAAAACAAATTGGTTATAATCGATACCCATAAAAGGTGTAAAATACTGTAATTTTTGGCTGCTTACTCCCGAACCATCTAAAAACTCTGCTCCATCAAGACTCCTTCTATACGACAATCCGCCCCAAATTTTTCCATAATCCATTTTTTTATAGGCTTTAAAATTAACATCGATAAAAGATTCTTGGGTAGCATCTCTGTACATAAACATCAATGAAGGTTCAAAACTCCATTCGCTTTTATTTTTATGAAAAACGTTCCCGGCAGATATCAAGTAAGTCCTTAAATTTGTGAACCTAAGTCCTTGTTCATTAAAATTAATACCATCATTCTCTAATACATTTTTTATTGTAAAATGTGAATAAAAATTCGTGTAATGGTAAGAAAAACCAAAATCAATATTAAAATTTGTAGCACTAAGTTCTATTCCGGAAATAATCGGGTCAAATCCTTGTGACAAAAAAGACGTTTCATCAAGTTTGTATTGAATAACTCCAACGCTTAGACCAAAGGACAGCATATTTAAGTCTATTGGGTTTCTGGAAAACATTAAGTGATGTGCGTATGTTAAATAGATTCCATTTTGAGAGTGAAATCCATTTTTATCACTGTAAATAATAACTCCAACACCAGAACTCGATTCGCCAATTCTTCCATTTACGCTTAAAGTAGATAATCTTGGTGCATCATCTTGACCAAACCATTGCTTTCGTGTTGTTAATCTAATTTTATTAGAATTTCCTACTCCAGCCATAGAAGGATGAATAAGATAATAATTATCAGTTAGATAATCTGAATATATTGGTAATCCTTCTTGGGCAATACTAAACTGGGTTAGTAATGTAACTATCCCTATTAAACAATGCTTTATTAATTTCATATCAATTTATTCTTTTTTATGTAAAAAGAGTTTAAAAAAGGTATATATCCTCTTTCACAATTTACCATAGCTGTCAAATATATAAATTTATTTTTTGTAACTATAATTAACTAAGATTTAAGTATTCTATAAGCTAACTCTATATTTCTTTTATTATTTTTGTAAAAACTAGTTTTAATGAATAAAATTAATGTTTCCATACAAGAAACCAGTAATCCGGTAATTTTAAAATTTGAAACCAACACCTTTCTAACACAATATGAAAGTTTCGAGTTTAATAATATAGATGACGCTAAAAACTCACCATTGGCACAGCAACTGTTTTACTTGCCTTTTGTGAAAAAGATTTATATTTCAGGTAATTTTATTGCTATAGAACGCTATGATATTGTTGAATGGGAAGATGTGCAAAACGAAGTCTCTACTCAAATAGAAGACTTCCTTAATGCTGGAGGTGTTGTTGTTGAATCTTCTTCTAATAAGAAAAAAATTCCTGTAACTGTTTATGCTGAAAGTACGCCAAATCCTTCAGCAATGAAGTTTGTAGCAAATAAAAATTTAGTGTCTTCAATGTTTGAATTTTCTTCTATAGATGAAGCTAAAGTATCTCCTTTTGCGACTGCATTATTTAATTTTTCCTTTGTAAAAAGTGTCTTTATAGACCAAAATTACATTTCCATAACAAAATACGATGTTGCAGATTGGAATGATATTACAATGGAATTAAGAGAATTTATTAGAAGTTATATAGAGAATGGCAAAGAAATCGTTCTTGCAAATGCTTCTGAAATAACGAAAAACAATGGAACTTCTAAAGAAGAAGATTTTGAAACATTAGACGATATATCAAAAGAAATTGTAACTATTCTTGAAGAATATGTAAAACCTGCTGTTGCAAGTGATGGTGGCAATATTCAATTTGAATCGTATGATGCAGAAACCAAAACCGTAAAAGTAATTCTGCAAGGTGCTTGTAGTGGTTGTCCTTCATCAACAATAACCTTAAAAAATGGCATAGAAAATATGCTAAAAGAAATGCTAAAAGGTAAAGTTGAATTCGTGGAAGCTATTAATGGCTAACTTATTGTTTTGTTTAAATTACATTAGAACAGTGCAATCTTGAGTTCTTTTGTATACTTAAAATTCCCTAACTTTACATTATGAGATATATTCCATTATTATTAATTATTGCTTTAATAAGTTGTAAAGGTCAAAATACAGAGTCTATGAAACATAAATTTACTAATGACCTCATTAATGAAACAAGCCCTTACTTACTTCAACATGCACATAATCCAGTAAATTGGAACGCTTGGAATGATAATACTTTAGCACAAGCTAAACAAGAAAATAAACTCATCATTATTAGTGTTGGCTATGCTGCTTGCCATTGGTGTCATGTCATGGAACATGAAAGCTTTGAAGACAGCTTAGTCGCCCAAACCATGAACTCTAATTACATAAGTATTAAAGTAGATAGAGAAGAACGTCCTGATGTTGACCAAGTTTATATGAATGCTGTACAACTTATGACTGGTCGTGGTGGATGGCCTTTAAATGTTGTTGCACTACCTGATGGAAGACCAGTTTGGGGAGGTACCTATTTTAAAAAAAATCAATGGATAAAAGCTTTAGAGCAAATCTCAAAAACCTTTAAAGAATCTCCTGAAAAACTTTATGAATATGCCGATAAACTAGAACAAGGTATAAAATCTATAGACCTTGTATCATTAAATACAAATGAAGCTGTTTTTGAAACTGAATATATTGAAAACATTGTAAAAAAATGGTCGAGACAATTTGACAATAGAGAAGGCGGAATGAATAGATCTCCAAAATTTATGATGCCCAATAATTATCATTTTTTATTGCGATATGCCTATCAAAATAACGACGAAAAATTACAAGATTATGTAAACTTAACACTAACCAAAATGGCTTATGGTGGTATTTTTGATCAAATTGGAGGAGGCTTTTCAAGGTACTCTACAGATATTGTTTGGCATGTACCTCATTTTGAAAAAATGCTATACGATAATGCCCAATTAGTAAGTTTGTATGCAGACGCTTATCTTATAACAAAAAACGAACTCTATAAAGATGTTATAACTGAATCTTTAGCGTTTGTTAAACGCGAATTAACAGCTCCTAACGGTGTGTTTTATTCCTCTCTTGATGCAGATAGTAATACAGAGGAAGGTGAACTGGAAGAAGGTGCTTTTTATGTTTGGAAAAAAGAAACACTAAAAACACTTATTGAAACTGATTATGACATTTTTTCTGACTATTACAATATAAATAATTATGGCCTTTGGGAAAACAAAAACTATGTGCTCATACGTAAAGATGATGATGATGCCATTTTAAAGAAACACAAGCTCACCAAAGAAGACCTTCAAGAAAAAAAAGAAAATTGGAAGCATCTCTTATTTAATGAACGTGAAAAAAGAGATAAACCCCGATTAGACGACAAAACATTAACATCCTGGAATGCCCTTATGTTAAAAGGCTATGTTGATGCATATCGTGTATTAGGAGATGAAAGTTATTTAAATTCGGCATTGAAAAATGCTAATTTCATAATAAATACACAATTGCGTGAAGATGGTGGTTTATACCATAGTTACAAAAATGGAAAGAGTACCATAAATGGTTATCTTGAAGATTATGCAGCATCCATAGAGTCTTTTATTGCACTTTATGAAAACACTTTAGACCAAAAATGGCTGAATAATTCCAGAGACCTAACAAATTACACATTAGACCATTTCTTTGATGACACCAATAAAATGTTCTTTTTTACGTCAGATGAAGATGCCTCTTTAATTACCAGAAATATTGAATATCGAGATAATGTTATTCCGGCAAGCAACTCGATTATGGCAAAAAACCTGTTCAAATTATCACATTACTTTGATAATGAAACATATTTAAGAATAGCTACAACAATGCTTAATAATGTGAAGCCTGAAATTGAAAGTTACAGTTCTAGTTATTCAAATTGGTTAGATTTAATGCTGAACTATTCTAACGAATTTTATGAAGTAGCAATTGTTGGACAAGAAGTTTTTGAAAAAATCAAAGAGTTAAACAATACTTACATTCCGAATAAAATGATTGTTGGAAGCCTAATAGAAAATGATTTACCGCTCTTGAAAAACAGATATGCTGAAGGGAAAACACTCATTTATGTTTGTGTTAACAAGGCCTGTAAATATCCTGTAGAACAAGTAGAGGAAGCCATAAAATTAATTAAAAACTAAAATTATCAACTTACTACTAACTATCTTAATTGTATTTGTAGCCGTAGAACATTTTTATTTCCTGGTTTTAGAAATGTTTCTCTGGACCACACCAAAAGGCATAAAAACCTTTGGTTTGGAAAGTAAAGAATTCGCTGAAAAAACTAAAGTCCTCGCAGCAAATCAAGGTCTGTATAATGGATTTTTAGCTGCTGGATTACTATGGTCGATTATCTCAAAGAACACAGAAATTGCAACTTTCTTTTTAGTTTGTGTAACTATTGCTGGAATTTATGGTGCTTATTCAACCAAGAAGATAAGGCTATTTTATATTCAGGCTATACCTGCAATTATAGCAATACTTCTTGTTATTTTTAATTAAAAAATCATTCAATACTAATTTAAAACTATAATGATTATGGAATATATTGAAAAACTTTGGACTCTTATTTTAAATTTTTCGCCACAAATATTAACTGCGTTAGCAATTTTAATTATTGGGCTTTTTCTAATCCGCATTGTTACCAAACTTTCAAGAAAATTAATGAAAAATAGTGGCGTTGAAATAACACTGCAGAAGTTTTTATCAAACCTTGTAAGTTGGACTCTTAAAATTTTATTATTTGTTGTTGTTATCTCTAAATTAGGAATAGAAACCACGTCTTTTGCTGCTATTATAGCAGCTGCCGGTTTAGCCGTTGGATTTGCATTACAGGGATCACTGAGCAATTTTGCTGGAGGTGTTTTAATTATGATATTTAAACCATTCAAAATAGGAGATCTTATTGAAGCACAAGGGGAAATGGGTGTTGTTAAAGAAATTGAAATTTTTACTACTAAATTAACTGGTCTTTCGAACAAAGAAATTATAATTCCAAATGGCTCTTTATCAAATGGGACTATAGTTAACTACACTACCGAAGGTACACGTCGTGTGAATTTAGTATTTGGTGTTGGTTACGATTCTGATATTAAAAAGACTAAAGAAGTTTTATTGAATGTTTTAACTTCTCATCCCTTGGTACTGCAAGATCCGGCTCCAACAGTTAATGTTTCCGAATTGGCAGATAGTTCAATAAATTTTGCGGTAAGACCATGGTGTAATACAGAAGATTATTGGGCTGTTTACTTTGGTGTTACCGAACAAGTAAAAGAAGCATTAGATACTGCCGGAATATAAATTCCTTATCCACACAGAGTTCAGATAAACAAATAAATTTAGATTTTAGATTTTAGATTTTAGAGCAATAAAATCTTTTAAATAATAAGGTTCAAAATAAGCGACATCTTCTGTGTCGTTTTTTTTGTATTTATCATAAGCCAATTTACACATCTCATTAGCTGAAGGTAATTTGTTTTCAACAAAAATGGCATTTGAATGTGTGATTAAGGTTTTGGTTTTTTCAACACCATTGCCAATAAAGCAAACTTTTCCTTTTTCTAAATATTCATTAAAAGAAGCTGCGTCTAAAATTTGTGCCTGTGTATCTCGTATTTGTTTGTATTCTGAATTAAATACTGCTGAATACACTTCCATACGCCTCGCATCTAACATTGGAACAATAACGCCATCTTCAATTTTAATTTGCTGCGCTAACCCTTCTAAAGTAGCAATAGAAATTAAAGGTATCTCTAAAGCATAACACAATCCTTTTGCTGCCGAAACTCCTATTCGCAATCCTGTATAAGAACCAGGCCCTTTGCTTACAGCAATTGCATCTAAGCTTTTAGAATTAATTTTCCCTTCTTTTAAAACCGCATCTATATAAACATGCAATCGCTCAGCATGAGAATAGCTATTATTATAATCCTCTTTTAAAACAAAAGTCTCTCCTTCTTTAGAAAGAGAGACCGAACAGTTTGTTGTACTGGTTTCTATGTTCAATATGAATACCAAATTAATCTATTAAAGATTTTCCGAGATAAAAATCGAGAACCTTGGTTTTAAAAACAAAATCATACTTAGCATTAATCAACTTAGACTGTGCATCAACTAATCTAAATCGTGTTTGTTCAAAATCAAATGATGTCATTACACCTAAATTGAAACTCTCTTGTGAATTTTTAAAGGCTTCTTGCTGAGCTTCTACTGAAGAACTCGATGCTTCGTATTGTTTAAAAGCTGCATTTGCATCAGCATAAGCTCGTTCTATAATTGTGCGTAAAACTTGCTTTTCCTCTTCTAATCTTATTAAACTCTTTTCTTTAAAAATTTCAGCTCTGCTCACAGCTGCTTTTGTTTGAAGTCTGTTAAAGATTGGGACACTTAAATTAAATCCAAAGTTATATCCTAAGTTATCCTTTAATTGGGTTCCAAAACCGTTAGGAACTGTTGAGATATTATTATCTTCATCTATAATAATTCTAATATCTTCTTGCCCTTGTGAATGTTGATATGATGTATTCATCCCTACACCAAAAGTTAATAATGGATAAAAAGAGCCTTCTGCAATTTTAACACCATAATCAGAATTCATTATATCAAGTTCAGCTCCTTTTATTTCTGGTCTATTTTCTAATGCATAATTAAAAATCGCATTTGGATTATTACTTTCTAATACAATGGAAGATAAGTCAAGCAACATTTCTTGTACATCAAATCCAATATAAGGCACTTGTAATAACTGTGATAAGCTTAGTAAAGAAAGATCAATACTGTTCTGAGCACTTATTTGGCGTTCTTGATCTCTAGCTAATTGAGCTTGAGATTCTAACACATCTGCTTTTGGTCTTGCTCCAGAATTAACAAGCTCTTTCATTTGGTCTACTTGACTTTGAGATAAATTTACCTGTTCTTCAGCTATTTTAAAGCCTTCTTTATTTAATAAAATATTTAAATAGGCATTAACAACGTTTAATGAAATATTGTCTTTTAGTATATCTAATTCTAATTGGCTTGACTCTAAACCAAGCTTTGCCTGTCTGTAAATGTTAGTATTCTGAAATCCATTAAAAACTACTACGCCAGTATTCAACCCAAAAGAATTACCTCTACTATCTCGAGAAATTCTTCTACCGTCTTGTCCAATAAAAGATCCAAAGTTATAATTCTGAGATGCGTTTCCAGTTAAATTAGGTAAAAAATTCCCTCTAGCAGTATTTATATTTTCTTCTGCTGTCTTTGCATCTAGTACAGACTGTTTTACTGTAAGATTATTCTCTATTGCATAGTTTACACATTCTTCCAATGTCCACTGCTTATTTTGTGCAAATAAAAGAATGCCTACTAAAAGTAGTAATACAGTGAAACTATATCTCATATTAAGGGTTCTTAAATTAATTATCTTCATCGTCTTCGCCGTCTTTTGATGCTTTATTCCATACTTTAATCTTATCACCTTCTTCGATACCATCTAGAATTTCTATATTAATTCCGTCTGATATACCAAGCTCTACATCTTTCTTTTCGAACTTACCATCTTCATTTAGAATCTCTACAAAAGGTTTTTCTGTTATTCTATTAAATTGCAATAATGCTTCTTTAATACAAAACGTACTGTCTTTGCTTTCAATTTCAATTTCGGCATTTGCACTATATCCTGCTCTAATTTTAGTAGAAGGGTCTATTTCCACATCTGCTTTAATTGTAAATTGTACAGCACCATTTTCTTCTTTCCCTTTTGGGGCTATAAAGGTTAAAATTGCAGGGAATTCTTTTTCGTTTATAGCTCCAAGAATAACCGTTATTTCTTTACCCTCTTCCAGTTTTCCTACTTCAGCTTCATCTACTAATCCTTCAAAAATCATAACGCTCATATCTGCAATAGTTGCGATAGTGGTTCCAGCATTAAAATTATTACTTTCAATAACTTGATCACCTTCCCGAACTGGAATTTCTAATACAGTACCGGAAATTTGTGCTATAATATTAGTGTTTGCAGAACGACCGCCTGATAGTGACCCTCTTTTAATAATCTGATAATTGTTTTGTGCTTGTGAAAGTTCTTCCTGTGCTTGATTAAGTGAAAGCTCACTATTCTCGAAATCTTGTTTAGAAATCACTCCTTTTTCAAACAGTGCTTTATTTCTGTTAAATAATGTTTGTGCATTATCTCTGGAAAATTTAACAGATTTAATTCTGCTGCTAGCGCTAACTAAAGCTTGCTCGTTTGGAACTACTCTAATTTTTGCAATAAGGTCGCCTTTTTGTACAATGTCTCCTTCTTCAACAAGAATCTTATCTACAATTCCAGAAATTTGAGGTTTTAACTCAATCTCTTCTTCTGGAATTAATTTACCTGTAGCAACTGCCTTTGTATCTATAGAAGCATAAAAAGGCTCTTCTGTTTCATAATCTACAATGTCTTTAGAATTTGAGTCTTTAAAATATTTTAATACTATAACTAATAATATTAAAACAACTATTCCTAAAATAATTTTTACTGCTTTCTTCATTTTTATTTTTGATTAATTTTTTATTCTTCTCTTAATGCTTCTATTGGTTTTACACTCGTGGCTTTATTTGCCGGGATTAACCCTATTAAGGTCCCTAAAATAATTAATATTACTAGTGCTATTAATACTACAGAAATGGATACTGAGGCATTTACAAACACAGCATCATCTCCTTGTCCTAAAAATTTATCCATAGCAATGAGTATCCATCCTCCAGAAATAATACCTAAAAGACCTGCAACTAATGTTAAAAACACCGCTTCAACCACAATTTGCCGTTTAATTTCAAAAGGTGTTGCGCCTAATGCACGTCTTACGCCAATTTCTTTAGTGCGTTCTTTTACAGTAATCAGCAAAATATTCCCAATAGCAAATACTCCAGCGATAAGTGTGGCAATCCCTACAAACCAGGTTAAAAATTGCATACCAGTTAAAAAACCTGTGAGTTTTCCAAATGCTTCCCCTAAGTTAAAACTCCCAAAAGCACGTTTATCTTGTGGATGTATCTTATGTACATTCTTTAATAATAGTTTTACATCAGCTTCAATTTGATTAATACCTGAATCTGGTTTGCCTGTAATAACCATCCATCCAATCTTTTCTCCTTGATTATAAATTTGTTGAAACGTGGTAAATGGGATATGAATATCGCTTGATGGTCCCATATTCACATTGCTGTTTTCAAATATTCCAATAACTTTAAAATTAATATTGTTGATTCTTATATATTCATTAATTGCATCTTCATCTTTTTCAAATAGCTGTTTGTATATATCTTCTGAAATCACAACTGTTTTTTTGTTTTCATCAATATCATTCTGGTTGATAAAACGGCCGTGTATCAATTTCTTTTTTTGAACCTTGTCTAATAATGGGTAATCACCTGCTATATTAAAAGTTCCTGAAAGAAGATTTCTAACTACTAAACTCCGATTTTGATTTCTAGGAACTACAAATTCAATACCTTCAACATTTTCTTCTATTTTTCTTACATCTGTTAATGTTAGTCTAACTCGTCTTCCTTCTTGAAATCCTTTAAAAGGTTTGCTTGTACTTTGACTCCAAATAAATACGCTATTGGTTGCAAAGTCTCCAAATAAACGATTGAATGAGTTTTCTATACCTCTTGCAGAACCTAAAAGAGCTATTAATAATAAAATGCCCCACCATACACCTACCATAGTAAGTATAGATCTTACTTTGTTCTTGCTAATGCTGTCGTACAGTTCTTGCCAGGTATCTCTATCGAATAAAAATTTCATTCTTTAATTTTTATTGTTTTTTATAGGTCGAATGTGTTCGCCATTAATCATTTTACAGCTAATAAATATTTGGTAATTGGCTCGGTTAAACATCTTTAATCATCTCTAAGTGCTACTATTGGTTTAATTCTTGACGCTCTTTTTGCAGGCAAATAACCTGCAAGGGTTCCTGCTAATATTAATGTTATTGTTGCTCCAATAACAAGACTATTGCTCACTCCAGGATCTTTAATAAAATAGTCTTTTAAGACAGGTGTTGCCCAGTCAAGAACACCAACTCCAATTAATAGTCCTACATATCCTGAGATTGTAGTAATAATAACTGACTCTATTAAAATAATAGACACAATCTGTTTTGGCTGTGCTCCAAGCGCTTTACGAATACCTATTTCTTTGGTGCGTTCTTTAACAATAAAGATCATGATATTACTAATCCCTACTATTCCTGCAATTAAAGTCCCAAAGCCTATAACCATTACCATAAGTCCTAAACCAAACGAAATGGCGTTTACCGCTTTGGCTCCTTGCGCCATATTTCGAACTCGAATCGCGCGTTGATCAGTTGGGGCAACAGAAAAACGATTTTTTAACTTTTTTGTGATTAGAGTACTAAAAGCTAAAGCTTGATCGAAATCCATTTTAGGATTATAAGTCAAGTTAATTTGATCCAGATAATCATTATTACCATAAACGAGTTGAGCTGTTGAAACCGGCATATAAATTATCCGTTCCTCATTATCGTTACCTTCATCAGAAAAGGTTCCTACAATTTTATACTGGATGCCACTTAGGTTAATATACTTCCCTATTGCTATTGTTTTAGCGAACAAATCTTCTTCTACCAAACGTCCAATTACTACCACTTTTGTGCGTTCGTCAACGTCGCGCTGGTTAATATAACGCCCTTCTTTCATTAAAGTTTTCTCGAGAAATTGATGATCGGGATGCACAGCTCTAACTGTATAACTATTTTGTTCGCTTCTAAAAGAGGCGGTTACATTTTTATAGATTCTTGCAGTTATAAATTCTACTTTATCACCAAATTCTTCTTTTATAAAATCAAAATCTTCATTTTTAAACTGAATTTTTCGGCCTACTTGAAGACCTTTATGAGCTTTCGTAGTTCGACCCGATTGGACAAAAATTGAATTTGTTGCATCATCTTTAAACCCTTCTTCAAAGGTGTTAATTAACCCATTGGTAATACCAAAAAGAATAGTAAATAATAATATTGCAAATGCCACAGTAAATCCAGACAATATACTCCTAGTTCTGTTCATGTTAATACTCTGAAATATTTCCCGCCAAAGATCTATATCAAACATTTTGCGCAGTTCTTACTTGGTTTACAAATGTATCTTCCATAATAACACCATCTTGTAAACGAACAATACGTTTACACATATTTGCGATGTCTTCTTCGTGAGTTACAATTAAAATGGTTTTGCCCTCGTCGTTTAATTTCTGAATAAATTCCATTATCTCAAACGAAGTGCCTGTATCCAACGCTCCTGTTGGCTCATCGGCTAATAGTAATTTAGGATTTGCCGCTAAAGCTCTTGCAATGGCAACACGTTGGTTTTGCCCTCCTGAAAGTTCTTTTGGTAAATGATGTGCCCAATCTGTTAATCCCACTTTTTCTAAAAAAAACATGGCTTTTTCTTGACGCTCTTTACGTTTCAATCCTTGATAATACAATGGCAAGGCTACATTTTCTAAAGCATTTTTGTAATTAATAAGGTTAAAGGATTGAAAAATAAATCCTAAAAATTTATTTCTATAAACTGCAGCTTTCTTTTCGGTAAGATTTTTTATTGGTAATCCATCTAATATATAATCACCTGAATCTGCTTCATCTAACATACCAATAATATTAAGTAATGTAGATTTTCCAGAACCTGAAGAGCCCATAATAGCTACCATTTCACCGTCTTCGATATCCAAATTTATACCCTTAAGTACATGTAAACTAGAACCTCCTATTGGATAGGATTTGTGTAGGTTACTTATTTTTAGCATAGTTAGTGTTATTTACAGAGCCGTTTTAAAGTTACTCTTTTAATAGCTTTATAATTAGACTGTAAAAGAAAGATTTTGTTACAGAATATTGTTCTAATAAAATGTTAAAAAATATTAACTACTTGGTTTTTAGCTTTCTATAAATAAAATAACCTAAACTACCAATTAAGATATATGGTATAATCATTAAATAAATGATGCCATTGTTAATTCCTTTAGCGGTATTTTGACCTTCTTCGCTTTCTAAAACTGCACGACACATGGCACATTGTGCATTTGTTTGAAGAAAAAAGAAAAAAGAAAAAAGAAAAAAGAAAATCTTATGTTTCATATTAAATACCTCTCTGTCCTAAGGACATCTCTCCAAAAGGGGAGAAAGGATTCGTTTATTTAAATATTAATAATAAGGTGAAATCATAATATATACTACTACACCTGAAACAGCGACATACAGCCATAACGGAAATGTAATTCTTGCTATTTTTTTATGCCTTTCAAAATTGTTGGTTATGGCTCTAACATAAGTAATCAAAACAAATGGAATTACTACTACTGACAATATTATATGTGATATTAAAATCGTAAAATACACAAATTTTATTGTGCCTTGACCACCAAATTTTGTAGAATCGCTTGTCATATGGTAGGTTATGTACATTAGTAAAAATAAAACCGAACACAAGATTGCTGTTTTCATTAATCGCTCATGGTATTTTCGGTTTCCTTTTTTTATTTGAAACACTGCCGAAATTAATATTACAGCAGTTACTCCATTAATAGCCGCATAAATTGGAGGCAAAAAAGACAAAGGTGCTACATTTGGGATTTTAATTTCAAATAAAACAGCTACAACAAGTGGAATTGTGATTGAAAGAGTTACAATCCATTTGTTGTACTTTTTTTCATTTGCTATGTTTTGTTTTTCACTCATTTAATAATTTTTTAATATCTTCTTTTAACATACTAATCTCTTCTATATAACCTTCATCATTCATCATTTCTTCTTCTGAAATAATACCATTATAATATATTAAAGGATTTCCAGATTCTGTTATTCTAGAACGAATAAACCCATTTTTATCTATTAAAGCAAAATTTCCTGAATGTTCAAATCCGCCTTCTACCTCAACATCTTTAGCTGTATATAAATTGAAACCTTTGATTGCCAAATCGTAGATAGTATCAATATTTCCTGTCATTAAATGCCAATTAGGGTTTGTAATGCCATATTTGACTGCATATTTTTTTAAAACTTCTGGCGTATCATATTCAGGATTTATAGTAAATGAAGCTACTCCAAAATTTTCAAATCCTATAAAACTATTTTGAATTTGGACCAAGTTTTTATTCATTCTTGGACAAATAGTTGGACAGGTTGTAAAAAAGAATTCTACTATATATACTTTCCCTTCGTAATCTTTATTAGTAATTGTTTTTCCTTCTTGATTTGTAAAACTAAACGCCGGTACTTTTTTGGCTTCTCCATTAATCTCCAGAAATGCTAATGACTTAGTATCATTTACTTGTGTACTAATGTTCTTGCTCCGACTTTCAGTGCGAGTCACATCTTTGTTAGTTATACGATCAACAATTCTTGGAATAAATATAATTCCAAACACTAATGTTATTAGTGCTATTCCAACATAAGAATAATTAGTTTTTTTCATCATCTTGTACTTTTAAAGCATCATCTCTTCTTGATGCAGAATTAAAAGTTCCTTTTCGTTTTTGTCTGTATTCAGTAAATAAAATACGTAAATCGTCGCTCATTACATTTTTGATTTCAGAAATTTCGATACAATCGTAAGAACTTAATCCATATACTGGAGCATTCTTTTCTTTTTCTTTCTCTGTTCTTTCGTCAAGTCGTCCTCGCTGGTTACGCTCTTTATCAACAATAAAAACATGATTTGTAGCAAAATCTGTATTTAAAATTTCTTTGGTATTAAGCGAATTAAATACCTTAATTATATCTTGTTGGTCTCCATAAATAAAATGCCAGTATTTTAATTCATCATATTTCAACAATTCTAGCTTCAATAATTTTACTTGTTCTTCTACACCATTAGGAAGTAATATCAATATTTGAAAATGTTTGAATCCTTTAAATTTATCATAAATCAGTTCTTTTAAATTTAATGCAACTGTTGCTTTCTCCATTGGCTCTAAACCGAAAAAACCAAGTACTGTAATATTCTTTTCAAAAAGAATCGTTTTACCATCTTCGGTAGCAAAAGAAGATGTTTCGCGAATATCCTTTTTAACACTATCTAAAGCATTATAATTATGTGTTGATGGATACAAAAACAATAGAAAAATGACAGGAAGAAAAAATAATATTAATAATGTTGACGTTTTTTTTATGTTCTTGAAATTCATAGTACAAAATTAAAAAAGACAGTTACAAAAAACCGTCTTCTAATTATATTTAACACTTTGACCGCATTTTGTGTAAACTTAAGTCGAAAGATTTAGTGTTTGTTTATAGTTTTAAAAATCTCGTTTAATGTATCCGTTACTATACACATCAAAAACATAACCACCTTCTTGCAAAAGAATAAACAGCAAATAACATATTAAGAAAATAACCGTCCAAACTACCATACGACGTAAGGCTTTTGTTTCGTCTCGCATGTGCATAAAGTCCCAAGTAATATAGTATGCTTTAACTAAGGTTAAGATAATAAATATCCAATTAAGGATTTTCATGCCAAAAAAATTAGACAGCAAAGCTTCTGGTTTTGATATTCCTAAAGCAACTTCAACAGTTGTAACAATAGTTAATAAAACTAAAACTCCCCAAATTTTTTGAGTGATGGATTTAAACTTAATTAAACCTCTAAATATTTCTAAATTATGTACGTGTTCTGCCATATTAAATTTATTATCTTATTAAACCAGGTAGAAGAATGTAAATACAAATACCCAAACTAAATCTACAAAGTGCCAGTAAAGAGCAACTTTTTCTACCATTTCGTAATTTTTTCTGCGTTCGTAAGTTCCAAGTATTACATTAAAGAAAATAATGATATTAATTATAACTCCTGAAAACACATGAAATCCATGAAATCCTGTTATAAAGAAGAAAAAATCTGCAAATAAAGGCGTGCCATATTCATTTACATGTAGGTTAGCACCTTCCACAACAATTTTACCATTATCCTTAAGTTGTTTTAAAGAACTTCCTCTTGAGAGTATTGTTTTCTCTCCTTTCTCATCGAGAATTTCCGTTTTAATTAAAACATTATCATGAGATTCCAGTCCTTTGATAACCTCTTCTACAGTATATGTTGGTTGAGTACCCTCGCTTTTAAACCATAATCCATTTTTTTGTTCATGATTAATTCTACCATCATCTTCAGTAATTACAAAATCCCTTAAAGCAACACGTTTAAATATCTTCTCTCGATCTTTTTCAACATATTCGCCAAACTGTAAAATATTTCCTCCTTTTGTTTGTACAGCTCCGTAATCTCCTTTAATAAATGTTGCCCATTCCCAAGCTTGTGAGCCAACAAAAATCATCCCTCCAAAAATTGTAAGTAACATATAAAAAGTCACTTTGGCTTTCTTCATTTCATGTCCTGCATCTACTGCTAAAACCATTGTTACAGAAGACATAATTAAAACAAAAGTCATGAAAGCCACATAAATCATAGGCATAGGCTCATGATAAAAAGGAATATGAGTAAATACCTCGTCTGCTATTGGCCAAGAATCTATAAATTTAAATCTGGAGAAGCCGTAAGCTGCCAAAAATCCTAAAAAGGTTAACGCATCAGAAACAATGAAAAACCATATCATCATTTTACCATAACTTGCTTTAAGAGGCTGGTTGCCTCCACCCCAATCTTTACCTTCTGTTCCAGTGCTAACTGTATTATCCATAAATGAATTTTATTTTAAAAAGTTGAACAAAAATAATCAATTTATTTATCTAAAGAAGTATAAAAATAAAAACAAGTATAACCATAAAATATCTACAAAATGCCAGAAAGTTGCAGCAAGTTCAAAACCCAGCATATTATTGGCATTATACTTTTGTTTAAAATGATTATAAATTACTACGAGCAAACAAATTAAACCTATTGCTACATGAAAAATATGCGCAATAGCTATAATAAAAATAAACGTCATGGTAATATTGCTTGTCGGTCCTGTAAAATTATATCCTAAATCTATAATTTGATTAAACCCTAAAAATTGATTGTAAATAAATACAACACCGAGTATTAAAGTTATCCATAACCAAATAGTTACAAATTGTCTTCTGCTTTCCTTTAAGGCTTTTTTTGCTAAAATAAAAGTAAGACTACTTATAATAATCACAACTGCACTTATGGAAAAAGCATTAGGTAATTGAAAATCTGTTAACCAATCTTCCCTGTTACTACTCACTATATATGCACTGGTTAAGCCTGCAAAAGACATAATTAGAGATGCAATACCAAACCAAAGCATCATTTTTTTTGCGCGAATGGTTTTTTCTTCTAAAGTTCCTTCTGTTAAATCCATATTATCTTATAAATTTATCTAAAACATATATTATTTGTACAAGTGTAATGTATATAACACTTGCCAACATTAATTGTCGTGCAGCAATTACAGTCATTTTTTTAAATAGCTGAACAGCATAATACAACATTATTAAACCTACTAAAAATACCATTATAGCACCTACAATAGTTAAATGTAGCCTACCTGTAAATCCAAAAACTGGTATAATAGACACAATTATAGTCCAGACTGTATATAAAATTGTTTGCACAGCAGTGCCTTTGTCCTGCTTTCCAGTTGGTAACATGTTAAATCCTGCTTTTTGATAATCTTTATGCAAGAACCAGCCAATTGCCCAAAAATGTGGAAATTGCCAAAAGAATTGCAACATAAATAAAATACCAGGCTCTATACCAAAATTATCTGTGGCTGCAACCCAACCTAACATAAAAGGAATGGCTCCAGGAATAGCACCTACAAACACAGATAATGGTGTTTTTGTTTTTAATGGCGTGTAAGCACTTGTATATAAAAAAATTGAAATCGCTCCAAACATTGCTGCCTGTGGATTTATAATATATAAGATAGTAATTCCAAATACGGTAAAAACAGAAGCTAAAATAAACGCATTATTAACCGATATACGTCCTGTTGAAATTGGTCTGTTTTTTGTACGATCCATTAATGCATCGAGATCTTTTTCAATAATTTGATTAAATACATTAGACGCTCCAACCATAAAATAGCCTCCAAATGCCAATAATATTAAGGTGTAAAAACTAACCGTGTCTGCGCCCAATAAATAACCGGCAATCGATGAGAATACAACACTTAAAGACAACCTTATTTTGGTAATTTCCTTAAAATCAGAAATCACAGAAGCTATTGAAAAAGAAGATATAGAAGAACTCGACATGAAACAGTGCGATATTTATTGCGAAGGCAAAGATACTTTGAAAATCTTTTATGAGCAATGGAAAACAAAAGTAAATTTATGTTATTCTTCATCACTTTAAAAGTTTTAGTATCTTTAATATATTCAATTAATAATTCTACATTTATGAAATCTTTAAAAAAACTATTGTTGCCCTTTTTATGCTCTTTTAGTGTATTAATTTCTGCCCAAAATTCTAACGAAATAACTATTGAAACCATTAAACTTTCAGACAATGTTTATATGCTTATTGGTCAAGGCGGAAATATTGGAGTCTCTGTTGGAGAAGATGATGTCTTTATTATTGACGATCAATATGCACATATGTCTTCAAAAATAGAAGCTGCCATAAAAAAGTTAAGCGATAAGCCATTTCAGTTTTTAGTGAATACCCATTGGCATGGCGATCATACAGGAGGAAACGAAAACATGAACACATTAGGTGCAACCATTATTGCACATGATAATGTTAGAAAACGTTTAGAAGAAACTCCAAATCGGGATACATCTATGCGTCCTAAAGAAGCACTTCCTATAATCACTTTTAATGATAAATTAAATATTCATATAAATGGAGAACAAATTATTATTTTTCATGTTGACAATGCACATACAGATGGAGACGCGCTACTCTATTTTACCGAAAGCAATGTGCTCCATACTGGTGACGTGTATTTTAATGGTCGCTATCCTTATATTGATTTAAACTCTGGCGGAAGTGTAAATGGTTATATAGAAGCTGTAAAACAAACCTTAATAATTATAGACGACGATACCAAAATTATTCCGGGTCATGGTAAACTATCTAATAAAGAAGAGTATGCATTTTTCTTGAATATGCTTGAAACCATTAAGAAAAATGTTTTAGCAGAAATTGAAAACGGTAAAACCGAAGATGAAGTTTCCGCAAATACTTCAATTACAAAAACTTATGACAATTTGGGTTATAGCTGGAATTTTATTTCTTCTGAAAAAACAAGACGTGCTTTCTATAAAAGTTTGAAGGAGTAATTCACTAAAAATCAAAATACCAATTAAACAAATCGGTTTTTAATCCAATATTAAACCAAACTGTACTATTACTAAAAGTATTTATAGTTTCGGCTTCCGGATTAAAATCCCTGTAACTTATATTGATAAACAATTTTAAATTGGTTATGGGATTTATTAAATAACCCGTTTGTAATTCGGCATGAAACACATTGGTTTTTAGTCCTTGCCCTACTTTAACTCCAGTATCAAAAGGTCTGTCTTTATCCCTTCTTAAAATATCTCCTCCATAACTAAAATTATCTGTGCCATCGTTAAAATCCAAACCTCTAACTCCAAATATAAATTTAACATCAGCAAACCAACGGTTATAATAATATCGTTTATTTTATATTTGGCTGAAGCACCAACAATTACATTCCCAGCATCTTGCCCTGATTGAAACTCTATGGCACGATAAAAAATTATTGGGTTTAAATAGCTAATATCAAAACCTCTATTGTTTGAATCTGTCCAAATAACCGATTCAAACAATCCTAAATTAAAGCGTTTTGAAACATTCCAGCTTAAATAATGATTAGCCATATACTTGGTTAAAAATGCACCATCTTCGGTAACTTCAGGTCTTACATCTTTAAGCCATAACCACGTACTTGTATATTTAATTTTTCAAAAGGTAGTATTCAATTTAAAAAAAGTCGAAGGACTTGCGACATCACTTATAAATAAAGAGCGATAACCATCACCAATAAAATTCTTGCCATAACCAAATTGAATATTTAAAAATGACACAGGAGTATATGATAAATAGGGTTCAGCTACAGGATAATCGTAAGCATCGTCTTTAAATCGTTTAGCGATTCCACGACCCGGAATAATTGCTGGATCCGGACCAAAAGCTTTTAAGGTTTCTGCATATTCATTATAATATTGTGCAAAGCGCCCTTGGCTTTGAAAAATTGAAGTAGAAAAGTTTAGCTTTTTTCCTAATCCACCTTGTATATAAATACCTCTTGTGTTATTAAATGTGGTATCAAAATCTGCATCAAAATCTTTACCAACTTGATGATCGAAAATTGGATCTATGGTAAACCAATAATCTTTTCCATGCACTTGTACTAAACGCTCATTAAAAAGTTTACGTCCTGCCCCAAGTTGATACATCTTTATTAAGTTTTTCGTTTTCAGCTTCAAAATCATAATAACGTGAAATTTCCTGATACACAAATGGTTTTGATGCTGTATGGCTATTTGTGCCAATTAAATTTATACTCCTATCAAATTTCGCATACGATTGGTGCGTAAACGGAATATTTAACTGACTTTTATATTCTAATTTAGTATAAGGAACAAGAGAGGCATTAATACTATCGTACTCTTTTTTTGCTTGCCTTTCAATTTCTGAAATGGCATTAGGTTTCTCCTCCAAATTATTATCTAACTGGATTGAAGCTGGATTGACTAATGGAATATCTATTTGAAAAGAATATTGTTTATAGATTGTTCTTCCGTTATATGTTGCTGGTGTTATTGTTGGAAGCTCACCAAATACTCGTTTTATTTCTGTTTTAAGTTCATCGTAAATAGCATCTACATATAAAACAATAAAGTTCCCTTTTTGATCAACCTCAAACAACACTACAATGTCGCCTTTGTAATTTTAGTCAGCAACAATTTGTGGCATTTTAAAATTATTGAATACAAATCGTAATACCTTTTGGTTAAAACAAGCTTTAAGATTCTGTACATTTTGAGTTTCACATTCGGGGAAAACTGGTGGCTTTTCGTAATTAGCAGTATCTTGAGCAAATACATTTATTTGCAAAATACAAAGAATAAGCAGGAGGAATTTCTTCATCGTTTATTGAAAAAATTTTGTTGGTTGAAAGATACTATTTTTTGATTATATCAAACAAAAAAAACGATATCATAATAAATTGATAGCGGCTTGATAATAATTGCGTGTTGTTTTTAATTTCGTGCCTCAAATACTATTGGCAACGTATACATAACCTCAAAATTTTCTCCTCTTTGTTTACCGGGAATCATTTTAGGAATTTTACCTACAACTCTTATTGCCTCTTTTTTTAGTTTAATATGTTTAGCACTTGCTTTTATTTCTGAAACATTTCCAGATTTATCTATCTTAAATTGTACATAAATATTTTGCTTCCCTGTTAATCCTAAACTTTCTGCCAAATCTGTATTAAACTTTCTCTGTATTAACCTACCTATTTTTTTTAGACATACATTGTCTTAGTTCTACATTGGTAGTTAAGCCTTCACAACCTGGATAGATTGGTACTTTTTCTACGTCTATCATAGTTCTTGGTTTGGTAGAAACTATTTTCTTTTCTTTAGGAATTGTTATCGTTGGCGAACTATAAGCCCCCATTGGTTTTAACTTTTCAGGAATGATGGTTGGATTTTTAACCGGAACAAACTTTATAGCCAATAATTTCTTTCTTACTGGTTCTGCTTTTTTTTCTGTTACAGGTTCAGGAATAGTTTCAGGAACAATATTAACAAAATAAACAACTTCGGTATCATCTGTTAGCGGAGAAACGAATTTGAACGATTCACTTCTAAAATTCATTTCCAATAAACCATAAGAGGCTAACAATGTTAAAATCAACCCACCTTGAAAATAGAGTGTTGAGTTATTTCGTAAAGTTGTTTCATGCTTGTGTGATTTTTTCACGAATTGCTCGTTCTGACCAACGAGTTTGTGATTACTTTTTAAAAATTTCATAATTATTAAATTTAAGATGTTAATAGATTATGAATAAATCACAATAAGCATTCCAAAAGAAATCCCGTTGCCAAATGGTAACGGGATTTTGAATATATGTAATTGGTGTTATGGGTTAATCTTGTACTTGAAAGATAATTGGTAACGAATAAGGTACTGTTACTGCCTTACCTCGTTGACGACCTGGTTTCATTTTAGGCAGTAAATTAATAACACGTGCTGCTTCTTTTTCAAGTCTTGGATGAGGTGCTCTAGCACGAACTCCTACAATATTTCCGTTTTTATCTATCTTAAAAATAACGTTTATACGTTGTCTTCCTGTAAGTCCCAGATCTCCGGCGAGATCTGTATTAAATTTCTTTACTACAAATTTCTTTATCTTGTCAGACATACATTTTCTTTTAGCATCATTATTTCCTTTTTCACAACCCGGATAAATAGGAACATTCTCGATAACTGCAAAAGGAACTTCTATATCTTCATCTACTTCTTCTACTTCAATATCTTCAACTTCCATTATTTCTTCTTCTTGATCGGTTTCAGTAGATTCGATTACAGTTTCTTCTATCTCTTCTTCATCTTCAACAATTTCAATTACTTCAGGTGCTGCTGGAGGTGGAGGAGGTGGAGGAGGTGGCTTAACTTGTTCTATATTAAGCATCTCTTCTTCTTCATCCATTTCATTACTTACTAACCCTATATCTATATCGCTCTTATCGTAAGATTTGTAGTTAATAGTATAATAGGTTACTACTAACATTAACAGTAAACCTACTGCAAAATAGATGGATCCATTTAGTCTTACGTCTGCTTTTGGATTTTTTTTAAGTTCCATAATTTGTTTTTTTGTTTTCGAGATTTGTAAAATAACCAATAATTTGCTAAAAAAGCAAGGGATTATAATTTTTTAACGATTGTTCTGTTTCTTATAATAATAAAAAATGAAGCAATCATTACACCAATACAGTTTGCAAGAACATCTAATATATCTAACTTTCTTACAATTGTAAACTGTCCTTGTAATACCTCAATAATTATACCATAAAAAACCGAAAACAGTACTGCTTTAAAAATTGGCTTTATTGTTTTTAAACGAAGTAGCGCAAAATACCATAGTATGAAAAGTATTCCATAAGCAAAAATATGAAAAATCTTATCGTCGTAGTTAGTTCCTATATTTAATGGTGAGGTTATAGCCATTAGACTAACAATTGCTAAAACTATGGTATAACCAATTGCTAGTATCAACACTATTTTTTTAGGCACTTATAATGGTTTTATAGTCTTCGGCTGAAAGTAAATCGTCTAACTGAGAAACGTCAGAACATTTTACTTTAATCATCCAACCTTCTCCATAAGGATCGTTATTTACTTTTTCCGGTTCATCTTCCAGAGATTCATTAAATTCTATAATCTCACCAGTGACTGGTAAAAATAAATCCGAAACAGTTTTTACTGCTTCTACAGTGCCGAAAACTTCTTCAATCTCTAAAGTTTCGTCTAAAGTTTCTACTTCAACATAAACAATGTCACCTAATTCGCTTTGCGCAAAATCGGTAATTCCTATTGTAATCGTATCACCATCTATTTTTATCCATTCGTGATCTTTAGTGTATTTTAATTCTGATGGAATGTTCATAATGTAATTTTTACTGTAATTAGTATCTGTTGTTAATTTCCGAAATTATACCGTATTGTAATTCCCGAACGAATTGTTGTTTGTGGGAAAGCGGTTGATATTGCATATTCCGAAAACGAATAATCAAAATAAAAAATTGCTATTAAGGCTTTACTAAACGCATAATCTGCCGAATATTTAAAACTCCAAATACTTTGTCCTGAAGTTACCTGATTATTATCTACATCCAAATATCTTATAATGGTCTTATTCTCTCGAACTGAAATGTCAGCTTTCACATTTAAATCGCTTTTTACAATTTGTTTTGGACCTGCGATTTGTGATCTTATTTTTACATCTTTTATTCTGTAACCCAAACCAATAATATATTCGTTACCTTGAATTTCGGTCATTAAATTATTGTCGAAACTTAACGATAATATACGATCTTTTCTAATTTCGGCTAATACTTTTAGAGAGTTTTTCATTTCGAAATCAATCTTTATTAATGGGCTGAATTGTTCCATTAAATTAATATTGGTAAACAAAGTTTCGTTTTTATAATTACCAGATTGGTCAAAAACATTTGGGTCTTGGGCTGTGTACTCTAAACTTTGATCTGCAGCATTGAAATCCAGATTTGTTCTAAACTGATTTATTGTGTAAGTAGATTGATAGCCATGAGTTAAAGAAAAGCGTTTAAAATGTTTTTTAAACCATTTAAACTTCATAAATCCTGTGTATTTTAAAGTCCAATTAGGTATTGGCACATCTCTAAATGCTCCTAAATCAACTTTACTGGCATCTTTACCTGAATATGCTGCTAAAAATGCTGGCAACAATACTGCCTGATTTGTTTTTCCATATCCTAAAGGGAAACCGTTTAAGTCTTCATCTTCAAAATTATTTGGATTAGAAAAATCTACTCCAGCATCTTGTGCAAGTCGTCTTGCAATCACCAATCTGTTAGTCCTGAAATCATTGAATGTAGTCGATCCATTTTCATCACTGCTATTAAATGCAGTTCTTATTAAACTTGTTGATATATTGAAATTTCCAAAAGTGTTCGAAATTAATGCATTGTATTCATCACTAAAACCATCGCCATTTACATCTAAAGTATTAAAAGATTCTGTGAAATTTTCAGCATAGGTTCTTCCTCCTGTCAGGTCTATTTTTAAGTCTCTCACAGGCACTATATTTACAGAAAAATCTAAAATTTTAGTTTGGTTTTCGGTATATTGTTGATTAAAGTCTGGAAAAACAGTTAACCAACCATTTCTGGCTACCAGATGCCTGATGTCTCTTTGACTTCCAAATGTATAACCAAAGGTAGGCTTAAGTGTGCCAATAAATCCAGGTGTTTGCAAATAGCCAGGCAAAAAGGTTCCGTTTCTTTCTGTATAACTAAACTGAATTCTTTTTACACTTGTTACGATGTCTATTGCAGCATTATATAGTGTATTTTTTTTAGTTTTTGTTGTTTGATTATTATTAGAAGGTGTTGGGCTCGGTAAGCTTCTATTAACTTTAGGACTTCCTGGTGACGCTCTTCTTCTTGTGGTTTTCTTTTTTAAACCTATATAGTTATAGAGCTTTTGCATATCTAAAGTAGCATTTAAGTTATGTGTGTTTGCATTAGAAATCGAATTTCCTAAATCGTAAGTTTGCCCATCAATTGTTAGATTCCCAAACAAATCTGATCCTTTATTCCATTGAAAATCTCCTGTATAAGCATAAGTAGCTCTTAAGAAACTCAAGGTCGGGATTTTATATAATGGAATCTCATAATTAATACCTAATTGTTGAAACTGCCTGTTAGGGTCGCCAACATCAAAGAAACCATCCCAAATTTTTAATAATGGATCTTGTTCTCCATTTAACAGGTCATCTACAAAATAATTTCGTACAATATTATTATTTGATGCCGAAAAATTCAAACTTAAAGCATCAGTAATGTTATAATTTACAGTATATTGAAAATCGAAAGTGTAATTTCTTCTGTACAATTCTTCAATACCTATATTAGCACCTCCCAAATCTGCTTCTCTAAACTTTTGCTTGTTAAATTGCCTTACATAATCTGTGTTAAACGAAAAACTTGTAGGTAGTAAATTAAAATTAAAGTCTTTTAATATTTTCCAGTACTTGCCTTTAAATAAAGAATCATTCTTTTTAAAGGGTTCAATTTTTATAGGATTGAAATTAAAGTTATAACTAGTACCAACCCTTACAGTTTGATCTAATGAATTTTCAATTTCAAAATCTCGATGTTCCGTTTGGTTAAAAGAATAGTTGAATGTTAAATTCTCTACATCGTAAAATCTTGGTTTGCTCTCACTTGTCCTTAACTTCCGTACTCCAATAAAATTAATACTTTGTCGTTTTGTATAATCTTCTGATTGTTTTAAAATGGCTTTTCTTTCTGCACTTGTTTGTGCTGCGTCTAAACGATTTTGTAATTTTATATCTTTATATTGTTGGTCGTATTCAGGAGTTATAAGGGCTTCTCCTTGTCCATAATTAAAAGGAATTTGCAGTCCCCATTTTTTTGGTAACAACTGTCCAATATTAATGTTGGTAACTACATCGTATTGTTTTATATCTTCTCTACTTCTTTGATTTGGTCCTTGCTCTATAGTCCCAAATCCAGTAGTACTTTGTCTTGCAGTTACACTTATATTCATTAAATCTGCAATATTGGTATCCATGCTTATAACTGCAGCCCAACCTCCTTTGTTATCCATATCAGAGAGTCGCAGTTCGTTAAACCAGACTTCTGTACATATATCAATATTATTAAGTTTTGTATGCGAATTTTTAATCCCAACCATTAACACTCTAACATCTCCAAAATTTGGGTTTCCTTTAATAGCTACACGGTGTTGACCCATTGTGTAAGGAGAGAATTCAGGAATGGGATTATCATCCAAAACACCATCTACAACATCATAAAAAGTAGGATTCACATCTCCTAAAGTTCCATTTACAATACCCAAAGATTTTATTTTTTCCAGAACTTCAATAGGCAAGTTTATTTCGTTTATTTCGGGCCATACCTCAAATGGGTCTTGAGAATTTCCAGATGATACTTGTAAGGGTATTTCAATTTGGTAGTAATTTTGTGTAAAGTCGTTCCCCATTCTAATAAATCCAATTGCGTCTCCTTCCAGCAATCCTGGAGTATCACCCTCTTCGGCATGAATAAACATTCGCAGTTTTTTAAACTGGCGCATATCCACATTAATATTTTTATATACAGCTCTTGAATCCGTAGGTTCCAACTCACAAACATTTACTACTAAAGATTGTTCGTTTTGCCTTACTATAGTATTATTGTTATTAAACTGTTCTAACTCTACTCCTGGTGGAATAACATAATTCCCATCATTTTCTTGTAAGCCTATTACACCTACGTTAAATTCGGTGCCATCGTCATCAACATTTGGATCGTTACTATCTAAAGATAATTTATAACGTCTCCAATCACTCCTGACTAAACCTAAAGTGGCAAAACGTAATACTGTTTTTTCAGAAAAATCTTTTAAAACCATACGTGTAAAACGAATAGATCTAAAATCGGTAATACCTCCAACGGTATTTGTATGTTCTGTTAAGGGAATTCTAAATTGATACCACTTTATATTTGCTGTGTTTCCGTTTGGTAAGGTTACATTCCTTTCTTTTCTGTCAACGATAAACGTATTGTTAGGATTGGCAAGGCTTATTGGCGTTATATCCATTTCGTATTCAAAATAACTATCAATCGTGTTCATGGTATTGTCACGATTTATATCTTCAACATCTGGTTGCGTTGTTGAG
>Ga0208879_1000855_pt1 | contig 30368 bp, 34 predicted proteins | sample Knorr_S15_td_Bot_FD_185605 | JGI IMG/M metagenome (GOLD analysis project Ga0208879, IMG submission 185605) | Marine microbial communities from Southern Atlantic Ocean transect - Knorr_S15_td_Bottom_ad_5009_LV_A (SPAdes) (version 2) | ecosystem: Environmental > Aquatic > Marine > Oceanic | place...
CTGGAATAGGCTATGCCCATAGATATCGCCGGATTGGTTGAGCAGGGGTATGAGCCAATCATTGACCCCGTTGACCATACTTGAATACCACGCAAAACCGTCGGAGGGAGTACTTTGACCGGGTTGAAATGAGCCGATATACTCGGCCTTGGACCACCAACCATTGCTTCCTAAAATGGGGAATTTAGAGAGCGTGGGATGTGACCAGAACAGTAGTGAGAACATGTTGATGTTGGCCAATAGAGCGGCCATCAAGATGACCGGTATGTTACTCGCATAGACCAGGCGAATCGGATACTGGCCACGATGACCGCGGACCTTGCCGTGCGTCAAGGGCAACTCGAGTTTGCTCGATTCGGCGAATGCCACCACCAGGAACACGATAACCGAGCTGGCTAACGCTACCAGCGGGTTGGCATGGGTGAGCAATATCGATTCGAATCCGTTATTGGCGACCAATTCGGCATTCGAGGCGGTCCGGAACATGTAGAATATCATCGGTAATACACCGGAGGGCGGATTCTGCAGGCTGTAGGCGCCACCGGCGACCGAGAGCGGAGAAAGGGTTCCGACAAAGGTAGACTGGGCTACACCGGCGGCGATGAACAGAGAGATACCGGAGCCGATACCCCACTTGCTGACCAGTTCATCGAGAAGGAACACCAGATACGAGCCGGCGAATAGTTGCGCCACGATGACCGCACTGGCCCAGCCTTGGCCATAACTGGTAATCAGGTCGACCGAAGGGTCGAGAAAACCATAGGTCTGGGGAATCGACTCGACTGGAATCATTATCAGAACGACCAACTTCTGCACCCCTTGGTACAGCGCCTTGTCGTTACTGTCCTGCAGGTCGAGTTTGATGATTTTCGCACCGGCGAACAACTGCATGATGATCGAGCCGGTGACGATTGGTCCGATACCCAGATGCATGATTGTTCCGCTGGCACCGGCCATGATGGCGCGGAAGCCACTGAAAACGTCGAGGGCGGTACCCGACATACCCCATATCATGACGTTGGTCATGCCGAAGTAGAGAACTAGAACAAAGGTCGTCGTCCACAATTTACTGTTGAAGCGGACGTGGCCTTCGGGTTTGGTGATGGCCGGATAGACATCGACGAATCGACGAAGTGCGTACAGACGGCTGGTCTCATCGCCAGAATACATCACGCAGGTCAGTGCTATGGCGGTGATGAAGCCCATCAGGATGACGCCGACAAAGAGGAAACCGATGGCTTCCTGATCGCCACCACCCCAAGGGCGTGCATACCAGATGCAGATTGCAAAGATAATCAGCCAACCGACGAATTTCAAACCCGAGCCGATGAATGGAATCTGTTTCAGCCTGTCGGGAATGTCGGTCATCAAGGCCCACATACAGTAGGCGAGGTGGACCAACGACATCGCTAGACCAAATATCGCTCGGTCGCGCTCCAGTTGCACGACTCCATCGGAGAATAGTGCATCCCATTGCCAATAAATCAGGGTACCGAAGTAGAGAACCCCAAAGAGACCGATGGCCCAAGGTATTGGACGATGTGCCATTTTCTTCATTCCTCCTCAAGGTTGTAGTCGTAGCTGAATTTCTTTGCCGACCTAGTCGGAGCCTTCGGATTCTTCACCCTGTTCAGACTCTTCCCACTCATCAGCGTCGCCACCCCGTGACAGGGTGATTGAGCCACCGGCGGCCTCGACCTTGGATATGGCCTTGGCGCTGGCGTGCTCGACGGTGATGTTGAGGGCCTTGCTGATTCGGCCCGAGCCGAGTAACTTATCGATGGCGAACTCGCCCAGGTCGATGCTGTCGGCATCGCCTGCCATCTTCTCAAGGGCACTGACATTGACGGTGACGTGAACTGTGCATAGACTCGGGTCACGGTTGAAACCATGCATACCCCAGTGGTCGGGCATGTACTTGATTCGATACATCACGCGATGTTTGTTCATTCCCGCATTGCCGCGGCCACCACGCTTTCCAGCACCACGGCCGGCTTTCTTGCCACGCCCGTGGTAGCGACTGCGTCCTCGAAATTTTCCTGTTCGTCCCATTATTAATCACCTCAGATCATTCTCTCTACCAGTGCCTCGATCGCACTGCCGCGAGCACCCAGTGCTCCGCCGATGACGAAACTGCGCTTGATGCCACCCCAGCCCTGGGCACCGGTCGGTGGTGCAAGGCGGAAGACCCGCTTCAGTTCGGGAATGTCCTTGATGACCGCATCGCCGCTGGCTAGCGCGGCAGAGAAAGCCGTGATATCTTTGAAATCACTGTTTTCGGCGACGTATTCGTCGCTCAGAGGAGCGTCGCCGACAAGCCTGCCGCGCTGACGTAGAATCGTCTCGATGGTCTCGGCTGATACTTCACCCCAGGTAATGTAATCCTTGGCCTTCTGCAACATTCCCGCATACTGCGGGCGCTCGGGAACTATGGTGGCATGATTGACCTTGGTCAGATTGAGGTGATGCATGGTCTCCTTGATGGAATGCTCGACATTGACATCGGAGCGTACCCTGACGATCAACCAACTCATTCCAACAACCTCCCTTCGGCCATGAATAGACGCTCTTTCTGCTCGTCGCTGATGCGCATCTTGTTGAGGTTTGCCAACGCGTTATAGGTCGCCTGAGAGTAATTGATGGTGGTTCGGGTCTGACCCTTCGAGCGGCTGATGACATCGGTGATGCCAGCCAAGGTCAGGACCCGCTTGCCGTACTCGCCGATGACCAGTCCCTTACCCGATGGTGCCGGCAAGAGGGTGACCCGGGTCGAACCCGAACGTCCGGTAATGGCCAGCGGGATACTGCGGCCGCCACCGGAACTCGATTCCCACGAACCGTTGCCGCGCATCACCGGAATGACGTTCAACTTGGCACGGACAATCGCTTTGGCGATGGTCGAAGCCGCTTCCTTGCCCTTGGCGATTGCCAAGCCGACATAGCCGTCCTTATTGCCGACACAGGCCATGACGCTGAAGCGCATTCTTCGACCACTGTCGGTCATTCGCTGAACCATGTTGACCTTGAGGACGTCATCCTCAAGGTTGGGTAGTAGAGCATCGATGATTTCGACTTCACGAATCTTCAGACGCGAGCGCAGGGCCTGTTCCATCGTGCGGATTTGCCCTGAGGCAACCATTCGTCCCAGACGGGTACGCGGCTCCCAGGTTCGCAGGGCGAGGATTGGGTCCTGGCCGACACCGCGGCGGCGGCGAGGCATTTCTGTCTCGGTGGATTCCTGTGGATTGAAGGCTAATTGAAGTCCGGGCGCCAAGCCGGACAGGTCGAGTTCGACCTCCTCCACCTCGACATGCATAGCCGGTGCATCGGTGGCCGGTGCGTCGGTGGCCGGTGCGTCAGTCGCAGTCATGGCAGGGGTTTCTTCGACTTTCTTAGTGGTTTCTTCGCTCATTAAAACGCCTCCTCAATCTTCGACTTGGTCTTATCGACCACCTTGGCAACCCCAGCATCGATATGCGCGCCGTCGATGCGCTCTTGAGGTGGAATAATCGATTCACCGTGGGGTATCTCCATCCCGGCATCGACCATTCCCTTCAGGGCTGAGAAAACTCGTGCCCCGGGTGCCGATGCTGAAAGTCCGATATCGAGTACCGCATTGCTATGGCCAGCGGCCACTGCGGCCTTGCCGAGAGTGTATCCAACTAGATAGGAAGCCGGAACCGACTTGCGCGACATCTTCTCAGGCCAGCCGTATTTCTTGACCAGCCCTTCTCCGGTCGCCCCGACCACGACCTGATCGCCATCGGGTTTGTAGATGACCAACTGGGCCGTTGTCTGGGTGTTGGAAATGCGTACCACCGCGCGTGGACTACCGTTTCGCAGTAGTTTGAGGCGGCGGCCATAATCGGTCTCGCCGGTGCGGCGGCGGCGGTATTGTGCTCTTTGTCTAGGTCCGTGTGCCATCAAGATTCACCTCCAGTGATTACCATTCCCTCGATTTCCATCTGCGTCTTCATGTGGGCGATCGAGCGATATGAGCCACCCTTTGCCTTGCGGTAGTAGTAGCGGTAATTGGAGGGTTTCAAGGTGCCATCGGCGCGCAATTCCTTGAGCACACGGCGCTGGGCACGGATATTGCGCATCCAGCGGTTCTTCCTCGGGTCGCGGGCATTGTGGGTACCTGACCTCTTGCCATGTCCCTTGCGACGGCCTTTGGCCTTCTGCCGGGCGATGACGCGAGCGCGCGAGCGGCTGATACCTTGAATCGGCATAGCCCGAATCCAGCCCTCGGCAATATGCTCGCGGATGGTATCCTTCTGCACCGCGGTTGCGACCTGGTCGACGCGGTGAGGGTCAATCCAAACCCGGTTGACACCGCACTTCAGCAATCGTGCCGCCATCTTCTTCTGGTTGGTGATCTGCATCAGACACCCCTCCTGCGGTTTAGAATTCTTATGCCCAATTCATCGGCACGGAGGTGAATCTGTTCACGCTTTCGACCACCCACGGTAGCGCCCACTCGGGCGGCCTGGGTTGCCGGGTTGATATCATCGAGGTCGGTGGCATTGTGCACCATGACCTCGCGGAAACCGCTGGAGTGAAGCCATCGGGCTTCGGCAACCTTGCCGTGACCGATTTTCACCAGTGCGCCGCGATACTTGTAGTTACGGCGCAGTTTGCTGTCCATTCCGCTCGGCTTGCGCCACCCTGACTTGGCCAGACGACGGTAGCGGTACCACTCTTGGCGGCGGAAGGAAGGAGTCTTCTTCTTCTGCTCTGCCCGCAGGGCGAATGCAGCCTTGGTCACATCGTCTAGTTCGGGCTTCTGTTTGACGACGTATTCACCGTCCTCTTCTTCATCATCCCAGTCCTCCTCATCATCGAATTCGTCGAAATCCTCTGACTCATCCGAATCACTGGAGTCTTCGTCGTCAGTGCTGTCGTCAGTGCTGGCGTCAGCGCCGGATTCGTCGTCGGTTTCTACGCCGTCGAATTCCAGTAGTCGCTCGATGAGGTCGGATTTCTTGCCTGAGAGTTTCAGTTCTCGCTGTTTGAGCAATTCCTTCAACTCAGAGACGGTCATACTTTCGTAATCTTCTGCCATTATCATTCCTCCTCTTATTCCTTGGCCACCAGATAAATTCCATCTTGGAAGACTCGTCGGTCACGCTTCTTCACACTACAGCAACGCTCGATATTGGCAGCGGTCTGGCCGACCGATTCCTTATCGTATCCGGAAACGACTACTTCGGTCTTATTCTCGACTCTGACTTCAACATCGCCGACAAATACCGCCCGGCGGGGAATTTTCTCGCCGAAGTAGTTATTGACGACCAATTCTGCCTGGTCGACGACCTTCAGGTTCATGGGGAAGTGTGAGTAGACCGCCTTGAGACGGTAGATGAAGCCCTCGGACACTCCCTTGACCATATTGTTGAGGTGGGCATTCCAAGTTCCGGCCACTGCCTTTTCCTTGCGGCGTGGCAGGTCGACGCGCACCAATAGGCCGTTGTCCTGCTCGAACAATTGTACCTTGAAATGGCTGAAATTGCGTGAGAGTGTGCCATTATCACCGGAAATGGTGACGTCACCATTATCGGCTAACTTGGCGTCAACCCCTTCAGGGATTGTGATGAAGTGTTCGATTCTGTCTATAATTACCATTTTTTCACCTCAGTACACATATGCCAGTAATCGGCCACCGATTCTGCTTTCCTTGGCTTGGTAGTGATTCATCACGCCTTGATTGGTCGTCAGGATGAGCAGGCCGAAGTCCTTGGCCGGGAGATAACGGCTCTCCCACTTCTCAAATTCTTGGCGGCGAACACTGAAGCGCGGCTTAACCACTCCACAGCGGTTGATGGCACCGCGTAATACGATATTGTACGAACCGCCGCGGCCATCTTCTTGTGACTCAAACTCACCGATGTAACCGGACTTCTGCATGATGTCGAGTACCGACCCGAGAATCTTGCTCGCGGGGGCTATCTGCACCTCAAATTTTCCGGCTTGCTCAGCATTGAATATCTTCACCATTGCGTCATTCAGGGGATCAAATTGCATCCTTCACACCTCCTTAACTATACTTCTTGAAGCCGATATCGGCGGCTATGTCACGGAAGCACTGACGACAAAGGTTCAGACCATGTCGACGAATCAATCCGCGCTTGCGGTTACATCTACGGCACCCTACGGTGCGGCCGATCTCAATTCCATGTTCTCTTGCCATCAATTACTCCTCCTGTATTTTCAACTTGTAGTTCTCAGCGAACCAAGCGATGGATTCATCCTTCCTCACACGGTGGCTATTAGCTACTTTTCGACTGCGACGGCGACGACGGGAGACACGGTGTCCCGGGCGCTCTAGAACGACGTTGATGTCCATCCCGTAGATACCGATATCCGGGTCGTACTTCTGGTCGGGGAATTCTGTATAATCACTGACTCCAAAGGATAGGTTACCCTGTCGATCGAAACTCCATGAGGGGATGGTATTCTCACGTACCCAGAAGGCATCGGTGAGGAACTTCTCAATCGATGCTTTGCCACGAATGGTGACCTTACAGCCTATCGGTGCGCCCTTGCGCACCTTGAGGTCGCGGTTCTGAATCCGACCGAGGGTGCGGATCGGAGTACCTCCGGTGAGTAGAGCGAGAACCGATTCTGCATTCTGCAGGCGAGAACCGCCTTCACCGACACCGATATTCACCGTCACCTTGGTGATTCGAGGTGCGGTCATGGAAGTTAGCGACTCACTCATTGTGCCACCTCCGCCTTCGGTAGTGGGGTGTCATCTCCGACGATGAATACGTGTCGGGCGATGGTGCCGAATTCGTCGAACAATACCTCGTTCGGCATGGTTGAGCGCTTGACGATATGTTCCTTGATATGGGCGATGGTAGCAACGTGACTTCCGCCGATGAGGTAGGCTTGGGAGCCCTCCTCAAAGGGGAGGTGGGTGAGGATTACTTGGTCGGGTAGTTGTATTTTCAGCGAATCTCCGGTGCTGAACTCATCTGCATCATCGACGAGGATGTTGCGGCCGTCGTGGAGATTCAATTGCGTCTTTCCGCCCTTGATGGTCGACTTGCCCTCAATTCTGCAGACCTTCCACTCGGCATCGTCGGGGGGAATCTGCTGGTAGCGCAGTTTCCCATTCTTATCCAGTACACAGCGATAGTGCTCTTCGCCAAGGGTCAGAACATCCATCAGACCGACGCCACGGCGGGCGTCGCGAACGACTCGCCCATCGACAAGTGCCCTGCCTTCGTGTAGGATTCGGCGAACCTCTCGAGCGGTATCAGCAAAGCCGAGAACATCGCGGATGACGGTTGAAATGGACATGCAGTACTCAAGGCTATGAGCACCGGAACGGGGGCGTGATGCCCATATCGAGATTTTTCGTGGCAAAGCCCAACTTCGAGGCATTGCCAAGCGCTTTAGATGACTTCCTGAACCCAATTAATCAACTCCTGTCCGCCGTCAACTTCTGCATTCGCAAAGGGTCGGTCTCGTCGAGTTTGACGACGACGACATTCGAGGCGTGGACGGAAACCGCCTCGTCCTTATTATCTGAGGTCGAAACCACAAGGCCTTCGATGAATATACGACCCTTGCTCGATTCGACCCGGAGAACCTTGTGTGATTTCTTGTCCTGGGCGGCGATTTTTCGCTTGCCGCCGTGACGCTTGCCGCCATGGGCGAAGTCGCCGCGCAGAACCCGTACTTCATCGCCGGTACGGATAGTGACCGAGCGGACTGCGGCGAGACGTGGGTCGTCGCTCTGCAGGCGGGCGCGCAGGCGCTTGCGCTGGATGTGAATCGGTGCATTTGCCGCGCTCTTGCGTTGCTTTCCCGGTTTGCTGCTCTTGACCATCTTATTCACCTCATACAATTTGCTTGGCGGTGGCGGCGATTCTTGGCCAACGCTCTGCCGATTCACGAGAAACCGGACCTTTGATATCGGTACCCTGAACCTCTCCGCGCTCATTGGTGATGACACAGGCATTATCGGCGAATTGCACCCAGGTTCCGTCGACACGACGGAACGGGCGGCGTTGGCGGATGATTACCGCCGAGAACATCTGCCGGCGGGTCTCGGGAGTGCCCTTCTTCACGCTGACCTTGATCATATGACCGACACCGGCACTGGGATAGCGACGCATGGTCCCACCCAATTTTGGTACGGCGATGATTTCGACGACTTTGGCGCCGGTATTGTCGGCACAGGTCAAGCGGGCTGCGGTCGGCAGACCACGGGTCACCTTTCCGGCGATTCCCTTCATCAGACTCCCTCCTCGGTCAGATTTTCAACCACGCAGAACGAAACCGTCTTTGACAATGGGCGGCATTCCATCACCTTGACGCGGTCGCCGAGATCCAATTCACCTATGCAACTGGGCAGGTGAGCCGAGAGTCGGCCAGTGCGCTTCTCATAACGCTCGAATTTCGGCATGGCGCGAACGTTTTCGCGCTCGATGACAACGGTCTTCTGCATCCCGTTACGGGAAACAATCCCCTCGAAAACCTGTCCGCGTAGCCTTAGGCTGCCGTAGAACGGGCAGTTGGCATCGCCATCCCATTCGCCCTCGGGCATTTTAACATCAATTCCAATATCGCGCATTTTTCACTCCCCCATCGGTTCTGCCTTGAAGCGCCGATTAATGCGGTCTTCAGGTCTGATCTGCATTTTACTGCCATCGATGATGAATTTCTCGTCATCGAGTTGGAATTTGATTGCGGCCTTACCAAAGACCACCTTGCGGTAGTCCGTGGTGCTCGGGGAGTCCGAGCTGGCCGGGGTGGGGAATGATTCGTCAATTGCGACGGTGCGCATGGTCTCATCGATGACGCGACCGGTGCGACCGACCAGACTGGAGTCGGGAGAATCTACCACGGTCAGTCGGCGACCCAACCACGGGAGATTCTGAGAGAGATTTTCTGACATTTATCGCACCTCCACCTGATATCCATTATTCTTGAGAACTTCAGCAGCCTTCTTCTTGTGTTCGCCCTGCAATTCGATGGTACGTCCTTTCACCGTCCCACCTGCAGCACATTTTGACTTCAAGGTCCTTGCCAACTTGTTGATGTCGATTGCGGTATCTTCGATTCCTTCGATGATTGTCACAATCTTACCATATCTCCTGCGGGCGGTTGTAATCACTGCCCGTTGTTGTTCTTTGGCGATTTCTTGGCAAATGCACAACTCCATCGGAAGTACACACACATTGCAGATATTGGCCACTGATATTTTCCCTCCGTATTATTTTCGTTCATTCGTTGTTGATTACTGTTCATTATGCATATGGGTTAGCATACGGGAGATACTGCGGCTGGTCGCTTTGTAAGCGCCAATATTTGCCGGGTTACCGCCCAGCGACTTCTCGGCATTCAACTGCATCATCTCCTCGCGTAGTTCAAGCAGACGTGCTTGGCGGGCTTCCTTACCCATCGCTTCGATTTCTCGATTGGAGACGTGACTCATGCTTCAGCCCCCTTTGCTTCAGGCTTTTTCTCGTCGGCTTCCATTTCGATGACTTCGGTATTCTCGTCCTCGGGAACTTCTCCTTTGCCATAAACGGTGATTTCGTGCGGCAGGCGAGTACCAGGGCGCATGATGGCGACGGTACAACCGATGGTGCCGAGTTTCTTTATCGCCACAGCATAGCCGCGGTCCATGTGTTGAAGGGCGGTCTCACCACAATACTTGACGTGACCGGAGATGAATTTCTCGGTGCGGTGACGGGCGCCGGTGATCTTCCCGTTCAGGGTTACCAACACACCCCTTGCTCCTGCCTGCATGATGGTGGAGACGGTGCTGTGGCCGGCGCGGCGGAAATACCAGCCACGCTCGAGTGAAGATGCCAACTTCTGCGCCATTATCTGCGCGTTGATGGAGACGTTCTCGACTTCCTCGACCATCAACTTGGGGTTTTCGATATTGAATTCCTCGTTCAGGCGGCGCTGTAGTTCATTGATAATCTTGCCTTTTCGCCCGATTACCATACCCGGTCTCTCAGCCATGATGGTGACCGAGGTGCCCTGAGGGGTGCGCCTGATGTCGAGTTTACCGAATCCGGCACGCTTGGTATTTTCGATGAGGAACTCCTTGACTAGATGTCTCTCGACATTACGGTCGATGATTTTTCGGATTGTATTTCCTGCCATTTCTATACCTCCTTAGTACTCATTCGAACCATCAGAACTCATCCTCATCCTCTTCGACCTCAGTGAAATCCTCTAGGAATAACTCGATATTGGACTGGTAGTGATTCTTCGGTGTTGCCCGACCTCGGGCGCGCGGCATGAAGCCGGTTTTTTGATGCCCACGGTGTGAGGCGACGTGGGTGATGATCATGTCATCCGGTTCGATATCCTCATGCTCGTGACGAGCATTGTCCATGGCGCTGTTGAGCAGTTTGATGAATTCTCTAGCCGCCTTGGCTGGATAGCGACCAGGTCCCATTCCACCCTTGCGGTGACCGACCATGCTAGGTCCGGAGCGGCGGCGGCGCTTGTTACCCGAGCCGAGACGGAACGGAATGGCGACCGCCTTGCGGCGGATGTCGATACGGGGACTGTCGATTTTGATTATCTCGGTGAGCAGGTCAATCGCTTGACCAGCGGTCTTATTCTTGATGGCGCGGCAGATTTCAAAGCAGTGCTTGACGTGTACATCGAGGTTGACGGCGCGGGCGGTGGCCATGCGACTGCCGGACAGGCTGGGCTGCAACATCTGGGTGTAGCCACTCTGACTCTTGGAACGGTCTCTACTCATCTATCATCACCTCACTTCAACGGAACGTGCTTGCTCGACTTGGTAGCACCGACACCAGGGCCGCTGTGGGTCACGCCACGACGGGTGATTGCGTACTCACCCAGATAATGACCGATCATCTCGGGCTTGATATCGACCGGGGCGTAACCCTGGCCATTATGAATGTGAATACTGGTACCGACGAATTCGGGGATGATGAGCATGTCACGACGGTGGGTTCGGACCGGCCGGCCGCCCGAGTTCTTCACCCGGTTGCGCAGGTGTTCATTATCGCTCGAGATACCACGTCCCAGAGTGCGGCGGGCGCGGGCTGAAAGCAGGGAGACGACGCTCAGACCGTCGGCTGAACCCTCGACCGGGAATAGCGGCATGGCCTGTAACTCCTCAAGCGAGTGCCCACGGAAGGAAAACTGTTTCTTGCGGCGCTCGCTGACGCGGGCACGTAGTTTACGGGCACGGCGGCGAGCCGCCTTAGGAGTCATGAAGCGCTTCTTTCTCTTTGCCATTCAAATCACCTCACTTCTTCTTTCCTCGGCCTCGGCCGGTTCGGCTCGGAGCGATATTTCCAACCTTAGCACCCGGTGGCGCACCGCGGGCGACCGAGTTTGGACCGTGAACGGCCTGGTGATTTCCACCACCGTGCGGGTGGTCGACAGGATTCATCGCCACACCACTGACCTTGGGGTAGGCCTTACCACGTGCCTTGGCCTTGTAGTGCGCTGAACCAGCCTTCATCATCGGTTTCTCAGCACGGCCATGGCCAGCCAAGATGCCGATGGTGGCTCGGCAATGCCCGGGGACTTCCTTGATTTTTCCACTCGGCAGGCGAACCCGCACGCGACCGTTGTCGAGGCGGGATTCGATGATGCAGGAATTGCCGCCACTGCGAGCAAGCTTGCCACCGTCGCCGGGGCGTAGTTCGACATTGTTTACCGGGGTGCCTTCGGGAATGTTTTCCAGCGAGGTGATATTTCCTGGTCGCATGCTGACATTATCGCCTATCGCGATGGAAGAGCCGACCGCCACCCCTTCGGTGCAGACGATGAGAGACACATCACCATTCTCCGCCTTGACCCGCGCCAGTGGAGCGGTGTGAATCGGGCTGTGCACCAACTCGATCACCTCGCATACCTGCTCGCGACCGCGAGGGATACGTGAGGCACCGGGGAACCGGTGACTGGAAGCCCTGTAACGCGGACTGCTGCCCTTCCGCTGTGCACGAATTCGCTTACCCATATCACTACCTCAGAATGCTCCTAATTTCATCGCGGCATCCTCAGCGTCATAACCCTCGGCGAGTTTTACGCTGGCATGCTTCCCATGCTTGGTCAAACGGGTGTTGACCTTGCTGACTTTGACGTCGAATAATTTCTCGACCGCAGCGGCGACATCGGCCTTGGTCGCCGACTTGTGGATGATGAACTCCAGGCGATTGATGGCCAAGGTCTCGTCATTGCGGCGAGCTTCCATCGACTTCTCAGTGATCCATGGCGAGATGATGATGTCATAGGGATTCATATTTCTCACTCCATTGCGGCAATCGCTTGCTTGGTGAATACGGTCAGTCGACCAGCATCCCCCCCCGGGGCTAAATCTTCAGCCGATAGGTCGCGCACGCAGACCACATCGACACCGGGTAGATTACGGGCGGCACGAGCCAGACCACCCTTCTGTTGCACCACCAACAGCAGGGACTTGGGTTGCTTGTAACGGCGACCGCGCATCTTACCCTTACCGGCACGGATCGAGCGGCCGTTCTTGGCGCGCTCCAAGTCACTTCCCAGACCAAGACCTTGCAGGATGGCCACCAACTTACGGGTCGGGAACTCCGGGGTGAAGGTCTCGATGTCGAGTTTGTTCTTCTTGCCATCACGGACTTCGGTATAGTCACCGATGATGATTGGTAAAGAGGATATTTCGTCAACGAATCTGTGCCCTCGGGCAACGACCATCTCTACCTGAGTGGTCGCGGCCAAAGCGCTGTTGCGAGCGGCACGGCGCTCATTGCGGTTGAGTCTCTGGCCACGCTCGGAATGGACCTTGGGACCATGCGCTCGGCGCCCGCCCTTGGTGCGGGGATCCTGTGCCCCACGGCGCTGTCCGGTGCGGCGCATGATTCTCGCGACACCACGACCCTTGCCCCACCATTCGACCGAGTGCTTCATTCCCGGCATCGGGCGGCGCTTGCCGCCGTGTACGTGCGAACCATATGGTTGGCGACGGTTGGCGCGGAAGGAATGTACCGCACGGCGAATCAAATCGATGCGTATATCGGAGTCGAATGCATCTGGCAGTTCGACCTTGCCCTTCTGCTGGACACTGATGTCGTAGACCTCAGCCAGCGGGCCAGCCTCGACCTCTTCTTGAATGACTTCGATGGTCACGTGGTTTACCGGTGCTTTCATCTTCAGACCCCCTGCTTGGATGACGTCGAAACGTAAGTGATGTCGATTGGATGGTCCTGGCTTTTACCGTTAGCACGGGTCGCATCGCGGAAGCGGATAAGGCGCTTGGCAGGACCGGGTATACTACCCTTGATGAGAACGTAATCATTGCTGATTTCGCCGTAGTGGAGGAAGCCACCCTCGGGGGTGATCTCCTGCTCTTCCGGGCTGCCCACCCTCAGGATTCTCTTGTTGTACTCGGTGCGCTGGTGGTAACCGGTCTGGCCACCCTGACGGATGGTCTTACGGACGTATCCGGTGCCGAAGTCACCCATGTTTCCGTGTTGGCGGCGCTTCTTGCTGTTCTTGTGGTTAAGCAGTTTTCCACCGAATCGGCGGATCACACCTTGCCAGCCATAGCCCTTGGTGACAGCGACGACGTCGAGGTACTGACCCTCGCCATAGGATTCGGAAAATGATAATTCGGAGCCGAACTGCTCCTTTGCCCAGTCCAATTTCTCTCCCACTGTTCCTCCATCGAGTGAGATCTCCATCACCTCTGGGGTCTTGGAAGGGGTTGCGCTGACCTTACCAGGCTGGGTCGCGACTATCAGGTGAACATCGCATAGGTCGTCGTTCTCAAGAGCCTCAAAGTGGGAATCGGAATCGTGATTCTTGCGCTGGGGCATACGTCGGGAAAGTTCCGGGAAGGTGTCGGCCAAGGTATCGCTATCAGCCCAGGCCTCTCCTGCGGTCTGCTTCCCGTAGGGGGTCATGCGGTAACCACGCACCCCTAGGACGAACATCTTCGGGACTTCGACCACGGTGACCGGAACTCGTAGTTCCTGACCGGCGCTGGGGGATTTTGGATTATTGTCGCGCATCAGGATGTGGGTCATGCCAGCCTTCCAGCCGGCGAATCCCTGTACTCGGACCTCACTGCTCTCACCATTCGGCCAAGATTTGACGCGGGCGAAGTGCCGGACCGCACGCTTGCGCGGGCTGAACGCCATGCTTCCCCTTCTTGGGTGGTGTCTTTTGGCCATGTTTCTGCCTCCATTTTCGTCGTAGGTGCCTTAGTGAAAAGGGCCTACGTCGGCTCATCCGGCGAAGGAGCGACCGTGACGCCGACCGACTTCCCACAAATGGGGGAATCGGTGTTGGGTTCCGCAGTGGATTGCCCGCAACGTCTGGTCGCCCACCTTTTGAGCAAGTCGCCGACTTTGGGTTCATTTATGAGGAGTTCGGTGAAGGGGACCGAACAACACTCTACAAAATGTATCTCGTCCGAGTGGAAAAACGCTGAATACAAGAATACGAGTGCAAAGCTGTAGACACTAAATAAAATGTATCAGCCGAGAGATTCAGTCGAGTATTCTCATCAACAATACGAGCGCTTTTACTCTCGGTCAACATACTTATCGCTTCTTTTCGTACGGTCGCCCTCACTGTGAAAGTGAAGGCCACTCCCATGTGAAGGCTTTTGAGCCGTGGCCGAAAATAATCTCTCCATGCCACCCTCGGTTGCCCATCCTCTGCTGAGTGCAGAGGTTGCTCAGGCTCGGGCCTATCAACTCGATGCGGTACGGGCGGGGCTGGGTGCGAATACCCTGTTGGTTCTACCCACGGGAACCGGAAAAACGCCGATTGCGTGGATGGTGATGGCACAGAGGTTGCACGAGATGCGGGAAAAATATGCTTCCTCATCGAGGGCGAAAAGCCGCCCATGGATTCTGATGGTCGCCCCGACCAACCCCTTGGTGGTGCAACACCAGCGCGATGCCACCAGATGGTTGGAGTTAGGTGAAAGTGAAATCGTCGCCATGACCGGTAAGATATCGCCACAGAAGCGTCAACCCATCTACGATGATGCCACTGTGGTCATCTCGACCCCTCAAGTTATTCGTAACGACGTCAATTCGGGTACCCTCAGTCTGGCCGATTGCGTCCTACTGGTTGCCGATGAAGCACATCACTCAACCGGCAATCATGCGATGGCCCAGGTCGGCGACCTATATGGTGAAAGTGCGACCAATGCTCTGGTCCTGGCCTGTACCGCCAGCCCGGGCTCGACCGAGCAGCAGGTGAACGAGGTCTGCGACCGATTGACGATTGAGAGAATCATCGCCAAGCGCTCTACAGACCCGATGATAATCCCCTACCAGAAGAGTATGGACATCGTCGAATTGCGCCTTCCGATACACGACCAGATCATCGCCGTTGCCGCACCACTGAATGAGATGTTGGCAGATCTGGCGCAGAGACTGCAGCGGCAGGGATTTCTCGTAATCAAAGGGGGAATCTCATCGCGGGCTCTGCGCGATGCCCAACAACGGATTTCTCAGTCGATTGCCGCCGGCCGCAATACCGCCTATCATGCAGCGCGACAGAATGCCGATGCACAGCGCATGGTGGCGCTGTTGTATCTGTTAGAGGGGCAGAGTGTGAATTCGGCCTTACGACACTTGGAAAGGTTGGAGGCCAACGCCAAAGGAGATAATTCGCAATCACGGTTTCTGGCGATTCCCCAGGTCCGAGAACTATTAGGCAAACTGCGGGCGATGCAAGAGGTACATCTCAAGATTCCCGAGGTCAAACGACTGGTGACCGAGAAGCTTAGATCAGACCCGACCAGCCGGGTCATCGTCTTCGCCACCTGGCGCGATAGTGTGGCGATGTTGCTAGAGGCGTTGAGCGGAATTGAGGGCTCGATCAAGGTCGAACGTTTCGTCGGCCAATCCAATCGCGAAGGTGAAAAGGGCATGACTCAGAAGGCACAAGTGGAAACACTTGACCGTTTTCGCAGTGGTGAGAGTAACGTCCTGATCTGTACCTCGGTCGGTGAGGAGGGTCTGGATGTGCCGAGTGCCGACCGAGTAATCTTCTACGAGCCGGTGGCGAGTGAAATCCGGACCATCCAGAGGCGAGGTCGTACCGCTCGCCACCGTGAAGGTGATGTCTATGTCCTGGTCAGTGAAGATACCCGTGATGTAGGGGTACGCTACGCCGCGGCGGCGCGTGAAGCGAGGATGAATCGAGTTCTGGAAAAGGTTCGTCGACGACGCCGGCCACCGAGATTGCATCCCAACCCGGATTCTTTGATTGATCTGTTCGTGGTCATCACTGCAGGAGAAGAAATCTCAGCGGCGCAGTTCATCACAGATGAATTCGCTCGACTACAGCCGGAATTGGGGCAGGGCGACGGTTTGGCGATGCAACACCGAAAGGCCGAGCCGGAATCACCCCCCTCGAGGATAATGCGACGCGATGCACCGAAGATGACGCCAGCCGCACTTCGCCCGAAAACTCAACTCAGCATCACCGAATTCGCCCGCGCTGAACCCGAGGAAACTCCGGTTGTGCACGCCATACCAGACACCGACGCGGGCACAATAGAGAGGCCCGTATCAAGTTCCGGGAAGGTTGCCGGGGTGGGACCCGTGGTCGTGACAGGGAAGGGCGAGAATGGCGGCGACGAAGAAAAATCCCCAGGTGATGATGAAAATGACCAGGGAAGTAGAGATAGGTGGCGCCTACCGGTTCTCGACGGAAGGAAAGGAGAACCAGTGAAGGTAATTCAGCTTGGAATTGATGAAAATTCCAAGTCGGATAAAGGAATAGGAAGAGCGATAGAAGCGGCTGAAGATTTGGTTTTGGGTAATGTACAAGACTTGGGGGAAGGCCACGATGGCGACCAGGGAAAAGGCCTATCGTCAGATTAGACCATCGTGAGTTATCTTCGACCTTGGCTGGAGAACTGCGCCTGTTAAAGGTCGATGTCGAAGTTTGTACCCTGCCGATCGGCGATGTTGCCATCGGCGACCTATTTGTCATCGAGCGTAAGCGAAGCGATGATCTGCTCACCTCTCTGCTCGATGGCAGACTGGTCTCACAAGCACGGAGAATGATGGCTAGCGCACCCCGCCCGCTGCTGATAGTTGAGGGTAGCACGGCCACCGCAAGGGCGGTTCACAGCAACGCGGTGGCGGGAATGATGGCGCTGATCACGGCTGAAATAGGCCTCAGCATCATTACCACCAGAAATACCAAGGGTAGCGCCAGACTGATTGCGATGTTGGCCAAGCGCAATCACAAAATCTTGCGGCGGCAAGCAAAATTGCTTGAGCAACGGCTACGTTTCTCCGAACAGCAGCGAATCGAGAATGAACCCCTGAGCGCATGGACGCATTTCCAAGCCAGCGGCTCTGCAGGGCCGGTGATCACCATCGCCGATGCAGAACAGAAAGCGCGTCGTGATCTGGTGCGCGAACGGGAGAAATTCCTGACAAGTCTTCCCGGCCTCGGGCCGGTAAGGGCGCGACGACTGATCGCACAATTCTCTACCCCGATGAAGGTCCTGTTGGCGGACCCAGAACAATTGATCAATGCCGGAATCAGCGCCGAGAGCGTGACCCGAATCCAAACTCTGGTGGGAAAATCCCACCAACCCAAAACCAGTTCGGAAACTCGGAAGAATCATAGCGGCAATACAGCCGTAAAGAATTCTATATAATCATCCACCGATGATTCTAACCCGGGTTCGCAACTGTGCGAATCTCTCGACGTAGAAGCCAAGGGCAAAGGCCAGCAGTTCGGGCAGATGTATCACCGGCATACTGGTGTCCTTGTTGGCGATTTTACCGGCGTGCACCTGATAGACATCGAGATTGAAGTGCGACAGTGGACAGGCGCTGACCATGATTCGGGCACCGGCCTGTTTGGCACCCGAGAGCACCTCGGCGGTCATCTTCATGGCGGTCTTTTCACGTGACAATAATGCCGGGAAACCGACACTGCGAACCCGACCATCATATTCGACGGTTTCACCGCCGAGAACGGCAATCAGTTGTTCCAGATATACCGGGTTGTGCGGGTCGTCATCGCCATTGGCACCGCTCTTCAGCATCGGCGCACCATAGTATCCTGCGACCGGGAAGTCGATTGGGTTGACCACCAGTTCAGCGACCTTTTCCAGACCGACATCCTCGATTATCACCTCTAGGAGATGGCGCATTTTGAGATTGCCATTGAAGCGAAGGCCGCAGGTTCGCTCAAGAACCTCGTTGATCTCTCCACACATGACCTCGTCATCCAACAGCAGACGCAGGTCGTCGTACATATTCCCCTGACAGGAGGCACAAGGGGTCAGGACATCGAGCCCCTGTTCCTCGGCCATTGCGAAAGTGCGGGCATTGAGGGTGAGTTGCAATTTATGATTAGCCTGTTTCATCACTCCGGCACCACAGCACGAGGCACCGGGCATGTCGAACAACTCGATCCCCAATTTTCCGACCACCGAACGCATCGCATCCTCGAGTTCTCGGGCACTACCCTTGGCGACACAACCAGGAAAATATGCGAACTTCACCATCTTCTCACCTCTTTATCACTTGCCTCTGAATCTCAGAACCTCTTGTCCAACTCATTGAAAATCGCCACCACTTCGTGGTGATTTCGGGCCGGTAATTTCATCAGTGGCGGCATCTTGCCGATGCTGGCGGGCGGCATGAAGAGTGCTTGCTTATCACGTAACATCGGGCCACCGGTACGGGTGAATCCGGTCATCATGCGCAAAACTTGGCGGCCGTTCGCAATCATCCCGAAGGGCCCGGAGACCATCGCCGGAAGGATGGTCTCATTGACATCACCGAACATCTTGACGGTGCGGCTGAACCACTTGACGTGGCGGCCGTGTTTGCCGGTGAATTTATTGAGGCGCAGTAATTCGGCGCGGCATTCGTACAGGGTATTGGCTAGGGCATGACCTTCGGCGCCGTGCCGGCCGATGGCGGCGAGATCGGTCTCATTCCACAGACCGCCTTCACTCTCCAGAGTCTTAATTATCTCATTGCGCGCCTTTTCTGACGACCTCGGGTCGAGATAGCGCCGCCATAACTGCGCACACACGGCTGGACCGAGATACCTGCCATCATAGGGCAGGCTATCCGACCACGATTGCGCCAGTTGTGGGCTAGACATCGCCGCCACCCCATGCAGCATTATCGAAGTGGTGGTATCCATGGTTCCCATCACAACCCCCTGCATGGTGCGGTGACCGACGCGGTCGGCGGTCCGCGCCCATGACTTGGCGCTCAAACGGCGATTCTCGTAAGAATCGGTGGCCACCACGAGGTCGCGAATCACATCGTGGCCGGGCAGTGGCTCGATGCTCATAGTCAAGGAATCGGAATCGCCGCAGACGAAATCGACGACTCGGCAAGAATCGGCCAGAATCGGTCGGCCATTGACGCTGATGCCAGAGAGGACGCCTGAAGGGCGGAAGGAGAGACTCCCATCCTGAGTCTCTTGGATTGAAGTCAACAACTGGGCAATAGAAAGGTGACCTGGAACCGTGCAGGCATAGGTATCCCAACCCTGCTCAGAGAGTACCGGGTCATAGCGGAATATCTTCACCGAGACGGATATCTCGGGCTGGACCACACCAGCGGCAGAGGCGATTGTCGCGGCCTTCTTGCTGGGAATTATCATCTCGGAGAAAGGGCCGACCATATTCTCGTAGAAATTGCCAACCTCATCTATAGATGCCAGGCTACCCAATGCATTGGCCACCCATGACTTCCAAGCAGGCTCGTAATCAACATCGCAGTCGACCCGCTCATAGACCCGCCTCGCACCCATCTCCTCAAGTCGTGAATCCCAGTCTTTTCCGCTCTGGCAATAGAATTCATAGGTGGTATCACCCAATGCACAGACGGTGAAGTTGAGCCCGCTCAGGTCAACCTTGCTGGCGACGGTGGCATCCCAGAGTGTCTGAGCATTGTCGGGCATCTCGCCCTCACCCCAGGTCGAACATATGATGAGTAATCGAGAGTGGGCAGAGAAGTCGTCAATCGTTGCCGAGTCCATCAGTTTGATCTCGGCATTGAGATGGCCCAAGCCAGCCAGTTTTGCCGTCATATCGGCCAGGCTTTCACAGTTCCCGCTCTGACTACCGACCAGAATCATCACCTGCCTGTCGCCTTCGAGCAGCTCCGAAGGAATTTCCATCCCACCCGCATCGGAGGTATCTTCTCCACCAACAACCCCATCGGGGGAATCTCCGGCAGAGCCGGCTCCAACACTTGAGCCTGTATCGGCCGCGGCCGTGGTGTTTTCGGCGGAGTCGGTTGCTTCCGCTGACACACCATCTTCGTCGGTGGCATACTTGATGACGTCGACCGGGCAACCTTCGGCGGCGTCGATGATGTCGTCGAAAAGGTCAGCACCGAGTGAGCCACTCAATCCGGACTTGCTGTCTTCATTGGTATTGAAGCCGCCGTCGAGACGAACCTCCGGCCTGATGAAACAGGAGTCATCCTGAACGTGAAACACATCGGGGGCGGTCTCTTCACAAGCATCACAGGTGATGCAACCTTCCTCAATCCAAACCATTGTGATTTGTGCCATTGAAACACACCATCCAAGCGAAGGCTACCGGTAAGCATGTCGACCGGTAAGAGGCATTTCAAGGTTCGCTCATAACCACCCCTACGGGGTGGTCATATCGAAACCACTGTGAATCGCTACCACACTCGGCCTTCGCTGCGATGTGACAGTGCCTCTACTCCTCCGGTACGTGCGTCATTGTTCGGTTTACCAGACTTGCTCTGCCGGAATCGCACTCGCGATTCCTCTCGGGAACATACGTACCGCTTGTCATTGTTCGGTTTACCAGACTTGCTCTGCCGGAATCGCACTCGCGATTCCTCTCGGGAAACATACGTACCGCTTGTATTGTTCGGTTTCCCTCACATCGGCGGCATGCCGCCCATTCCGCCCATGCCCATATCCATGTCTCCCATGCCGCCGTCGCTCATCCCCTTGGAGGAGATGACATCGTCGATGCGCAGAATCATCACTGCGGTCTCGGTAGCTGACTGGATGGCTTGCTCGACCACGCGCAGTGGTTCGAGAACATTGGCCGCCTTCATATCACTGACCCCGCCATCATAGACATTGATTCCAGTGTGGGATTTACCCTCGGCGTGAGCTTTTCTCAACTCGATGATGGTGTCTACCGGGTCGAGACCAGCATTTTCAGCCAAGGTTCGAGGAATTACCTCAAGCGCACTGGCGAAGGCTTCGATTGCCATCTGCTCACGTCCACCGATTCCTTCGGCATAGGCGCGCAGTTCTCGGCTCAGTGCCGCAAATACACTTCCGCCACCGGTAAGGACCGTCCCATCTTCCCAGGCGACGCTGACGACACCGACGCCATCGTCGAATGCTCGACGGATTTCGTCGACCACGTGCTCGGTACCACCACGAAGGAGGACACTGACGCTCTTGGCCTCGGGGCAACCGGTGATGAAGGTCATATTCGAGTCGCCGATCTTGCGCTCCTCGATTCTTGCCGCATGACCCAGGTCTTCTCCCGACAGGTCGTCGAGATTGGTGACCACACTGCCTCCCGTGGCCTTGGATAAAGCTTCCATATCGCTCTTCTTGGCGCGTCTAATAGCAAAGATTCCGGCCTTTGAAAGGTAATGCTGTGCCAGATCGTCGATGCCCTTCTGACAGATGACGGCATTGGCTCCAGCCCCCTGAATCTTCTCGACCAAGCCGCGCAGGTAATTCTCTTCCTCTTCCAGGAATGATGCGAGTTGGTTGGGGTTGGTGATTTGGATCTTGGCGTCGACCTCGGTCTTCTTGACCTCGATTGCCGAGTTCACCAAGGCGATGTTAGCATCGTTGAGAGAACGTGGCATTCCGGTGTGAACTCGCTCTTTGTCGAGAATGATCCCGTCGATGAGTGCACTGTCACGAATCGAGCCACCTTGTTTCTTCTCGACCTTGATGTCGGCCAGGTCGATCAGGCGCTCGCCATCTTCAACTTGGCCGACCGAGTTAACCGCCCGAACGCAGATGTCGGCGAGGAAATCCTTGACTGCTCCGGCACTCTTTCCGGTCAGGGCGGTCTTGGCGATCTCGGCCAATGCCTCATCGTTGTCAGTGCCGAATGCGTGCTCTTCGAGAAGGCCGATAGCCTTCTCGGCGGCGAGACGGAATCCTTCACATATCACCGTCGGGTGAACATTCTGCTCGATCAAATCCTCGGACCGCTTGAGTAATTCCCCGGCGATCACCACCGCGCTGGTGGTACCATCGTGGCAGTGTTGCTCCTGGGTTTTGGCGACCTCGATTATCATCTTGGCGGCCGGCTCTACGATGTCCATCTCCTTGAGGATTGTCGCCCCATCATTGGTGATTACGACATCGCCCATGCTGTCGACCAGCATCTTATCCATTCCCTTTGGCCCAAGGGTACTGCGAACACTGTCGGCGACCGCCTTTGCGGCGGCGATATTCTTACTCTGGGCACTTCGACCTCGGGTGCTGGTCGTTCCTTCCTTCATGATGAATATCGGCGCTTGGCCTCCTGTGTACATTGTGATTCCTCGGGTTGGTCGGAAGGGGCGTCTTTATTGAACCCTGCGTAAACTCCACTCAATGAATGAATACAAGGGTCAGCCCTGCTGCCTCAACCATTCAGCGCCATAATGTTGCCATTGCTCCATCGTCCATCCCGATGGCAGGCCAGCCTCGGGGACCGGTGGAGGTCCGGCATCGACTGGCTCGGATGGCTCGACAGGCACGGGTGCGGGGACTTCCGGTACTGCTGGTTGTAGAGGTGCGGTTGTGGCCATGGCGCCACCAAGTCCCACTAGGTCTTTGCTCGACTGAATCACCTCAGGTGGGGCACCACTGGGCAATCCGACCATGCTAGGGTCAGGCCCCAACGGCATTATACCGCTTGGGGCGCCACCGAAACTATCCATGTCAGGTGCGGCTTCAACCCCACCGTACATGGCACTGCTGCTGGTCTCATAGACGCCGTACTCATCTTCCTCTTCCTCGACCATGAAGATCTCACGAATCAAGAAGCCAAGAAGCACTAGAACGATTATCGAACCGGCGGCCCATTGTAAGATAATAACTATCACACTCTTATCTCCGCCGTCACCAGCAGCGCCTTCGGACTTAGCCTCCATGCGATGCAGAGTTACCTCGACGAGAGCAGATTGGGCATCTTCGATGGTATTGGATTTCGCCCATACCCTGAAGGTCACCGTCACGGTTTCGTTCTGGAGATTTATCAACGCATCTTCGCTCGCTTCAATCGTCACGTGGATGATGTGCTCATCATTCGGGGCGCTGGTCTGCAGGGTGGCGACCCGGTCATTCTCATCGATACGGATGGTCATGTAGTTGGCGGCCTCGCTGGTGTCGAGCGAGATACTCACCGATTGAATTCCGGTATATTGGTTGCGAAGCACCAGAAGCAACTCGATTTCTTCGTTGGCTTCTATCAAGTCGACCGGCTCGGGGGCAATCAAGCGCAGCCAATTCTGCGAGCCGACCTTGAAGGTGGCACTACCACTGGCGCTTCGGGTGTCGTCGTTTACACTCTGGGCCATCAGGTTCAAGGTCAACTCTCCACCGAGATCCTCGGCAAAGGTGAACTCGACGGTTACATTGGTCGATGCGCCGGGCTCGATCAGCACCGTCTGGTCATTATTCAGGGCACCAGTAAAATCAGCGCTCATGCCATCGGGTATATCCAATGAGAGGTTGAAGCGGTCGGCTTCGTTGCCGTCGTTGCGAATTTCGAATTTTATCGACTTACTGCTTTCACCCGGGATATATGACTCTTCAATCTCCTCTGAACTGACCCATGGAATCGCGGTTGGGAGGACTTCAAGGTTGATGATGACACTATCAGAGGTCGAGGCATCATTCTCAGAACTGACATCGACTCTGGCACTGTATTGGCCTGGGGCCAAGCCGTACGGCATCGGAAGGATCAAAGTGGCCGAGGTCTCACCATCCCAAGCATCGAGAACACTGGTCTGCTCGATTGAAAGCATACCTTCCATCTTCCAGTTGGATTGGATTAAATCCAAGTTGAAGCGCGCATCGGCATTGCCGAGATTGAAAATATCCAAACTGACTGATTGAACAACATCATCCGCTTCAGCAACGATGGTCAGCCGGTCGGCTTGAACTGCGACGCCATTCAGTTCCGGCACCATGATATTGCGAATGATGACTTCATTGCCCGACACCCCGGTGGTGCAATCCATACACGCGGCCCGCACCGAGAACGATATCTCCCCCGGCGCCGAGTCCGATGCCGCGGTGACGTTCACATGGAAGTCGTAGGCCTGGCCACGGGTGAGATAAATCGGCAGGAATGAGGCTCCGGTCAGATTTACGAATTGCGTTGACCAACCTTCCTCAGGGAATGACGCGGTCAGGGTGAAAGTGGCTTCACGATTGCCGGTATTCTCCAATCGCATCGGTATCTCGGAACTCTCCCCGGGCAGTAAAGTGGCGGCGAGCAGTGGCGAGGAAGAGGTCAGCAGAAGGCTGAATTGCTCGGTGACGACCACGGGCATAGACAAACTGCCCTTGATATCGGAATCGAATGGCCGAGCATCATCCCACCATACATTCCAGGTCTGAGATTGAACATCGGCCCCCTTGGGGATGCTGAGGTTTATCCACATCTCAGTGGTGTTTCCCGGCGGGATGGAAGGTAGAACGATATCGGTACCATGGTGGGTCGGATTTGATGAATCGATGCGGATTGCCGGGTTCATCGGGTCCATCCAACTCATATTCGTGACGTTTGAGTGAATTCCGACAACCGCTGATCTGTAACCATTATTGGTCACCAGACAATTGAGACTCAGTAATTGGTTCGGTACCGCAGAATAGCCAGAAACCGGGTCATCACAAACGATGTCTAAAGTGAAATTACTGACTTTCTCAACTCCGAATATCAGCCAATCATCGACGTGCATTCCCTCCTCGGCAAGAGTGGTGTCGCTGGTGAAATGCATTCCCATGAACCAAGCATGACCGCCCATTTCAAAACTATCTGGTCGCCAAGTAATATTGGTCCACGAGGTCTCGGAAGTGCTTGGAGAATAGTCAGACAGATTACTGCGGATATTTGTCCCACCAGTTCGCCACAACTCGATGCTGGTCGCATCTCCCGAACCCATTCGCCCCCATGTACGTACATGGAAATCGAGTGAGACATAGTCGCCGCTGATGATGAATTGCTTGCAGTAATAGTAGCTATAGACTGCTGGGGCACCAGGTTCATGCTGAGCACTGTTGCCACAACTTGGTTGGCTTGTGCCATCACTGACGGGCCAGAATCCACGTACCAAGCGGTCGTGTGGGTGGCCACTTGGGTATTCGCTACCAGGGTCGGAGTGTCGCCAATGACCACTCCCGACGACGCCGCCATTCTCACTCTGCCACGCACCGATCGAATCTGCATCGGCACCACCACCGGGATAACCGAATGGTAAGAAGGTTAGAACGTTGGCGCTCAGCGCAGTTCCGTCCATCGCATCAGCGTCTATTGCGACCGGAAGCATGTGCTCGAGAACATCGTTATCGTTACGGTTGTCGTGGGCGTGGAAAACCGTCGCCCGCAGAATCCAACCGCCCTCAAGGCTGCCGTTGATCAATTCGCTATGGGAGTTGGGAGGAGTCCAATAAATCTCCTTCTCATTACTCATTCCTCCGAATAATTCCTGCGTCTGCCAAGTCTGAGCGTAGTCGACGAATCCAATCGGGTGCACCGCTTCAAAAGTGACCTGCGTCGCCTTGCCGGTGGCCGAATTTCCCAAGCGCTTGACGGTGACAGTAATCGAAATCTCTTGGCCGGTGAAGGTGTAGGAGACCTCACTGCCGTCAGGGTTGTACCAAGATTCCGTCTCGACCGTTTCATTGCCGACCTCGATTGAGAAGGCTTGGAAGTCATCGTTAGCACCGCCGCGGGCAGCAGCGCCCGCTCGGTCACCGACAGAACCGACCTCGGGGGACTGAGCCAACAACCCAAGGGTTTGCACCAGCAACATGGTAACCAGCATTATCGATAAGCCGAGCCGCGAGCGCATAGACTCCCCAATCCGCTAAGGGTCATAAGCGTTCACGCTTGATGAGCGACTGCCCGTAGGGCAGGACGGTGTTTTGTAAAGTCCGGTCTAAAACCCCGATAGGTCGTCACACCAAGGCCAATCCTCAAAGCACCAAGGGTATGCAGGGAACCGTGTCCGAGGGGAGAAGTTCTCTGATTCCACGGCTGTGGTTGACCGGGGTTGTAATCGGCCAGATTCTGATTACCCCGATGGCGGCTTTTTCGATCACCTATCTCTTTGCCTTCTCAAAGACCGAAGCCGGCTTTTCAATAGACTTTCAGCAGACGATGATTCCATGGATCATCAGTGCCTCGTTGACCTATGGGATGATCGCCTTGGCACTGGCGTTATTGATGGGGGGTTTCATGCCGAGGAGTGTAGTCCGACAGGGCGGCTGGCTGAGGGCGACGGGCATCATCAGGGGTAGGCGGGAAGCCGAGGCGGTGGCGAGGTGCAAGATGCGGCAATTCCACTCCCCGCAAGGGCGGATGACGCGGATGATAAATAACCGTTACAAAGAAGGTTATGGCCTGATCTCGATCCACGGCGGTCTGGTGCTGTTGGCGATTCCATTCCAATTGGTGATGGTGGTACTTCCACTGGCGACAATTCTACTGATTCCCGAAGGTTGGATGGCACAACAGAGGGTACTTGAATTCGCCTTGATCTCCTATATTACAATCCTGATCTTCCTGATGCAGATTTATCCTAAATTCGCCAATAAATTCGTCACCATCGCCGCCTTTACCAGAAGGTGGCTGATATCGATGACCCGACTTTCTTGGTTGGCGCCGATTCTCGTACTATGGTTGTTGGGACGCTTGGCCAGCCTCATCGTCATCACCTGGATCGGTCCCGACATCGGCACCAGCATCGCCGCCGAGAAGGCGATTTTCGAGGACTGGCTCAATATCGGCTCGGTACCGGAGAATTCATTCCTCGACCTGCTGACCGCCTTGGCGGTGATGCCGCTGTCGGCGTTCACCACCCTGACAGTCCTGGGCGGGGGGGGAAAACAATTGCCCGATTGGTTACTGCTCGAGTCCGACGATGGCTGGAAATCTCCCGAAGGTGAAGATGAGAATGGCGAGGGCGAAATCAGTGATGAGGAAAAAACCGGCAATATGCTCGAGCGAGGCGTCGATATCGCCGCCGGAACCGCGGCCGGTGTAGGCATGTTGGCCGGCGGCGCGCTGCTCGCCGGCCAGTCGGTCGGCAATCTGGTGAGCGGAGGGGGTGAGGGTGAAGCACTCGACCTCGAACCCGCAGGCTCGGCCGGGTCGGCAGGATTCGATCAGGCCAGCACAGCAGATGGTGATACCAGGGGAGGGTCTGATGGATTTGCCCAGGCCGCTGGCCCCGCAGGGGCGAGTGGTACCGGAGGCATAGGTGGCGGCGAGGCGATGGCTACCGACGCATCGAGCGGAGTCGGTGAGAGTGGTGGAGCCGGTATCGGTACAGCTTCAGAGAATGGTTTGGAAAGCGATACGATGATGTCGATGTTCGAGAGATTCGATTAATCACTCTTCTTCGCCGACCAGGATCGCCCCACCATCAGAAATCCAGATGCGAAGAAATCCCTTGAACTTTCCATCACAGCGCGGTCGACCGAGATCGGGGCGCGCCAGATTGAGCAATGTAGTGCGGCAGGCGGAACAGCGCACCGCGGTCAATTCCCATTCCGGCTGAGGCGATTCACAACAGGTGGATTCACCGTCGCAGTCATTGCGAACAATCTGGAGTTGCTGGGCAACCTCCAGCGTCCATGGCGAGTTGGCCACGCCCGGAGCCAAGGGCAATAGCCACGACAGCAGAGTCCAACCTCCGGCGAGAAATAATCCCATTCCGAACATTGCCACCGACCACTTCAGCATCATCCAGCCGAACAGCAGTGGGACGATGGTGAAAACCAGACCCCAGCGGCGCATTGCGCGCATCTGGAGTACTCGTGAGACCAGACTGGCATCGACAGGTATCGGACGTGGGTGGACCGGGAAGACCTGGTTGAAGGTGCGCTGGCGCGGGATGATGATGAGAGGAATGCGCGGTATCAGATGACCGGTGAGAAATCCGCTGACGAGGAGGAATATTCCCCAGCCGATAGCCATTGTCTCTCACCTTCACTCTGCCCTCAATTCGGCAAGGACTGCCTCAACCTTATCCATCCCGGTGGAGATATCGGCGCGCGAGATGGTATAGGCGAAGCGAAGATGACCCTCACCAGAGCCGCCGAATGCGGTTCCGGGGGAGCATAGCACACCTCCTTTGAGAAGTTCAATCGCCACCTCTTCAGAATTCATACCCGGGACTTCAACCTTGGGAAAGACGTAGAACGCGCCATGCGGAACATGGCAGGAGACACCGGGCATGGCATTGAGGCGGGAGCAGATCAAATCGCGCCGTGCCTTGAATTCTACCGCCATCTGCTCGGGGTAATCATTCGCCCTGGTAAATGCCTCGAGCACCGCGTATTGCATCGCATCATTGGAGCACGCGGTGATGTAATACTGCAGTTTGATCAATTCCTGCATCGCCGCCGGGTTGGTCGATAGGAGGTAACCGATTCGCCACCCGGTCATGGCGAAGGTCTTGGAGAAACTATTGACAAGAATCAACTTCTCATAGCCGGTGCCCAGAAATGAGATATGGTCGCAGTCGTAGACGATTCGGTCATAGACCTCATCGGAGACGATCCACAGGTCGTGGCGCTCAGCGAAAGCGAGCAGTTCGTCGCGCTGGCCCGCATCCAAGGTGGCGCCGGTCGGATTGGAGGGGAAGTTGTAGAGAATGGCCACTGTATCATCGTCTACCAGAGATTCAAGGGTCGCAATCTGCGGGATGAACTGGTGCTCGAACAGGCACGTATAGAAGCGCGGCTCACCGCCACACAGCGTCACATCGGGCCCATACAGGGGGAAGTAAGGCTCGGGGAGGAGGACATTCTTTCCCGGGTTTACCAAGGTCATGAAACAGTTCAGCAGAGCGTTCGTCCCGCTCATCGTCATGCACACGTTATCCGCCGACAGGCCCGGTTGGTAGGGCGCCCATGATTCGGCAATCTTCTGCCGCAGGGCTGGTAGTCCGGCAGTTGTTGTGTATTTGTTATGACCCGCGCGCATGGCATCGGCCATCGCCTGAATCGCGACCTCTGGGGGTTGGAAGTCGGGCTCTCCCAGACCGAAGGAAATGACATCGTCGTCGGCCATGTCGAACATCTTACGCACGCCGGTCGGCTGAATTGCAGTGACGCGGTCGGCGAAGTCTGCCATAACCATTGCAATAAGGACTTAGATATAAGCAAAGGCCACTACATCGAGGACCACTGCAATTCGTTACGACGTTCAGCCTTCGTTTGTATAGAATAATAGTGGGGGCACAGGGATTTGAACCCTGACCAGCGGGTTTCTTCTGATTCGCCGTTTCCGTTAGTACGGACATTAGTGCGAGATGCCTCGGGTCGGTGCTCCAGTTGATCATCAACTTTCAGCAAACCCACCTGTCGTCATTCCCGTGCAACTGGAGCCCACGATACTACCAGGTTATACTATACCCCCAAATGTAGTTACTAGATGCAATTCCTCACATCTTGGATTGGCGACGTGCACGCTTTCGTCGGCGTAGCTTCTTCTTACGCCACTTCCAACGTTGCTTACCGCTTTTCTTCCAAGCACGAGAGCCTCGCTTCATGGTAACAAGCCGCCGACCTACTTCCCCTATATGAGCACATCGTCAGCCGAATCGTGTTCTCCTCTCGGGCCGGTGAGTTAACTCCGCGACACCTTGAATGGCGTCACCCTTGAAAGGGGGTTGTCCTCACCACCGGATAGGGCGTGTAGTGTAGCTTGGATATCACCTTGGATTTCTAATCCGAGAACACGGGTTCAAATCCTGTCACGCCCGCCAAGATATTGCCGAATCTCCAGCCTTCATCTTCGGTTCTATTCCTCGGTCTTCACATTCAACTGCATGGTGTTCAATTCGTCATCGTGGAGAAGTTCTTGGGGTTCAACACGGGCTTTATCGGGAACCACTTCTGCGACCGGACTGGGCGAGGTTTCTGAGGCGAGACTTGGAGAGGATATGGAAACCGGTGGCTCGTTACTCTCGCCCCGAGCGAAAAAAGCCCTACCAATTCGTAATAAGATGAACAGAAGAACCAAAATGAAAATGATTTCAAACATCGCCGATGCCGCCACCATATCTGCCGCCATGCTACTTCACCGATTAGTGTTACCACCATTAATAATGAAAACATCAGAGTTTTCGCGCACATTTTGGACAACGTAGAGGCTTGCGCACGGT